>OGYD01000991.1_pt1 | contig 22962 bp, 19 predicted proteins | sample 1576441 | NCBI WGS metagenome assembly OGYD01 (sample SAMEA3541537, study PRJEB24748) | human gut metagenome | biome: human gut; feature: human-associated habitat; material: faeces | place: China | collected 2012 | reverse complement strand
GAGCCACAAGTCGCCGGACGACAAGCTGTTGCCTCCTGAGCACGTGGACACGCTGAAGCTGATGCAGAAGGCCTCGCGTCAGGGTGAAGCGCACATCGGCAGGCACCTGCGCCACGGTGGCGGTGCTGGCGGTGGCGTCCAGGGTCAGGTGCAGCATCTGGCCGGGATTATAAACGCTGATCTTGACCTCGTTGGAGGAGATCACGTTGGTAGCGCCCGTATTGTCCGGCAGGGTGACGGAATACTTGAAGGACGTGCTTTCAGACAGGGTGAACTGCTTTTCGCGCACCAGCGTTTCGCCGGGGCCCAGGGTGAGATTGGTGAAGATCTCGCCGTACTTGGCGTCCGTCACGCTGATATTGGAATAGGTAATGTTGCCGTTGTTCTTGATGGTCAGGGTGAGGGTAACGGTGTCGCCGTTCTCGATGGAGGTCTTGTCGGCCGTCAGGATTTTATCCAGCACCAGCCCCGGCTTGGCCCTGGGGATGGTGACGGCGGGCAGCTCCTGGGACAGGGACTCGTCCCCCGCCTTGTAGGTCACCTTGCCACGGCTGGTCAGATCGTTCTGGCGCATGGTGGCGGTGAACTTGATGGTCTTGCGCTCGCCCGGCGCCAGCGAGGTGACGGTCTGCGCATTGGCGGAAATGGAGGTATTCTCCTCCACGCGGATGTTCTTGATTTCCACATTGCCGGAATTGTACAGCTCATACTGCACGGTGGCGGTCTTGCCGTTGCGCACCACCTCGGGATCGATGGTACGGTTGACCGTCAGGCGCGGGGCCGTGCCGGTAAAGGTCAGCGCGGCGCTGGCACTGAGGGACTTGACCACCACGTTGCCGCTGGCGTCCACATCGTTATAGCTGAGCATATAGGTCAGCTTGCCCTCATCCAGCTGCTGCTGGGTGACATTGTAGGTATGCTGCGCGGTCACATAATCGCCCTTTTTGATCAGCGCCTGGCCGCCGTCCCCAAAGGTGGGCACCAGCGCGCCGCTGGGATCATAGAGCATGACCGGCTCGGTCATATCGGTTTCGCCCGCGTTAACCACGCGCACCGACACCGTAACGGGGCCGGGTGCGGTGAGGCTGGAAGGCTCAACCGACAGGGTAAAATTGATATTGTCGTCCGCCATGGCGGGCAGCGCAAACAGCAATGCCAGCAGCAGAAGCAGCGTTGTAAGCATTGCGCGGATTCTTCTTTTGGATTCATGGGCAAAAAGCATGCCCGACCCCCCTTCCTGATACGCGGACACCCCGCGTGGAACGGCATGATTGCAAATTTTATTGTACTTTATTCATTGCGTTCTGTCAAGCAAACCGCGGCGTTTCCAGCTATTTCTGCTGAGTTTTTACAATAATAGCGCAGGATTGCGCGCATAAGGGGCGCAGCTTCGCGCGTTTTGTGCGGCCGGGCAGGGACTTTTTTCCCTCACAGCCTGCGAACGGGGTGGCGGATCACGGTTTTCCACCGTTCCGGAGCCACCTTGCGCGCGTCGGACAGATAGATTTCATGATGCCAGCGTGCATCCGAAAAGCCGGCAAAAGGCTCGCAGTTTCAAATCTTCGGCAATTGATCCGCCAGAAAGACAAGGACGGGATCCTCCTCCGCGCGGACATAGGGCGCTCTCGGTGCGCGAAACAGCGTTGACTCCGGCAGCACCGTACTGAGCACGACGTGGAAGGTCGTGCCGTTCCAGGCGTTGCTCTCGAGCAGGATCGTGCCGTTGTGCTTTTCTGCGACACCGAGCGCGACGGTGAGGCCGAAACCATTGCTGCTCAGGTCAGAAAAGTCCACGCCCGTCACGCGCAGCGGGATGAAGATCGTCCCGAGCTTCGCCGGAGCGATGCGTGTGCCGTCGTCACAGATGATGATGTCTGCGCGGTCACCCTCCTGTGTGACGGCAATGTGGATGCGGTCGCCGCGCGAGCAGCGATCCATGCAGTTTGCGATGATGTTGAGCAGCATCCGCCGGATGAGCGCCGTGTCGAGCGCGCACTCGATCGGCGCTTCCGGAATGTGCACGTCGAGCACGATGCCGTTGTCGTCGGCGATCGACTGTATGTTTTCCAGCAGCATCCGGCATTCCGCGCCGAGATCGCATAGCTGCGGCGCGAATGCGAGCGACCCGTCGCTCAGCCCGGCGGCGGTGGAGGCGTTGAGCGCAAAGCGCAGCAGCCGGTAATAAAACCGCTTGAGCTCGGCGGCATTGTGGCGAAAGTGCACGTCGCTCAGATGCATCCCGTAGTCGGTAAAGTACATCGTGAGCGTGTGGAAGCCCGACAGCGACGTCAGAAACGGTGCAAACTGTGCGCCTGCGCGCAGCGTGTTTTCGTCCTGCGGCTCAAGCGAGAAGAGCCGGAACGCGCCGAATGATGTCACGGATACGATGACATGGCGCTTGCCGACCATGGCGGAGGTCACAAATTCCGTCGCCGTGGCCTCGGTAATGTGATCCGGCAGCAGCTCGGAGAGCTTGTGGTTTGTGCGGTCGCCGCGAAAGAGCTCCTGCGCTGCCGGATTCATAAATGCGATGAACTGCTCCTGCGCACCGAGCACGGCTGTCGTGCTCATGGAAAACAGCGTGCTGAGCGAGTCGATGATGTGTGTATTGCTCATTTTCCAATCCCCCCCTGAGATGTATTAAAAATCAGTATAACAGAGCTCGTCAATAGATACAAGTTTTTACACACAATTAAGCGAAAAATTGTCACTTGTGATCGACTGCGCGCCGTCAATTGGAAAGAATGTGGTTGCGCTTTTTCCGGATTTGATATAAAATAGAGCCGTATGAAATGCGCTGCGTGCTGTGCGCAGCAGATCTAACAGGAGGAAACGAGTATGATTAAAATTGGCATCAATGGCTTCGGCCGTATCGGCCGTTTGGTATTCCGCGCCGCGATCTGCGCTGACGATATTGAGGTCGTCGCCGTCAACGCTCCGGACAAAACGCCCGAGCAGCTGGCATATACCGTGAAGTATGACTCCGTGCATGGCCGCTTCAACGGCACCGTTGATTTTGAGGAAGGCGAAAACCCGGCCCTGATCGTCAACGGCAAGCGTGTTGCGCTGCTCAACAACCGTGATGCGAAGCTCCTGCCCTGGGGTGAGCTGGGCGTTGAGTATGTGCTCGAGTGCACCGGCGCGTTCCTGACCAAGGAAAAGGCGCAGGATCATCTGGATGCCGGCGCGCAGGTCGTCGTGCTCTCCGGCCCGTCCAAGGACGACACGCCGATGTTCGTCTGCGGCGTCAACCTCGATGCTTACACCCCCGACATCAAGATCGTGTCCAACGCTTCCTGCACCACCAACTGCCTTGCGCCGCTGGCCAAGATCATCAATGACAACTTCGGCATTGTCGAGGGCCTCATGACCACCGTCCACGCCGATACTGCCACGCAGCAGGTCGTTGACGGCTTCTCCAAGAAGAACTGGCGCCTGTCCCGCGGTGTGCACGGCAACATCATCCCGACCAGCACCGGCGCTGCCAAGGCTGTCGGCAAGGTCATCCCGGCTCTGCAGGGCAAGCTGACCGGCACCTCCATGCGTATTCCGAGCGCGGACGTGTCCATCGTTGACCTGACCTGCCGTCTGGAGAAGGCAGCGACCTATGAAGAGATCTGCGCCGCCGTCAAGGCTGCCGCGGAAGGCCCGATGGCCGGTGTCGTCGAGTATGTTGACGACGAGGTCGTTTCCTCCGATTTCATCACCGATCCGCACACCAGCATCTTCGATGCCAGAGCGGGTCTGGCGCTCAACGATCACTTCGTCAAGCTCATGGCTTGGTACGACAACGAGTGGGGCTTCTCCAACAAGATGCTCGACCTGACGCGCCACATCGACAGCGTCCGCAAGGCCTGATCGAAAAAATCCAACTGCAAATCAAGGGAATGCATCGCGTTCCCTTGATTTTTTCTGCGCGTTCGTGTAAAGTATAGCGGCACGTGAAATTTCAGCGGGGAGGGAGCGCGTTTTGCAGGAAAACAGCAAGCAGAACTATCTCCACGGCGCGGCCATCATGGCGGCCGGCGTGGTGGTCATCAAGATCCTCGGCGCGATCTATAAGATCCCGCTCGGCAACATCCTCGGCGACGAGGGGTACGGATACTTTTCCGTCGCTTACAATATCTATAACGTATTTCTCACCATGGCCACGGCGGGCATGCCGGTCGCGCTCTCGCGCATGATCAGCGAGGCGGACACGCTCGGCCGTCCCATGCAGGTGCGCAAGATCTTCCGTGTCGCATGGCTGACGTTTGCGGTCTTTGGCCTGCTGCTCGGCCTGGTCATGTTCCTGTTTCCGACGGAGCTTGCCGGAATGCTCAATAATGTCCGCGCGGCACAGAGCATCTGGGCGCTGTCCCCGGCGCTTGTGCTTGTGTACCTGACGAGCACGTACCGCGGCTATGCGCAGGGCATGAGCAACATGAAGCCGACCACCGTCTCACAGATCCTTGAGGTCGTGGGCAAGGTCAGCGTCGGTCTGGTGCTCGCGTGGAGCTTTACGCGCGCGGGCAAGGGGCTGCCGGTCGCTTCGGCGGGCGCGATCTTCGGCGTCACGGCGGGCGGCGCGTTCGCGCTCATCTATATCGCGATCTATAAGCACCGGCATTACCCGGACAAACCGGTCGCGGACCCGGATGTGCCGGACTCTGCCGGACGCATTCTCGGCACACTGCTGCGCATCAGCATCCCGATCGCGCTCGGCTCGAGCGTTTTGAGCATCATCAACCTCATTGATACCAAGCTCATCATGTACCGCCTGCAGACGGCACTCGGCTATTCCGAGACCTATGCCAACGTTCTCTACGGCGTTTACGGCAAGGTGCAGACGCTGTATAATCTTCCGGCCGCCTTCGTGACACCGATGACGATCAGCATCGTCCCGGCCATCGCGTCCATGGTCGTGCAGAAAAAATTCGATCAGGGGCACGCCGTCGCAGAGTCGGCGCTGCGTATCTCGGCGTCGGTCGCCATGCCGATGGGCATCGGTCTGGCTGTGCTGTCAGAGCCGATCGTGAACGTGCTCTATCCGCGCAGCAACGCAGCCGGTCCGACCTTGCTGCTGCTGCTCGGGCTCGCGTCTGTGTTCGTGTGCATCTCGCTGATCACAACGGCTGTCCTTCAGGCAACCGGGCATGAGCTGTGCCCCGTGTGGTCGATGCTGGCCGGCGGCGCGGCCAAGGTTGCGGTCAACTGGTTTTTGATCGCAGTGCCGGAGCTCAACATCGTCGGCGCGCCGATCGGTACGCTCGCGTGCTATGTGGTCATCTGCATCGTGAACTACATCTTCCTGTGCCGCACGCTGCATGAGCGGCTGCACATCGGGCGCTGCCTTGCGCGTCCGCTGCTGAGCACGCTGACCATGGCAGTCGTCGCATGGGGCGTGTACACGGGCCTGGCTGCCGTCATGGGCGGCGATCCGGGCTGGAAGCATATAGCGCTGGCCATGCTCGTGTCGATGGTCTGCGCGGTCGTGACGTATCTTGTCGCAGTGGTCAAAACGCGCGCCATCACGCTTGCGGATATGCAGCTGATCCCGCGCGGTGAAAAGCTCGCCAAAGTCCTGCATATCAGATGACATAACACCGAAAACCCTGAATTTTCAATGGTTTTTTCAAAAAAGGGTTGCAGAAGGAGCAAAATTGTGTTAGATTTTCTCTGCAAAGAAAGCTATGACCTGCGCGACTTCGTTGCGCTAGTCTCGTACCTGCGTTCGCCGAACGGCTGCCCCTGGGATCAGGTGCAGACGCACGAGAGCATCCGCCGCAACTTCCTCGAGGAGACGTATGAGGCCTGTGAGGCGATCGACGCCGGAGACCTTGTGCACATGCGCGAGGAGCTGGGCGACGTGCTCATGCAGGTGCTGTTTCACACGGATATTGAGCGCGAGGCCGGGCATTTTGATATTGACGATGTGGCGGACGCTGCCTGCAAAAAGCTCGTTTACCGGCATCCGCATGTGTTCCGGCGCGACGAGCCGGATGCTCTGGACTGGGACACGATGAAGCAGCGCGAGCGCGCGCAGACGACCACCGCCGAGGCGATGGACAGCGTGGCGCGCAGCCTGCCGGCGCTCTGGCGCTGCGATAAGATCCAGGCCAAGGCCGCCAAGACCGGCTTTGAATGGCCGGATGTACATGCGGCGCTTGATAAGGTCGATGAGGAGACACGCGAGCTGCGCGCAGCCGTGGTCTCCGGCGATACGGAGGCGATCGGTGACGAACTGGGCGACCTGCTCTTCGCCGCCGTGAAGGTTGCACGTTTTGCGGGCATCGATCCCGAGCAGGCGGCACACGCCGCGTGCGAAAAATTCATCCGCAGGTTTTCCGCCATGGAGACCGCGGCCGCAAACGACGGTACGGCGCTTGAACAGTGCACGCTTGAGCAGATGCTCACGCTCTGGCAGCAGGCAAAGCAGACCGTCAGTGCGGAACAGGAAAGCAGGAAATCTGCACGGCAGTGAGAGACCCGTGCGGGATTCTATAAAGTGGCATATGCCAACACAAACATGAAGTAGGAGGATTACCATCATGAATAAGGCAGAACTGATTGCTGCAGTTGCCGAAAAGACCGGTCTGTCCAAGAAGGACAGCGAGAAGGCCGTCAACGCGGCGTTCGACACCATCGCCGCGAACCTCGAGGTCGGCGAAAAGGTGCAGCTCGTCGGCTTCGGCGTGTTTGACATCAAGGAGCGCGGCGCCCGTATCGGCCGCAACCCCAAGACCAAGGAAGAGATCGAGATCCCGGCAACGCGCGTGCCTGTTTTCAAGGCGGGCAAGGTGCTCAAGGACGCGGTTTCCAAATAAGAACGATGTGAAACGCTCCGGGATGACCGGAGCGTTTTTGTCAGGAGGAGCTCTATGCGTCTGGATAAATATCTGAAAGTTTCGCGCCTCATCAAGCGTCGCACGGTGGCAAACGACGCCTGCGACGGTCAGCGTATCACGGTCAACGGCCGCACGGCGAAGGCATCGTATGACGTCAAGATCGGCGATGTGATCGAGATCGCCCTCGGACAGCGCACCGTAAAGGTGGAGGTGCTTGCCGTCACGGAGAACGCAAAAAAAGACGATGCTGCGGCCATGTACCGCGAGCTCGCCGAATAATGTGCACAAAAAACCGCCGCTCCCGAACGGAGCGGCGGTTTTGCTGTATGTCAGATCATGTATTTGGTAATCTCGCTGCCGGTCGCTGCAGGATCCATGCTCAGAGACAGGGTGAACTGAATGTGCTCGCGCTCGGAGAAATCATTCAGCCATGCCAGGAACTCTGCGATCTGCTGCTCGGAAATCTCGGAGAGCATCTTCGTAAAGTTGTCGATAAACACATGGGTGATGTCGTAGTTGCCGGCATGCAGGCCGCTGAGGAAACCCTTGAAGAAATCGTAAGAGCCCATCGCGTTGGCGTAGTCGCAGGCGTAGATCAGGCGCGCCTGATACGGAATATCGTAGGTGAGTTTTTTATCCTTTTCAATGCACACGACAGAACCGGTTTCCTCACGGACGGCCGTGGCGACCATTTCCACCAGACGTTTTGTTTTGCCGGAACCTTTGAGACCCATGATCAGTTGGACCATATGTCAATCACACTCCTTTTGAAAGTCAGGGCGGCGCCCTGTGTCTAGATTATCACGTTTTCGCGCTGACTGCAACGATAACTTTTCAGTTTGCCTCCGGTTTGCCGAGCAGGGAGAACATATTCTTCTTGTACGCCTCCACACCGGGCTGGTCGAACGGGTTGACGCCGGACATATAGCCCGAAATGGCACACGCGAGCTCGAAGAAGCACACGAGCCATGCAAAGCCTGCCTCGTCGCGCTTCGGCACGCGCACCTCAAGGTTCGGAACGCCGCCGGTGATGTGTGCGGCCTTCACGGCCTCCTGTGCCATGCGGCTGATGTCGCTGAGCTTGCGCCCGGCGAGGTAGTTGAGCCGGTCGGGATCGCCCATGGCAAAAGGAACGCTGAATTCATTGAGCGGTTGCTCGAACGAGACGACGGTCTCCATAAGCGTGCGCGGTCCGTCCTGAATATACTGACCCATGGAGTGCAGGTCTGCGTTGTATTCGACGGAGGCGGGGAAGATGCCGATGCCGTTTTTACCCTCGCTCTCACCGTAGAGCTGCTTCCACCACTCGGCCATGAACCGGAACGACGGTTCGTAGCAGGCGAGGATCTCGGTCGTCTTGCCGAGCCGATACAGGTGCTGGCGCGCGGCGGCATACTGCCACGCGGGGTTTTCGGGCGACTGCGCGCTCATGGCGGTGAAGGCCTCGATCGCCTCGCCGATCACGGTCTGCACGTCAATACCGGCGGCGGCCATCGGCAGCAGGCCGACGGCGGACAGCACACTGTAGCGTCCGCCGACGTCATCGGGCACGACGAACGTCTCCCAGCCCTCTTCGTCGGCCATCTGCTTGAGCACACCGCGGTGGGCGTCCGTCGTGGCGAAGATGTGCTTTTTTGCCTTCTCCGTGCCGTACTTTGCCTCCAGCAGACCGCGGAACATCCGGAATGCGAGCGCGGGCTCAAGTGTTGTGCCGGACTTGGACACGACGTTAATGTCAAAATCCAGATCGCCCAGTTCCTCGAGCAGGTGCATCAGCGCGTCCGGCGACAGGGAGTTTCCGGCGAAGAGGATCTTCGGGTCGCCGGGCTGCGGGTGCGGCCGCAGCAGCTCCACGGCGCCCTTCGCGCCGAGATACGACCCGCCGATACCAACGACGACCAGCGCCTGCGCACGGCCCCGGATGCGCGAGGCGGCGGTGAGGATCTGCTTGAGCTCACCGTTCTGGATACGTCCCGGCAGGTCGAGCCAGCCGGTGAATTCCGCGCCGGCGCCCGAGTGCTCGAGCAGGGCGCGGTGCGCCCGTGCAGCGGCCGCATAATCCGGCCCCGCGGGGTCAAAAAATCCGGCAGCGCCGGAAAGGTCTACTTTGATCATAGCGATCCCTTCTCTCATAAAGGATATCTCCAGTATACACGATAATCCGGATTTCGCAACCGTTATCTGCTGCTCACAGCGCGCGCAGCACCCGCAGCCAGAGGTGTGTCGTCGTGATGCGCGCAGCGCCGTCGGGAACGATGAGTGGGACAATGGTTGTGTCCCCGTCGCTGTCGGTCACGGTCACGGTGCCGACTTGTGCGCCCGGCGGCAGCGGCGCGCACAGGTCTTCATCGAGTGCAATGTCAAACCGCGGCGCTGCCGCGTCCTTGCGCACGATGATGGTGTCTGCGCCGGAGAGCACCGGCTGCACGCTGTCGGTCTCAGCAAAGCGCACGCGCACGGGCGGGATGACAATGCCGGCTGCGATGGGGCAGTGCGCATAGTTGGCGAAGGCATAGTCGAGCAGTGTCCGCGCGTCCTGGAAGCGCGCGGCTGAGCTCTCGGCATGCAGCACGACGGCGATGTACTCCACGCCGTCGCGCTCGGCGCTGGCGGATACGCAGTGCATAGCCTGCTTTGTGTAGCCGGTTTTCAGCCCGGTCGCGCCGGGGTAGTCGTGGATGAGCTTGTTGGTGTTTGCGAGCCCAAAGCGCCCGTCGCGCACGGTGTCCATCCAGATGGTTGTGTAGTCGCGGATGCGCGGGTATGCCAGCAGCGCGCGCGACATGACGGCAATGTCCCGCGCGGTCGTGTAGTGCGCGGGGTCGTCGGTCAGCCCGGTGGAATTGAGAAAGTGCGTGTTTTCCATGCCGAGTGCCTGCGCGCGCTCATTCATACGCTTGGTAAAGGCCGCCTCCGAGCCGCAGATATGCTCGGCCATGGCGACGGCGCAGTCGTTGGCGGAGCTCACGGCGATGCATTTGATCATCTCGTCGACGGTCATCTGTTCTCCCTCCCTGAGCCAGATCTGGCTGCCGCCCATGGCACACGCGTTGGCGCTGGCGGTGACCACGGTATCCGTGGAGAGCCGGCCGCTGTCGAGCTGCTCGAAGATGAGCAGCAGCGTCATGATCTTCGTCACGCTCGCGGGGGAGAGGCGCTCGTCGGCGTTCTTCTCATAGAGCACCGTACCGGTCTCGCGCTCGATCAGGATCGCCGCCGGCGCGCCGATGCTCAGCTCCTCCTCTGATGGCTGCGCGAGCGCCGCCGCGGGCGTGCACAGCAGCAGCACCGTGAGCAGCAGGGAGATCCATTGCTTCATGTTATCCGCCCCTTTCGTTGCATTTCCATACCAGCCTATGCCGCACCGCGGCGGAAAAGCAGTCCGTGTCCCCACAATTTGCACAGCCTTTTGCACATTGCGGTGTTCAGAGCGTGTCAAGATGCGCCGCTTCCTGTCGCAAATGTGCGAAAAGCTCGGCATTACCCGCTTGACGCTTCGAGTGCATGATAGTAAAATATAGAGCGTTACTGACAGCACCGATGGGCGCCGGAGGGCGCGATGGGGGAACGGTTTATGAAACGTTTTGATCCGAAAAACAAATATTTCGGCTGGGGCATCACGGCGTTCGGCGTGATCGCGTGTTCGATCCTGTTTTTCATGCTCTTGCAGCACGGGAAATCGATCAGCGGCGCAATCGATACGCTCCTTGGTATCCTCAGTCCGATCATCTGGGGCATGGTCATCACGTACCTGCTCTGGCCGCTGGTGAAAATGTTCCAGCGCAAGCTCTTTGAGCCGCTGCTTCAGAAGATCCGTCCCAAAAAGCCTGTGAGCAAGTCGCTTGCGCGCGGCTTGTCCGTCGTGCTGGCGATCCTGGTCGCGCTGGTTTTGATTGCCGCGCTCGTCTGGCTCATCATCCCACAGCTCTATACGAGCATCGAGAGCATCGTGCTCAACTCCCAGCAGTATTACGACACGATCTCCGGCTGGATCAATCGCTTCTTTGAAAACAACCCCGAGGTGGAAGAGGCGCTCCTCTCGGCGACCGGGAAAGCTTCCGACAGCCTGCTCGACTGGGCAAAGACGGCGCTGCTGCCGTCCATGGGCAAGGTGGTCACGAGCCTGACGACCGGTATCTATGCCGTTTTGCGCGGCATTCTTGACGTGCTCATCGGCTTCGTTGTCGCCTGCTATGTGCTGTCGAATATGGAGCTGTTTCTGGCAAAAGCCAAGATGGTACTCTACAGCATTTTCCCTCTCCGCTCCTCCAAGCGTATCCTCAAGGCCATCCGTTTTACGGACACGGCGTTCATGAGCTTTATCAGCGGCAAGGTCATTGACTCTGCCATCATCGGCGTCATCTGCTATATCTGCTGCGCGATCATGCGCATGCCGTATGTCGTGCTCGTGAGCGTGGTCGTCGGCGTGACGAACATCATCCCGGTTTTCGGCCCGTTCATCGGCGCCGTGCCGACTGCACTCATCATTCTGCTTGATTCGCCGATGAAGTGCCTGATCTATGTCATCTTTATCCTTGTCCTGCAGCAGATCGACGGCAACATCATCGGACCGAAGATCCTCGGCAGCTCCACCGGTATCAACGGCTTCTGGATCATGTTTGCCATCCTGCTCGGCGGCGGCCTGTTCGGCTTTATCGGCATGCTGCTGGGCGTGCCGGTGTTCGTCGTGATCTATGCCGGCCTGGAGAAGCTGGTCAATAACGGGCTGAAAAAACGCGGCCTCCAAACAGAGACCGCGGAATACATGAATCTGGATTATATCGACGATGCCACGCTGCGCCCGGTGCGTCTGCCGACGGAGGCACCGCACGCAGCGCTCAAGGAAACGAAGGATGATTCAGTGAAGTGACGGGAAGAGGGAGTGCTTGGCGTCGCGCAGCGCATCGCACAGCGCGTCGACATCTTCCCGCGTGGTGTAGCGCGAAAAGCTGATGCGCAGTGCACCGTCGATCACGTTCGACGGCAGCCCGATCGCCTCAAGAACATGGCTCCGCCCGCCCTTTTTGCAGGCGGAGCTTTTTGATGTGTAGATGCTGCGCGCCTCGAGGAAGTTCATCAACACCTCGCTCCGGTAGCCGGGCAGAGAGATGCTGAGAATGTGCGGCGCGCCGCCGCCAATGACAGTCACACCCTCCACCTCGGCTGTCAGCCGGTCGATGGCGTGCGTGCGCAGCTCAGCCATGGTTTTCACCGCCTCGGCCATTTTTGCACTGCCGATCTCTGCCGCGACGCCGAAGGCGGCGATCTGCGGCGTTGGTTCCGTGCCGGCACGAATGCCGCGCTCCTGCCCGCCGCCGTGGATGTAGGGCGGCAGCTTCAGCCCGCTGCGGATGTAGAGCGCGCCGATGCCCTTCGGCGCGTGGATCTTGTGACCGCTGATGGTGATGAGGTCCGCGCCGAGCGTTTTGGCCGAAAACGGCACCTTCAAAAAGCCCTGCACCGCGTCCGTGTGCAGCAGTGCGATGCTGTTTTCCGCCTTCAGCATCCGGGCGACGGCTGCAATGTCGTTGACTGCACCTGTCTCGTTATTGACCATCATGAGCGAGACGAGGATCGTGTCCGGACGCAGCGCCGCGCGCACGCGCTCGAGCGGGATGGCACCGGTGCCGTCCGGCTTTAGGCGTGTGATCTCGTAGCCCTCTTTTTCCAGAAAGTCGAGCGATTTGCGCACCGCGTCATGTTCCACGGCGGAGCTGATGATGTGCTTGCCGCGCCGGCGCATTGACCGCGCGCCGGAGATGAGCGCCCAGTTGTCGCCCTCGGAGCCGCAGGACGTGAAGTATACCTCGTCCGGCCGGCAGCCGAGCGCCTTGGCGATCTGACCGCGCGCCTTGTCCACGGCTGCCTTGGCCTCACGGCCGAGCTTGTAGGTCGTGCTCGGATTTCCGAAGCACTCCGTCATCATATGTACTGCCGCTTCCGCTGCCTCCGGGCAGACACGGGTTGTTGCGGCATTGTCCAGATAAACCATGATCACTTACCTCGATTTGGAGATGTTTTTATGCACTATATTATAACCGCCCTCGGCTGCAAGGTCAACCAGTATGAAGCGCAGGCGATCGAAACGCTGCTGCACCCGCACGGATTTACGGCCGCAGGGGAGGGAGATCCGGTCGACCTGATCGTTGTCAATACCTGCGCCGTCACGGCGGAAGGCGGGCGCAAGTCGCGCCAGATGATCCGCAAGCTGCGCGAGGAGCACCCGCAGGCACTGTGCGCCGTGTGCGGCTGCTGGTCGCAGCTCAGCCCCGAGGACGCCGCCGCCATCGGCGCCGATGTCGTGCACGGCAGCGGCAGTAAGCAGGCGTTCGTGGATGATATTCTGCGCGCATTTCGTGAGCATACGCCCGTCACCTGCGTCGATAATCCATTCCGGCGCTTTGACTTTGAGCCGCTGCCCGCCGGCGCTGCCTATGGCCGCACGCGCGCGATGCTCAAGATCCAGGACGGCTGCAACAACTTCTGTACCTACTGTGTCATCCCGTATACGCGCGGCCGCATCCGCAGCCTGCCGCTCGAGGAGATGGCGCGGCAGGCTGCGCATCTGGCCGAGGAGGGCTACCGTGAGCTTGTGCTGACCGGCATCGAGATCGCGTCCTACGGCCGGGACCTTCCGGGCGCGCTGACGCTGGCCGACGCCGTTGAGACAGTGGCCGCCGCCGCGCCGCAAATGCGGCTGCGCCTCGGTTCGATCGAGCCGACGGTCATCACGGAGGACTTCTGCCGCCGTGCCGCCGCGACCGGTCAGGTCTGCCGACATTTTCACCTGTCACTGCAAAGCGGCTGCGACCGAACGCTCGCGCGCATGAACCGCAAGTATACGACGGCGGAGTTTCTTGCCTGTGTCGAGCGGCTGCGCCGGTATTTCCCGGGCTGTGCGCTTACGGCGGACATGATCACGGGCTTCCCCGGCGAGACGGAGGACGATCAGGCGCAGGCCGTGGCATTCCTGGAGCAGGTCGGCTTTGCTGCCGTGCACGTGTTCCCGTATTCCCGCCGTCCCGGTACGAAGGCGGACGCCATGCCCGAGCAACTCAGCCACGCCGTAAAATCCGCGCGTGCGCACGCGGCGCAGCGTGTGGCCGATGACTGCAAGCAGCGCTATCTTGCGCAGCAGATCGGGCAGATTTTGCCGGTCCTGTTCGAGACGGAGCAGGACGGACGCTGGGTCGGGCACTCGGATAACTATTGTCTGGTCAGCGTCGCGGGGGACGATCTGCGCGGCGTTGTGAAAAATGTCAAAATCTCTGCCATATCCGGGCAAATGCTTGTGGGGGATTTGGTTTGACGCGTCATCCGGATGGTGTTAGAATTTTCTCAATCCATGCGGAATGTTCTGCAATGGGGCGATTTCAGCGCAGGAGGCGATTTTTGTGACTCGAAAGGATACATTCAATTTTTCCGCCGGACCGTCAGTGCTTCCGGAGGAAGTGCTTCAGCAGGCACAGGCAGAACTGCTCAATTATCACGGGACGGGTATGTCCGTGATGGAGATGAGTCACCGAAGTCAGGCCTTTTCCGATATCTTTCAGGAAGTGCAGGCGCGCTTTCGCAGCGCATTGTCCGTCCCGGACACACATGCGATCCTGTTTTTGCAGGGCGGCGGAACGTCGCAGTTTTCCATGATCCCGCTCAATCTGATGGGGGCGCACGGCACGGCGGATTACGCCGTGACCGGGCACTTTTCCGGCAGTGCGGCAAAAGAAGCCGAGAAGTACGGCACGGTGCACATCGCGGCAGATACCTCCACCTGCGGCCACACCCGCATCCCGCAGCAGAGCGAGCTGCAGCTCACGGCCGGTGCTTCGTACTTTTACTATTGCGCCAATAACACCATCTACGGTACGGAATGGCAGTATGTGCCCGAGACCGGCGGCGTGCCGCTCGCGTGCGATATGTCGTCCGACATTCTCTCGCGCCCGGTGGACGTGTCGAAGTACGGCGTGATCTTTGCCGGTGCGCAGAAGAACATGGCACCCGCGGGGCTCACGGTCGCGATCGTTGACCGCGCGCTTGCCGGACATGAGCTGCCTGTCACACCGGTCATGTACAGCTATCAGCGTATGATCGACAAGGACTCGATGTACAACACGCCGCCGTGCTGGAACATCTACATCCTCGGACTTGTGCTCACCTGGCTCGAGCAGCAGGGCGGTGTGGAAGGTATGCAGCGGCTCAAGCATGCGCGCGCCGCGAAAGTGTATGATTTTCTCGACAACAGCGCACTCTTTCATGCCTGCGCGCAGCCGGGCTCGCGCTCGGACATGAACGTTACGTTCCGTACCGGGGACGATGCGCTCGACAAGGAATTCATCAGCGGCGCCGCAGCGCGCGGTCTGCTCAATCTCAAGGGGCACCGTGTTGCCGGCGGCATGCGCGCCTCGCTCTACAATGCGATGCCGATGGCGGGTGTGGATGCGCTCGTCGATTATCTGAAACAGTTTGAGGTGGAACACCATGTATAACATAAAGACCATGAACCATATTTCTCCCTGCGGCCTGCAGAAGCTCGAAGCGCGCGGCTGCACCGTCGGGGAGAACGTCTCCGATCCGGACGGCCTGATCCTGCGTTCGGCAGACCTGCATGGCTATGCGTTCGAGCCGAGCCTGATCGCCATCGCGCGCTCCGGTGCCGGCACGAACAACATCCCGCTGGAAGAATGCTGCCGCCGCGGTATCGTTGTCTTCAACTCGCCCGGCGCGAACGCCGAGGCGGTCAAGGAGCAGATCCTCTGCTCGCTCGTGCTCTCGTCTCGCGATGTGCTCGGCAGCATCGACTGGGTCAAGGGGCTCAACGGCCGGGGCAAGGACATCCCGGCGCTCGTTGAAAAGGGCAAATCGCAGTTTGCAGGCCCCGAGCTTATGGGCAAGACGCTCGGGGTGATCGGCCTCGGCGCGATCGGCGCGCTGATCGCAAACGCTGCTGTTTCGCTCGGTATGACCGTCTGCGGGTATGATCCGTATCTGTCCGTGGATGCCGCATGGCGTCTGTCGCGTGATGTCAAGCACGAGGTGAATCTCGATGGCATCTATGCCAAAGCGGATTATATCAGCATCAATGTCCCGTATACGGATACGACGTACCATATGCTCGATGCCAAGGCATTTTCCAAGATGAAGGACGGCGTGCGCATCATCAACGAGTCGCGCGCCGAGATCGTGGATGACGATGCCATGCTTGCCGCCATCGCCTCCGGCCGCGTCGGCAAGTATGTCACGGACTTCCCGAACGAGAAGGTCGTCGGTGTGGATAACATCATTGCCCTGCCGCATCTGGGCGCCTGCACGCCCGAGAGCGAGGAAAAGTCCGCGGTCATGGCCGCGCGCGAGCTGTATGACTACCTCGCCAACGGCAACATCAAAAACTCCGTCAACTTCCCGGATGCGACACTCGAGCGCATGGGTGTCAGCCGTGTGTGCATCCTGCACCAGAACGTGCCGACGATGCTCAACCAGTTCCTCGAGATCGCCTGCAGCACCGGCCTGAACGTGGAGAACATGATCAACAAGGCCTACGGCGCGTACGCCTATGCCATGATGGATCTCAACGGCTGCCTTGATGATGACCAGATCGCAAGGATCGGCCGTATTCCGGAGGTCATCCGTGTGCGCGTGGTGTAACGGAATATGCAAAACAGCCGCTCCCGACCGGGAGCGGCTGTTTTGCGCCTGAAAGCTTATTTTTCTTTCTTTGCCGACACGGATTCGGCGAATTCGCGCAGCTGCGGCACCTTGCTCAGTGCAAAGTACAGCGCCAGACCGCCCGCAACGCCGACGGCTGCCTGACAGGCGTTGCCCGGGATCTCGCCGGCGGCGGCCAGACCGTAACCGAGGATAAAGTCCTCAAACACGAAGTAGCCGAGAACCATGATGATCTCACCGCAGATGGCGCTCAGCAGCGCAAAGCCGAAGTTTTTCTTGCGGCAGGCGCGGAAGATCAGCGCTGCGACCACAGCGGCGCATCCTTTGACGACGAGTGTGCCGGGGGCGTAGCTCATGTAACCGGAGATCACATCTGCAAGGCCGGAGCCAAAGCCCGCAGCCACGCCGCCGTAGAGCGGACCGGCCAGCAGAGCGGCGAGCACGACCACGATGTCGCCGGCATTGAGATAGCCGCCGGTGACGGTCGGGATCTTGATGACGAGCGTTGCCACGCAGCACAGCGCCATGAGCATGGCGGTGTAGACGAGGTTTCTGAGTTTCTGGTTCATAAGTATCCTCTTTTCCTGTTATTGTGACAAGAATACGACATCCGGCCGAAATGTGCAAGGGTTGAGTTCGACGAAAAATGCTGATATACTGTTGCGAGAAATGGAGGATATGACCATGACCAAGAAACTGTACGATCTGGACAGTCATCGGCGCGATTTTTCTGCGACCGTGCTCCGCTGCACCCCGGACGGCGAGCGCTATGCCGTGGTACTGGACCAGACCTTGTTTTTCCCGGAGGGCGGCGGGCAGCCGGCGGATACCGGCGTGCTCGGCACTGCGTGCGTGCTGGATGTGCAGATCACGCCGGAGGCGATCGTGCACTATACCGACGCACCGCTCACGCCCGGTGCGCAGGTACACGGAGAGATCGACTGGCCGCAGCGCTTCCGCCGTATGCAGGGACATTCCGGCGAGCATATCATCTCAGGGCTCATCCACAGCGAATACGGCCTTGACAACGTCGGCTTCCACCTCGGGCAAGACACGATCACGATGGACTATAACGGCGAGCTCACGTGGCCGCAGCTCATGCACATCGAGCAGCTTGCCAATGAAGCCGTGTATCGCAACGTGCCGATCCGCACGGAGTACCCGTCTGCGGAGCGGCTTGCGCAGATGACCTACCGCAGCAAGCTCGACCTCACGGAGGATGTGCGCATCGTGACTGTCGAGGGCTATGATGTCTGCGCCTGCTGCGCGCCGCACGTGTCCTGCACAGGCGAGATCGGCGCCATCAAGTTCACGTCCGTCATGCGTCATCGCGGCGGCATCCGTGTGACGATCCTGTGCGGCGAGGACGCGCAGAGCGATTATCGTACCAAGAGCGCACAGATCGCGGCGCTCTCGGCGCAGCTGTCCGTGCGGCAGGCGGACGTTGTTCCGGCTGTGCAGCGTTTGCAAGATGAGATCGCGCAGCTCAAGGCTGCGGCTGCAGAACTCGAGCACCGGCTCAACGCGCAGCGCCTGCAGCTGCTGCACGAGACGCCCGGCAGTATCTGCGTCATCGACCGCTTTGACGATCCGGTCGCCATGCGCGAATTTGTCAATGCCGGTATGCTGCTCGCTGGCGGCGTCTGCGCCGCCTTCACCGGCAGCGACGCGGAGGGCTATCGCTATATCATCGGCAGCCGCGTGCTGGATCTGCGCGCCGAGGCAAAGACTATCAACGCGGCCATCAGCGGCCGCGGCGGCGGAAAGCCCACTATGATCCAGGGGTCGTGCACTGCACACGCGGACGCGATCAAGGCGTTTTTCGCCGCTTATCCCGGGAAATGAAATGTACATCTTTGCTCAGTATGTCAAGAACCTCGTAGAGTTTCGCCGCCGGAGCGGCGAAAGAAAGTCCAATCATTTTCTTCGGCGACATGTGCGTCGAAGAAAATACTGCTCGGCCTGCAAAAGTGCGCGCCGTCCGCCCAAGGCAGACGGTGCGTGCGATGCAGTCAGGCCGCAAGCCTCTTTGTCAAAAAGTAATACTTTTTGACAGTCTCAACAGGGCCGCGGAAATTCCGCGGCCCTGCTTTTTGTTGCTCAGAATGATCAGCAGCTTACTGCATGCCGTTTTCGTAGGCGGCGATCATCTTTTTGACCATCTGACCGCCGATGCTGCCGGCCTGACGGGACGTCAGATCACCGTTGTAGCCCTGCTTGAGGTTCACGCCCATTTCGGCGGCGGCCTCCATCTTGAAGCGGTTCATCGCCTCGCGGGCATTGGGGTTGACCAGATTGTTGCTGTTGGAAGTAGCCATTTCGTTTTCCATCTCCTTTTCGTGTTTTGGGTTTCTTGACCCGCTCCTATTTTTTGCGGAGCATGCGGAAGTATGCAGAGTAGAAAAATGCAATTTTTGCAAGCTCTTTTTTCTCGTATTCTGCTTTCAATGACCGTTTTATTGGACATATGATGCTGTATATTAGAGACAGAAAACGGTTCCGCTATGCGCGCGGATGATTTGACCCGGAAAGGAGATGCGCGGTATGTACGTTTTGCTGTTTCTGGTGTTCCTGCCTATTGACGTCTTGATCGAGCTATTGAAGCTCAATAAATAACCGCCTGTGTGTGAAAACAAATAACAAGCTATGGAGATTTTAAACGGGGGGCGATATATGCTTCTCACTTTGGATGATATGAATTTTATATCCCAAGCAACTTTTGGGGGCAAAAATGGTCAACTGTGGCTAAAACCGATCTTTTAAAAGAAGAAAAAGAAAGACTTTTGGATGTCGATGAAAGAAATCTCATAACTTATGGTGCGCATTTAATTTTGAATCACATACGCGTGCTGCGAAACCACAACTTGACACGAGCCGCCAAACGGTATAAAATTTAGCATGCTATTTTGGCATTCTGTACGTATTTGCAGGGTGCCGGCATAGAATCAGAATAAGACGGATTTTTATAGAACTATAAGGAGAACCGACTATGTGTGGAATTGTTGGATACGTCGGCGCGCAGCAGGCTGCGCCGATCCTTCTCGAAGGGCTGCAGAAGCTCGAATACCGCGGCTATGACTCGGCCGGCATCGCCGTGCTCGACGGCAGCACGATCGAGCTTGCCAAGGCCTGCGGCGAGATCAAGAATCTGCTGGCCAAAACGCATGACGGTAGCGACCTTCACGGCTATATCGGCCTCGGCCATACGCGCTGGGCAACGCACGGCGCGCCGACGGAGGCGAATGCCCACCCGCACGTGAGCAATGACGGCAAGTTTGCCATCGTGCAAAACGGCATCATCGAAAACTTCATGGAGCTGCGCGAGATGCTGCAGGCCAAGGGCTTTCAGTTCCATAGTGAGACGGACACGGAGGTCATCGTTCACCTGCTGGATATGTACTACACCGGCGACGGCAACCTGAAGGACACCGTCATGAAGACGCTTGGCCGTCTGGAAGGCAGCTATGCGATCGGCATTCTGTGCGCCGACTGCCCGGAGCAGATGTTCCTCGCGCGCAACGGCTGCCCGCTGATCATTGGCGTCGGCGCGGGTGAGAACTTCTTCGCCTCCGACGTGACGGCGCTTGTGTCGCACACGAAAAATGTGGTCTATCTTGACGACGGAGAGCTCGCCGAGGTGCGCGCCGACGGTTATACCGTCTTTGACTGCACCGGAAAGCCCGTGCACAAGCCTGTCTCCCGCGTCGCGTGGGACATCGAGGCTGCCGAGAAGGGCGGCTACGAGCACTTCATGCTCAAGGAGATCATGGAGCAGCCGCGTGCCATCAAGTCCACGCTCGACCCGCGCGTGAAGGATCACCGCGTCGTGTTTGACGAGCTGAAGATGACCGACAAGCAGCTCATGGGCTTCAACAAGATCATGATCACGGCCTGCGGCTCGGCGTTCTACGCGGGGCAGGCGGGCAAGTATGCGCTTGAAAAGCTCACGCACATTCCGGTTGATGCTGACCTTGCGAGCGAATTCCGCTACCGTGACCCGATCGTGGACGAGCATACGCTCATGATCATTATTTCGCAGTCCGGCGAGACGGCGGATACCATCGCCGCCATCCGCGAGGCGCAGTCCAAGGGTGCGTATGTGCTTTCGATCGTCAACGTCGTCGGCAGTACGATCGCCCGCATCTCGGACGATGTCATCTACACCTGGGCAGGCCCGGAGATCGCCGTTGCGACCACGAAGGGCTACACCACGCAGGTGTCGGTGTTGTATCTGCTGGCGCTCTATCTGGGCGAAAAGCGCGGCTGCCTGAGCAGGGAAGAGGCGGCAAAGCTCACGGATGACCTCATGATCCTGCCGCAGATGGTGCAGCGCGCCATCGATCTCAACCCGCAGATCGCGCAGCTTGCCGAGCGCTACAAGAATAACCCGTCGCTGTTTTTCATCGGCCGCAATGTGGACTATGCCGTCTGCATGGAGGGCTCTTTGAAGCTCAAGGAGATCTCCTACCTGCACTCGGAGGCCTATGCCGCGGGCGAGCTCAAGCACGGCACGATCGCGCTCATTGAGGAGAACCGTCTCGTCATCGCCGTCGCGTGCTACGAGCCGCTGTTTGACAAGACCATGAGCAACGTCAAAGAGGTCAAGGCGCGCGGTGCGCGCGTGCTCGGTGTGGCGCTCGAGGGCAATCGCGCCATCTATTCCGAGGCGGACGATGTGATCCTCGTACCGCGCATGGACGACCTGTTCGTCGTCCCGGCGGAGATCGTGCCGCTGCAGCTCTTTGCATATTACGTCGCAAAAGCCAACGGCTGCGCGATTGATAAGCCGAAAAACCTCGCGAAATCCGTTACTGTCGAATAAGGAGAGCGTCATCCATGCCAAATCAGTCTGTCATCGTCCTCGATTTCGGAGGACAGTATAACCAGCTCATTGCGCGCCGCGTGCGCGAGTGCAATGTCTATTGCGAAGTCAAGCCGAACACCATGACCGTGGATGAGATCCGTGCCTTTGACCCCATCGGCATCATCTTCACCGGCGGCCCGCAGAGCGTTTACGCCGAGGGCTCGCCGCAGGTCGATCCCGAGATCTTCCGGCTCGGCATCCCCATCCTCGGCATTTGCTACGGCTGCCAGCTCATGGCGCAGTATCTCGGCGGGGAAGTGACCGCCGCCGGCAAAGACACCGCGCGTGAGTACGGCAAGACGGAGACATGGTTTGATACCGATTGCCGTCTGTTCCGCGGTCTGCCGGAGCAGAGTATTACGTGGATGAGTCACGGGGACTACATGGCCAAGGTGCCGGAGTCGTTCCGGCTCGTGGCGCATTCGGATGCCTGCCCGACGGTCGGCATCTGCGACGAGGCGCGCGGGTTCTACGGCGTGCAGTTCCACCCCGAGGTCAACCACACCGAGTATGGTCAGGCCATGCTGCGCAACTTCCTCTATGAGGTCTGCGGCGCGACCGGTGACTGGACGATGGGCGACTTCATGCGCAAGTCCATTGAGGACATCCGCGCCAAGGTCGGCGACGGCAAGGTGCTGCTGGCGCTTTCCGGCGGCGTGGACTCCTCCGTTGCGGCGGCGCTGCTGGCCGAGGCTGTCGGTAGCCAGCTCACGTGCATCTTTGTCGATCACGGTCTGCTGCGCAAGAACGAGGGCGATGAAGTCGAGGCTGCGTTCCAAAACTGGGACATCAACCTCGTGCGTGTCAACGCCGAGGAGCGTTTCCTTACGCGCCTGAAGGACGTCTCCGACCCGGAGACCAAGCGCAAGATCATCGGCGAGGAGTTCATCCGCGTCTTTGAGGAAGAGGGCAAGAAGATCGGCTCGGTCGACTATCTGGCTCAGGGCACGATCTATCCCGACGTGATCGAATCCGGCACGAATGTCGCTGCCGTCATCAAGAGCCACCACAACGTCGGCGGCCTGCCGGACTTTGTGGATTTCAAGGAGATTATTGAGCCGCTGCGTCTGCTGTTTAAGGACGAGGTGCGCGCGCTCGGCCGCGAGCTCGGCCTGCCGGAGTATCTGGTCATGCGCCAGCCGTTCCCGGGGCCGGGTCTGGCCATCCGCTGCCTCGGCGCGGTGTCCAAGGACAAGCTGGACATCCTGCGCGACGCGGACTTCATCTTCCGCGACGAGATCGCCAAGGCGCATCTTGAGCAGACGATGAATCAGTACTTCGCGGTGCTGACGAATATGCGCTCTGTCGGTGTCATGGGCGACGGCCGCACGTATGACTATACGCTCGCGCTGCGCAGCGTCACGACGACGGACTTCATGACCGCCAACTGGACGCGTATTCCGTATGATGTGCTCGACCGCGTCTCTGTGCGCATCGTCAACGAGGTCAAGGGTATTAACCGCATCGTCTACGATATCACCTCCAAACCGCCCGCCACGATCGAGTGGGAATGAGAAAAAAGTGAATATGAGAGGCTGAAAAGCCTTGAAAATACTCACTTTTTGAAAATCTCATTTCCTGTTTGATAGCAAAATGATAGCAGATACC
>OGYD01000989.1_pt1 | contig 22967 bp, 21 predicted proteins | sample 1576441 | NCBI WGS metagenome assembly OGYD01 (sample SAMEA3541537, study PRJEB24748) | human gut metagenome | biome: human gut; feature: human-associated habitat; material: faeces | place: China | collected 2012 | reverse complement strand
CGAGGTTGTGCGGATCGGGGCGATGGATGAGGAAGGCATGTTTATCGTGCCGATGAATTATGGATATGATGTCCGGGAAGAAGATGGAACTCTTCACGTCTGTCTGTACCTGCATGGGGCAAAAGAAGGGCGGAAGGCGGCTGCATTTGCAGCGGATCCGCGCGTGGCGGTGGAGATGGATTACAACCATGAAGTGATTACAGGTGACTATACGTGTGCGTATTCCTATGCGTACCGCAGTATCATGGGAAACGGAACCATCACGGAGGTGACAGATCCGGAGGTAAAGAAGAAAGGCCTGGAAAAAATCATGGCGCATATCGCACCGGAGGCGAAGATCGCTTTTCTGCCGGAGATGGTGGAGCGCGTTGCCGTATGGCGCATAGACATCGATATATTTACCGGCAAAGAGCGCAGACGAAAATAGAGTGTTCGAAGCTCCGCAGGCTGCAGACGGAAAAAGACAGCAGAAAGGACAGCAGAAATGATTAAAATTGATCTGATTACAGGCTTCCTTGGCTCAGGGAAGACGACTTTTTTGAAACAGTACGCAAAGTATCTGATGGCACAGGGAAAGAACATCGGCATCCTGGAGAATGATTTTGGGGCAGTCAATGTGGATATGCTGCTTCTGCAGGAACTGCGCGGCGATCAGTGCGAGCTGGAGATGATTTCCGGCGGATGCGACAAAGAGACACACCGCAGACGATTCCGCACGAAACTGATCTCGATGGGCATGAGCGGCTACGACCGCATTCTCGTGGAACCGTCGGGGATTTACGATGTGGATGAGTTCTTTGACACGCTGTATGACGAGCCGCTGAACCGCTGGTATGAGGCGGGAAGCGTCATCACGATTCTGGATGCCGGGCTCGATGAGAAGCTGTCGGAGGAAGAAGAGTATCTGCTGGCTTCCGAGGCGGCGAACGCTGGTAAAATCGTGCTGAGCAAAGTACAGAATGTTTCGGAGGAAAAGAAAGAAGAAACGATTGCCCATCTGAACCGCACGCTCGAGCAGGCAGGCTGCAGAAGACAGTTTTCTGATGCAGAAATTTTACAGAAAAACTGGGATGATCTGACAGAGGATGATTTCAAAATGCTCTCCGAATGCAATTACCGTTCGGAGGATTACCGGAAGCTGGATTTCGGCGAGCAGCAGACATTTGATTCGCTCTGCTTTCTGGAGCCGAAGATTACGGAAGAAGCGCTGAAAAAGGCAGCAGAAGCAATCTTTGCGGATTCATCATGCGGCAATGTATTCCGGATCAAAGGAATTGTAAAGACGGGCGAAACTGTGTGGAGCGAAATCAATGCGACGCGGGAACAGATGACATTCCAGGCAGTGCCGGAGAGCCAGGAAGTGCTGATTGTAATCGGCGCGGGGCTTTCGAAAGAGCGGATTAGTGGAATTCTCGGAATTAAGTAAAAAATGGAGCATGACGGAAAGGGGTATTTTCCATCATGCTCCTGCTGGTTTGGCTAAATAGCAGTTACTGTAAAATGCGCTGCCGTTCTGACAGTGTGGGGAACGGAATGATTTTGGAATCCCGTGCATCATCCGGTGTACAAAGAGCAGTCAACGGTTGCGGCTGATTTTCCATGGTCTGGAAGGAGAGAATGCCATCTTTCCATAAAACGACATCATCCGGTGAATGGACGGCAAAATAGCGGTGCAGCACATCGAAAAGAGAGGATGGAACTGCCGCAAGATCGTGCTCGGGATCGCTGGAATATAGAAAGATCCGGCTTCCCGGAAAACGACGGGAATGGATACCGGCAGAGGGAGCGGTAAAATCCGGGTTTTCGGTAAAATATAAGGATCTTTCTGCGGGTCCGGAAAACGGAATAGACAGCGTTGTGGAAACAACTGGCGCTTCTTCTGCAAGGGCTGGCTGCTTCTGAAATTTGCACAGGAATGGGATATTTTGAAAAAATGTATATTTCTTTCTCATAAGACTCATGCAATCTTACCGGCATCCTTTGTTGCCTGACGCTGTGCATCGTTGAAATAAGCAGGAACCGTGATAACAGCTTCCGTTACCTTTTCACCCAAATAGTTTTCAGCATCAGCTTTTAATTTCTGTAAAATCATGGCTGAAATTTCCTGTGGTGAGTACTTCTTACCTTCGATTTCCACCTTGTAATCAGTACGCATATGTCTTTTAATAGAAGAAATTGTCTTGTCTGCATTTGTTACAGCCTGACGCTTTGCAGGATCACCAACAAGTCTTTCTCCGTTCTTTGTAAATGCAACAATTGAAGGTGTTGTTCTAAGACCTTCTGTGTTTGCGATAACAACCGGCTTACCGCCTTCCATAACTGCTACGCATGAGTTTGTAGTACCTAAGTCAATACCAATAATCTTTCCCATAGTTATCTTCCTTTCTTAAGGGCTTCTGCCCATCATTTACTGATTAATTTGCAACCTTTACCATTGAATGGCGGATTACGGTTTCTCTGTATGTGTAACCCTTTTCGAATTCTTCGACGATAATCCCTTCACCGACTGAATCATCTTCCACATGCATCACTGCATTGTGCAGTTCAGGATTAAATTCCATGCCGAGTGCTTCAATCGGCTTGACATCAGAATCTTCTAACATCTTCATGGTCTGCTTATAGACCATATCCATGCCCTTTGCAAATGGTGTTTCTCTTTCTTCTTCTGAAATCGAATTGAAACCTCTTTCAAAGTTATCAACGATTGGAAGAAGCTTCTTAATCATATCGGAAGCACCCATTTCAAACATGGAAGACTTTTCCTTCTCAGTTCTCTTTCTGAAATTATCAAATTCCGCCATCTGGCGTTTTACTTTATCCTGAAGTTCTTCAATCAATGCGTCCTTCGCATCCTTTTTCTTTGTATCTATTCCATCGGCAGACTGCGATTCGGATGATTGACTCGCTTCTTTCGGATTTTCGGCATCAGTGTTTTCTTTCTGTGCCTGCGTGCCATCGTCTTCTGCTCCAGCAGTTTTAGCGGCATCAGCGTCTTTTTCTGTCATCTTTACATCATCGACAGACTCTTTGCTATTTTTCTTTTCTTCTTTTTTAGACACTTTCTTACCAACCTTTCCTATGTTTTCTTAAAAACCTCGTCCAGCTGCGTCTGGATTGTCTTTAACGATTCTACAACCTTTTCATAATCCATCCGCTTTGGTCCGATAATTCCGATTGTCCCTTTCAAACCGTCCTGCAATTCATAGGTTGCCGTAACAACACTGCAGTCCTTCATGGAAGCAACCGGTGTTTCATTTCCTATATATACCTGAATACCATGGTCGTCCGCTTCTTCGTCTTTCCCCGACTGCTGGTCTGCAATCAATCCTGAAAGGCTCTGCTTTTCTTCCAAAGTATATATAAGCTCACTCGCTTTGACAGAATCACTTAATTCCGGATACTTAAAAATATTCGTTGCACCGCTTGTATAAATCTCTAACTGGTCTTCATTGCTGATTGCTTCAACAATGGCATCCAGCACTTCTTTAACAAGCTGCATATGCTCTCCTGCCTGATTCTCCATCTTGGATACGATGCTTAAATTCATCTGTTCCAATGTCAGCCCCGTCAGTGTAGTATTTAACAGAATGTTCAGCTTTAAAATATTTTCCTGTGAAAGTGCCTCACTGACATCAATCACTTTATTACGGATAATATTGCCTTCCATTACAATAACTGCTAAAATCTTATCGCTCTCCAATTGGGAAAGCTGTACAAATTTCAGTTTATTGCCTTTTACCTGCGGTGCTGTAATCATTGTTGCATAGTTCGTATCCTTTGCCAGAACTTTCGCTACATTCTGAAGCAGTTCCTCTACACGGTCTACCTTTTCATTTAAAATATCCCGCATGGAATCAACCTCTTTTTCTCTGTCGGACACTTTGCTTTCCCGGTCTTCTAACTCCTGCTTTTTCTGTGCCATTAAATCGTCCACATATAAGCGGTAGCCTTTATCGGTAGGAATCCGCCCTGCCGAGGTATGCGGCTGTACAATGTATCCTAATTCTTCGAGGTCTGCCATCTCATTTCGTATTGTTGCCGAACTTAATTTTAAATCGGTATATTTTGAAATGGTTCTTGAGCCAACCGGTTCACCCGTTTCAAGATAGTTCTGTATGACAGCTTTTAAAATCTTTAATTTTCTATCATCCAGCTCCATGGCATCTGCTCCCTTCTTATCTTGTTAGCACTCATTTAGGTGGAGTGCTAATATCGATATACTTAAAATATCACTACACCCCCGTATTGTCAACAACAATCTCAAATTTTTTCTATAAATTATTTATAAAATACATAAATTGCAGATGAACAGCAGAAATCCCCGGAAAAGCAGCATGCTCTCCGGGGATTATCTGATTTTCTTTCTTATTTAACGTTCAGTGTAAATGCCACGTGGTTTGATTCATTCAGATCTGAATCCGTACAATATACATCCAATGTATATGTACCTGATTTTGAAGTACTGTATGTACCGTTAACTATAATTCTTCTGGATAATGTATCCTCTGTATCTTTATCATCCGTAATAGATGAAATATACTTCATCACATTAAAGCTGTTTCCCGCTTCAACCGTCGCTTCTGTTGCCGATAAAACAAGCTTTGGTCCGCCTGCAGTTGTTTCTGCTTCGCTCTCTGCAGTTGTCTTTTCCGCTTCTGTCGTCTTTGAAGCATTCTTTGTACTGTCTGTCTCTGTCTTTTCCGTCTCGGCTGCCGTGGTTGTTTCTGCCTGAGTCAGCTGTTCTTTTGCTTCAATTTCTTCTTGGCTCGCCTCATATGCAATCATATAACTGTATTTTGATACATTATTATTATGGTCTCTTGCCGCAAAAATCACTTTTGCCCTTGTCATATCCGGCATAATATAGATATTTTCAATGACAATGCTGCTGCTTACATCACCGTCTTTTGCATCGACTGCCTTTGCATAACTTTTAAGCACTTCTTCGCCCTGCTCTGCCGAATACGGTTTGACTTTTGATTCATCTACAGTAATTACCGGAGCAGTTCTGTCTGAGGTCAGATACATCGCCGCGATGATAACCGAAAAGAACACGCACACAGCCAGTAATGCTATAATAACGCCCTGCTTTTTTTCCATTTGTTTCCTCCTCCGTGAAATGGTTAAACTTCCATGTTATATCAGCTATGCGTTATTCCTTATCGCCATTGCTGTAATTGCCGTAATATTTCCCGTAATAATTGCCATAATATTTTCCATAGTAACTATCACCCGCTAAATCCACCTTATTAAGGACACTTCCGAGAATCTTGCACTTTGTCATTTTAAGCTGTTCTAACTGTTTCTGGACGAACTTATAATTAACCATATGCGCTGCAACAACCAGCACTGCACCGTCACATTTCTGTGCGACAATCGCTGCATCTGTAACACTGCCAAGCGGCGGTGTATCAATAATCACATAATCATAAGTATCCCTGAGTGCCTTTACAAGTGCATCAAATGAATTGTTTGCCAAAAGTTCCGACGGATTTGGCGGAACAATTCCGGAGAATACCACATACAGATTATCTACATTCGTTGTACAGATTACTTCTTCAAATTTATTCATGCCGGACAGGAAATGAGTGAGTCCCTTAATAGCCTTATTAATCTTATATCTGCCGACAAGAACGGATTTTCTTAAATCCGCATCAATGAAAATAACCTTTTTGCCGGATTCTGCAAGCGATACCGCCAGATTAAAAGAAACACTGGATTTTCCTTCATTCGGTGTAGAACTTGTAAACATAATTACTTTCATATCAGAACCACACAGCTGGATATTGGTTCTCAATGTCTTATAAGCTTCGTTGCAGCGGTAATCTAACTTTCTGAGTCTTTCAATGTTAACTGTAGGCATTACTTATCTCCCTTCTTTGAAGAACTGTGCTTACGCTTCTTTCTCTTTGCCGCAGCTTCCGCACTGTCATCTAAATCTTCTGATAAAGGAATCAATGCAAGGGTACTGATTCCAAGATATTTCTCAATATCTTCAGATGTATTAATGGTATCATTCATTACAAATCGTATAACAACAATGGCAATTGCAAGCACCATGCCTAATACAAATGCGATGATTGCATTTTTTAAGCAGTTCGGGCTTGACGGCTTTTCAGAAATATTTGCTTCCTCAAATACATTGACCTTTTCAATCTGCATAATATCACAAATAGAATCTGCTGAAATTTCCGCCACTTTATCTGCGATTCTTTTTGCTTCATACTGGTCGTTGTTAGAAACCGTAATCTCAAGCACACGGCTGTCAGATGGTGTAGATACGCTGATTTGCTTTGCAAGCTTTTCATTTGTCGTATTTAACCCAAGGTCACTGATAACCTTTTCTGTTACGGTACGGCTTTTTACAAGAATCATATAATCCTGTGTCAGCTGTGTTGATGACTGCAAATCACTTAATGTTGTTGTTCCCTGGCTCTGCTTATTTAACACATACAGGCTCGTCTGTGACTGATACACCGGCTTTAAAAGCAGTTTACTTCCAATAAATGCCGCCAGACCGAAAATCACTCCCACTAAGAGAATAATTGCAATCTTACTCATAATAACGATAAAAATCTGTCGTAAATCGATTTCAATTTCGTCATTATTCTTCATCGAATTTTCCATATTCTTCTAGTCCTCCAAATATTCACCTTTAAGAATCCGTTCTGCATTATCACGCAGCAGTGCCTTCGCATAATCCTCATCAAATTTGCGGCAGATATACTTTGCGCATTCCTGAATTCTAGGCGATCTCCTTCCATTACTGTGTGCATCTGTTCCGATAACATCCACGATTTCTTCTTTTAACAGTCTTTTGATAAACTTTTTCACCTTGCTTCCGGAATCCCCGATAACAGAACCCGCATTCACCTGAATGACAGCCCCCATGTTCTTTAATTCCAAAGCCAGCTTCCAGTCTTCCAATACGCACATATAGCGTTCAATATGCGCAATAACAGGCGTATAACCCATCTGCATCACATTGCTGATACTGGTACGCAGATAAGAATATTCCACAGTCGGATGATATTCTATTAAAATATACTTGGAATCTTCCATTGTCAGATGCGCCTGTGCTTCGAGATCATCTAAAATATCCGAAGTATAATAAATTTCCCTGCCAAGTGCCAGTTCAATCTCAGGGCATATATCTTTCATCTGTTCTTTAAACAGTTCAAAATTTCTGCGCAGCTGTTCGTATCCCATTGTACATTTACCAGGATGATAATGTGGTGTTGCCACAATCTTGCGAATACCCTCATCATATGCAATTTTCATCATCTCAATACTGGTTTCAATATTATCCGGACCGTCATCGACACCATATAAAATATGGCTGTGAATGTCAACATAATGAAACGTCGTTAATTTTCTCATAATTCTGTTTCCTTTTATAAAATCTGCAACTTTGACATTATATATCATAAATCACTTTTTTGCAACAAAAGATTGGGGTCATCTGACATTTTTCCCTGTCAGATGACTCCAATTCAAATGAATGTATCTAATTAAATATGTAAAATTCTTTTTACATTATCGCACATCTTATCAACATCACATATAGTATCGTGCAGTACCGGCGCTGTTCTGATGTCTTCAATCGCCTGCGGAACTTTTACCTTAGAAAGCTTTGAAAGCTCATCTACCAGCTCAAAATCAGACATTACATCATACTTATTGTCAATCGCATCCATCACGCTTCTTGTAAACTTATATGGACTGGCTGTTGAAGCAATCACTGTCTTTGTTGTATCACCGGTTTCCTTCCGGTACTTTTCATATACAGATGCCGCAACAGCTGTATGGGTATCAATTACATATCCCGTATCTTCATACAGCTTCTTAATCATTGCCGCATCTTCTGCTTCTGTTGCATAATTGCCGTAGAAGTCCGAAAGCTGCGCTTTCATTTCATCTGTAATTTCATACTTTCCTGTTTCCTTTAAGGACTGCATCAGTGCCGCATTCTTTTCAGCACTGTTGCCTGCAATACGGTAAATCAGACGCTCTAAGTTGCTTGAAATCAAAATATCCATTGACGGAGAAGTTGTCAGGACAAATTCTCTGTTTCTGTCATATGTACCGGTTGTAAAGAAATCATACAGTACTTTATTTTCATTGGAAGCACAAATCAGTTTGTGAATTGGAAGTCCCATATTCTTTGCATAAAATGCTGCTAAAATATTACCGAAGTTACCGGTCGGCACAACCACATTGATTGCTTCCCCTGCCTTTACTTCACCGTCTGCGAGCAGGCGTGCATAAGCATATACATAGTAAACAATCTGAGGAACCAGACGTCCGATATTGATAGAATTGGCAGAGGAGAACTGGTATCCGGCTTCGTTCATGACCTTTTCAAGTTCTTTATCACCGAAAATCTTCTTAACACCGGTCTGTGCATCATCAAAATTGCCATTGATACCGATTACATAGGTATTGTCACCCTTCTGGGTTACCATCTGCTTTTCCTGAATCGGGCTGACACCATGCTTTGGATAGAACACGATGATCTTAGTTCCTTTAACGTCAGCAAATCCTGCAAGAGCAGCCTTTCCTGTATCTCCTGAAGTTGCAGTCAGAATTACAATTTCATTCTTTACGTTGTTTTTCTTTGCAGAAGTAATCAGTAAATGTGGCAGAATGGATAATGCCATATCTTTAAACGCAATTGTTGAACCGTGGAACAATTCTAAATAGTATGCACCATCAGCCTTTACAAGCGGTGCAATGACCTTTGTGTCAAACTTTGAATCATATGCTTTGTTAATGCAGCTCTTTAATTCTTCCTCTGTAAAGTCATCAAGCATCAGCTTCATCACTTCATATGCCACTTCCTGATAAGACATCTTTGATAATTCTTCAAAGCTCTTATCTAATGCCGGAATCTGCTCCGGTACGTATAAACCACCGTCTGCCGCAAGACCCTTTAAAATTGCCTGTGATGCAGTAACCTTTACGCTGTCGTCTCTGGTACTTCTGTAAAACAAACTCATTCTCTTCTTCCACCTTTATATTTTCATTCAAATTCTGCTTAAAACAGTATTCAGTTGACATTATACAACAGGATTTTTGGAAACACAATAGCTTTTAAGGTATTTTGTATTTATGTATTTTATGTTACAATCTTTTACAGATACGTGAGGGGAGCTTTTACGCAGGCAGCGCGAATCCACTCTTATCGCAGAACCGGATACATTAAAATATCTACAAAAGGAGAGGACGTTATGGCAACAGGGGTTTATACAGCATATAAAAAAGACGGCACCGAATACTACCGGGTATCGCTGACCTGTCAGAATAAACATATCAGTCTTGGAAGCTTTGACGATTACAAGACTGCTGCCGCCGTCTATTCCGAAGCCAATGCCATTGTGCGGGATGAAAAAAGTTCCCATTTTGTCAATGCTGCAGAAAAAATAACAAGCTACTCCTCCTGCACTTCTGCACTGGCTTTTGAAAAATTTATGATTCTTTTGAATCTCCGGGATAATAACATTTATATTAAAACACCGGTTTATCTGTGTGATAAATATTTTTTATACTTTTTTTCACCGGAAATTGTGCTGACGTTTGATATTGAAGATTTATTTTACTATTCAGGACACAAAATCATGAGCCGCGGCGGTTATTTTTTTGTCAATGACTTCGGTATGCAGACCAGTATTCTAGCACGCTTCGGTATCCGCAGCCACTCCGTAAAAGGAAAGGATTATTTATTCCGCAACGGTGACGAACACGATTTCCGCTATTCCAATGTTGCCGTTGTCAACCGGTACAACGGCGTAGAACAGATTGAAAAAAACGGACGGATTTTATACAGAACCCGTATCCACATTAACGGCAACTATACCATCGGCACTTATACGTCGGAAAATGAAGCCGCGATTGCCTATAACCGCGCCATTGATTTACTTGCAGAACAGCTGCCGGATTTTAAGAACTACACCCGGAATTATATCGAAGGACTGTCCCACATCGAATACGCTTCTATTTATAATACGGTAAAAATTTCACGCAGGTTTCGCCACTATATCGAACAGTTAGGACTCACTTACTAAAAAGCGGCAGAAATTCAAATCATAGATTCAAGAATTTCTGCCGCTTTTATTATTTTGTGCAGACACAGATGATACTGCGATACCTGCCTGCACAGACACTTTTATCATTTTACTTCTGGTTAATGTAATTAATCAGGCCTTCTGCTTTGATAATCTTCTGCATAAATTCAGGAAATGCCTGACCGGTGTAAGACTTTCCTGTTGTTTTATCGGTAATCACGCCGCTGTCAAAATCCACTTCCACCTCATCACCGGCTTCAATTGCCTTTGCAGCTTCCGGACATTCGATAATCGGAAGACCGATATTGATGGAATTGCGGTAGAAAATTCTTGCAAAGGTTTCTGCAATAACACAGCTTACACCTGCTGCCTTAATTGCAATTGGCGCATGTTCTCTGGATGAACCACAGCCAAAGTTCTTATTGGCAACGATAATGTCGCCTTTCTGAACCTTTTTTACAAAATCCTTATCAATATCTTCCATACAATGCGTTGCGAGTTCTGCCGGGTCTGATGAATTCAGATATCTTGCCGGAATGATAACATCTGTATCTACATTATCGCCATACTTAAATACTCTGCCTTCTGCTTTCATGTTGTTCCTCCATTCTGATACGATTCTTATAATCCAAGGTCTGACGGCTGGCTGATTTTACCTGTAACCGCACTTGCTGCTGCAACTGCCGGGCTTGCAAGATAAATTTCAGAGTCTACATGTCCCATACGTCCTACAAAGTTACGGTTAGTTGTAGATACACAGCGTTCTCCTTCTGCAAGGATACCCATATAACCGCCAAGACATGGTCCGCAGGTCGGTGTGCTGACTACTGCGCCCGCACGGATAAATGTCTGAACCAGTCCTTCTTCAATTGCCTGCATATAAATCTTCTGTGTTGCCGGAATAACAATAACACGCAGCCCCTTTGCCACTTTTCTGCCTTCTAAAATCTTTGCCGCACAGCGTAAATCGTCAATACGTCCGTTTGTGCAGGAACCGATAACGACCTGGTCAATCTTAATGTCGTCAAAGCTTCCTACTACATGTGTATTTTCAGGAAGATGCGGAAAAGAAACTGTCGGTTCAATTTCTGATAAATCAATATTGATAACCTGTTCGTACTCTGCATCGTCATCTGCTGTATATTCTACAAACGGTCTCTTTGAATGTTCCTTCATATATGCTCTTGTCAAATCGTCAACCGGGAAGATACCGTTCTTTCCGCCGGCTTCGATTGCCATGTTTGCAATCGTAAAACGGTCGTCCATTGTCAGATTGGCAATGCCGTCTCCTGTAAATTCCATAGACTTATACAGCGCGCCGTCTACGCCAATCATGCCGATAATATGTAAAATAACATCTTTTCCGCTGACCCACTTCTTTGGCTTGCCTGTCAGTACAAATTTAATTGCAGACGGTACTTTAAACCATGCCTTGCCTGTTGCCATACCGGCAGCCATATCCGTTGAACCTACACCTGTAGAAAATGCGCCGAGCGCACCGTATGTACAGGTATGTGAATCCGCACCGATAATAACGTCGCCTGCAACCGTAAGTCCCTGTTCCGGAAGCAGTGCATGTTCAATACCCATCTGTCCCACTTCAAAGTAATTTGTAATATCATGCTTCATCGCAAATTGTCTGACACATTTGCAATGCTCGGCAGACTTAATATCCTTATTCGGTACAAAATGGTCCGGTACAAGTGCAATCTTATCCTTATCAAATACAGTTTTTACTGTCATCTTATCCATCTCATGAATTGCAACCGGAGATGTAATATCATTTCCAAGTACAAGGTCTAAATCCGCTTCAATCAGCTGTCCTGCCTTTACTTCTGAAAGACCTGCGTGTGCCGCAAGAATCTTTTGTGTCATAGTCATTCCCATGAACCTGTTCCTCCATTTCTTTTTCTATTGACTTCTATTGACTAATTATAGCCGTATCCTGTAAAATTTGTAAAGAGAATTATTTAAATAACTATAATTCCTTTTTAGAATATGTTTCTGTTCAGAGCCAGGCAGATTTTCAAGCATATTTGTGAACCATGCTCGCATGAGTGAACAAATATGGCTGAAAATCTATTTGGCGGATACACCACACCGACAAAATGTGAAGCATTTTGGAGGCTGGCTCTGAACAGTTATTACTAAATCCTGAGCCAGGCAGATTTTTAAGCATATTTGCGAACCATGCTCGCATGAGTGAACAAATATGGCTGAAAATCTATTTGGCGGATACGCCACACCGACAAAATGTGCAACATTTTGGAGGCTGGCTCTGAACAATAACTGGAATATTGATACATCCCCTAATGCCTGTTCAAAATATAAGGAGAGCGCCATGAATTCACAATCCATAAAAACCTTTATTACCCTTGCCAAATTAAACAGTTTTTCGCAGACCGCCACTTCCCTCTACATTTCCCAATCCACCGTAACAAAACGTATCTGCGAGCTGGAAAAGGAAGTTGGAAAGCCGCTGTTTTACCGCGATAAAAAACACGTTTCACTTACGGAAGACGGTCGTATTTTCTTAAAATATGCCACACGTATTGTTGAATTGGAGGAAGCCTCTTTAAAGGAAATGCACTCCTCCGTCACTTACGAAAACAGTCTGCGCATCGGCTCGACCAATTCCATTTATGAATGTCACCTGTTTCCGCTGATTTCCGGCTTTGAAAGCGCTTCTAAAAAACACTCTGTCAAAGTCACGATTGGTCATTCTCCCGATATGATCCAGCTGTTAATGGACGGCATTTTAGACTGTGTCTTTACATCAGTCCCGCTGGTACGCGCAGGCTTTGAATGTCACCATTTTCACACGGACAATCTTGTGCTTGCGACCGGTTATGATAATATGCTGCATGCGGACGGTATCCGAAAAGAAGAACTGACTTCTATTAAATATATGATGTGTAACTTTGCACTCAATGACGTTGGGGAATTTATCCGGAATCTCTTTCCGACACACTATCAGTTTAAGTTTGAAATTGACAACAGCACCAAACTGATTCCCTATCTGATTAACACAACCGGTTACAGCTTTCTGCCCGACAAAATGATCGAACAGGAACTTGCAGATAAAAAACTGCGTACGATTCCTCTTCTGGATTTTGAAACACCGAAAATTAACAGCTATTATATAGGAAGTTTAAGAAGTAAAGAACTGTGGACAAAGCTGCTGCACAAGTAAAGTTTAGAAACACAGCCGCTCTTTGCACAGCAGTTTCCCGTATCGCACCGCCGCGCATATTCACTTTTGGCGATACCGTCACCCAGGTGGTGTGCGAGCAGCGCACTTCATGGGTGCCGCTGGTTTCGATCTGGCAGCTGTAGCCGTTCTTTTCGAGCAGCTCGGTCAGCGGCGTCAGATCGTGGATGCAGGGTTCACCGCCGGTGATCACCACGTGACGCGCCGTCCAGCCCTGACGACCAATGATGACGAGCAGATCTTCGGCACTGCCCGCGCCCCACTTATCGCTCTCTTTGGTTTTCGCCAGAATGCTAAACAGCGACACTTCCCGATCTGCGAGCTTATCCCACGTATGTTTGGTATCACACCAGGCACAGCCAACCGGGCATCCCTGTAAACGAATGAAAATAGCGGGAACGCCGGTAAAGTAACCCTCGCCTTGCAGGGTCTGGAACATCTCGTTAATCGGGTACTGCATAGTCATCTCAGTAAAGGGGATAAACGATAAGTATCGCAGATCCCCGCCGGATGGTCATGCTCCATCGGTGCTTTGCGCGTCAATCGCCGCCATAAACCGTTCGGTAATTTGCTGCGGACGGGTGATCGCGCCGCCGACCACCACCGTATGCGCGCCCAGCGCCAGACACCTGGCCGCACGCTCGGGGGTATCCACGTTGCCTTCGGCAACCACGGGCACCGTCACGGCGGCCAGCACCGCCTTCAGGAAGGCGCAGTCGTTTTCCGGAAGAGAATTGCCCGCCGTTTCCGCCGTGTAGCCGTAAAGCGTGGTGCCGACGCAGTCAAAGCCCAGCGCCTGCGCCGTCACGGCTTCCTCCACGGAGGAGATATCCGCCATCAGCAGCACCGCGGGATAACGTGCGCGGATGCGTGAGACCAGCGTTTCCAGAGATTCTCCGCCGGGACGTGGCCGCGCCGTCGCATCAAGCGCAATGATGTCCGGCGAGACGCTCATGAGCTCATCCACCTCTTTCATTGTCGCGGTGATAAACACCTCGCTTTCGGGATAATCCCGTTTGATGATGCCGATGACCGGCAAAGACACCTGCTGCCTGATGGCCTCGATATCCACCACGCTGTTCGCGCGAATGGCTGCAGCCCCGCCCTGTGCCGCAGCCAGCGCCATGCGCGACATAATAAACGGGCTGTGCAGCGGTTCATTTTCCAGCGCCTGACAGGAGACGACCAGTTTTCCCTTCAGGTTATCCAGTACAGTTTTCATTACGATAAGATCTCTTCCACTTCGTTTTTGATAATCGTGACGTGCGGGCCATAAATGACCTGAACGCCGTTGCCGCGCACGATAACGCCGCGCGCCCCGGTGGCTTTCAGTGCCGACTCATTCACTTTGCTGCCGTCTTTAACCGTGACGCGAAGACGCGTGGCGCAGCAGTCCACCTCGTCCAGATTCTCTTTTCCGCCTAATCCGGCGATCACCGCGGCTGCGCGTTCGTTTTGCGGCAGACTGACCTCATCAGCCATCGCCTCCTTTTCCCGACCTGGCGTCGCGAAATCAAAGCGGTTAATCAGATAGCGGAAGGTAAAGTAGTAAAGGAAGAACCACGGTACGCCGACCAGCGGAACGAACATCCAGTTGGTTTTGGCTTCTCCCTGCAAAATGCCGAACAGCACGAAGTCGATGAAACCGCCGGAGAAGGTTTGCCCGATGGTGATATGCAGCATGTGCGCGAGCATGAATGCCAGCCCGTCAAACAGCGCATGGATGACGTAGAGCACCGGCGCAATAAACAGGAACGAGAATTCGATAGGCTCGGTAATCCCGGTCAGGAACGAGGTTAACGCCGCAGAAAGCAGCAGCCCGGCAACGCGTTTTTTGTTCTCGGGTTTTGCCGTGTGGTACATCGCCAGGCACGCCCCGAGCAGGCCAAACATCATCGTAATAAAGCGCCCGGACATGAAGCGTGACGTGCCCTCATAGAAATGTTGCGTGTTCGGGTCAGCCAGCTGAGCGAAGAAGATCCGCTGCGTGCCTTCCACGAGGTGTCCGTTGACGATTTCACTCCCGCCAAGCGCGGTGGTCCAGAAAGGCAGATAGAAGATGTGGTGCAGACCGAACGGGCCCAGCATGCGTAAAATGAAGCCGTACAGCAAAGTGCCCAGATAGCCGGTCGCATCCACCAGCCCGCCGAGACCAAAAATCAGCTTCTGGAAATGCGGCCAGACCACGGTCATGAGCGCACCGACGAGTATCGCCGCCAGCGAGCTGATGATAGGAACAAAGCGCGAGCCGCCAAAAAAGCCCAGGAACTGCGGAAGTGCAATCTTGTTAAACCGATGATGGAGCGCGCAGGTTACCAGCCCAATCACCACGCCGCCAAAGACGCCGGTTTCCAGCGTCTGAATACCCAGCGTCATGCCCTGCCCCACCGCGCCCGGGTTCTCATGCGCCAGTTTGCCGGTGAGGATCAGCAGCGCGTTGATGGTGGCATTCATCACCAGAAACGCGAGAAGCGCCGCCAGCCCCGCCGTGCCCTTATCGCTTTTTGCCAGCCCGACGGCGACCCCAACCGCAAACAGCACCGAGAGGTTCGCAAACACGATTGATCCTGCGCTGCTCATGATGGTGAAAATGGCCTGCAGCCAGCTCACGTCTAAAAACGGATAGGCCGCCAGCGTGTTGGGATTGGATAGCGCGCCTCCTATCCCCAGCAGCAGACCTGCCGCAGGCAGCACGGCAATCGGCAACATAAAGGATTTGCCAAAGCGCTGCGCTTTTTCAAACCATCCCCCTGAAGAAGCCCCACTGAATATTTGCATCATTTTTTCATCCCCCCATTAATAGATGAAAATTTTTACCATATTAATTTTAAATAGTGAAAATTATCTCCAAAAACCAGGACAACGATCATACTTTTTCGAAATGACTGGCATCCTTCCCCCGCTTTCCGCCACACTAGTCGCAGAGAAACGCATTAAGGATCGAGCATGTCAGACCATGAAAACCTGCTGCTGAAGCTACGCCAGGAGGCTTCCGGGTACAGCCCAACACAACAAAAACTCGGTGAGTTTGTTCTCAGCGATCCTGCCCGGGTGCTCTACCTGACGATCACCGAACTGGCGCGCGAGAGCCACACCAGCGAGGCCAGCGTGACGCGTCTTTGCCGCACGCTGGGCTGCAAGGGCTATAACGAATTTAAAATGGCGCTTGCGCTGGATATTCAGCAGGGCCAGCCTGCGCGTCAGGCGGGGGATGAGATTGATAACGTCGTGGATGAGTCGGTGCAGGCTTTGCAGGACACCGCCAGGCTCCTTGACCGCACGCTGCTTGAAAAGGCCGCGCTGGCGCTGCATCAGGCGCAGTCGGTGCAGATTTATGGCGTTGCGGCCAGCGCGATCTTCGGGGAGTATCTGCACTACAAGCTGTTGCGTCTGGGCAAACCCGCACAGCTGTTTAGCGATATGCACCGCGCGGCCATGAATGCGACAACGCTTTCGGAAGAGACGCTGGTGGTGGCAATCTCCAGTTCCGGCTCAACGCGGGATCTACTCCACGTGGTGAAGCTTGCCCGCAAGCGCGGCGTTAAGGTTCTGGCACTCAGCAATACGCCCCGCAGCCCGCTGGCGTCCCTGAGCGACATGCAGCTGGTGGCCGCCAAGCCAGAGGGGCCGCTTAGCGCGGGCGCGCTCAATGCCAAAGTTGGGGTCATGCTGCTGGTCGAACTGCTGACCACGTCCATGATTGCGCTGGATGGCCGTTACGGCGACGTTAGCCAGCAAACGGCCAGCGCCACGCTTCCTCTGTTACTCTAAAAACCCTTCGCAGGCTAAATAAAATAGCCTGCGCTTAATGTCGCCTGATTTAAGTTAAGTGGTGTTTAAATCATTTATCCGGTAAATGTTTGGTGTAACAAAGTATTATATTTATTACATTTAGAATTAAATTCACCACCCGATAAGCACCACAAAAAGGACTTTAAAATCATCACGTTGAAATATTCATTTTAATAAATTGAATTTTCACCCTGCCTGTAATGTCCAATATCTCCACCTGAATTCCTTTCCTTAAAATAAGCTTAAGATGCTGTCTATTTCGGCGTTTTATTATTTAAATGCCGTTTACTTTTGCACGCCTACAATCCGCCTCATCAATCATAATGAGACGGTATTAATGAAGATGTTAATGATTACAGGTGTGACGGGGTTTCTGGGCGGTGCAGTACTGGAAAAAATTCTGACCAGCGATCAATCCGTAAAACTGCTTTTGCTCGCGCGTGCCAGCGATCCGCAGAGCGGGCTGGAGCGCGTGCTGGAGAACATGCGCAAGTTCAACGTTCCTGAGAACAAACTGGCCACTCTGAGCGTGGACAATATCCTCATTGGCGATCTCAGCCAGCCTGAAGCCTTCCTGAACGATCCGCGTCTGGACCAGGTCACGCATGTCGTGAACTGTGCAGCTGTTGCCTCATTTGGTAACAACCCGCTCATCTGGAAGGTCAACGTGGAAGGAACGCTGGCACTGGCGCGCCGCATGGAGCAGGTTTCAACGCTACAACGCTTCCTCCACGTGGGCACGGCAATGTCATGTACGCCGGAGCAGGATTCCCTGGTCGCCGAAAGCGCCGAATTCAGAGAGAATGCTGAACACCTGGTGGAATACACGTTTTCGAAGTCAACCATCGAACAGCTGATGCGCCAGGAATGTCCGAACCTGCCGCTGCTCATCGCGCGTCCATCCATCGTTGTCGGCCATACCCGCCACGGCTGCACGCCCTCGAGCAGTATTTTCTGGGTCTTCAGCATGGGCCTGATGCTGCAGAAGTTTATGTGCTCGATGGAGGACCGGATCGACGTTGTCCCGGTGGATTATTGCGCCGACGCGCTGTTAATGCTGCTCAACAGCAACGCGCGTCCGGGGGAAGTGGTACACATTTCGGCCGGAGAAGAGAACAGCGTTCGCTTTGCGGATATTGATAATGCGATGGCGCAGGCGCTGGAGAAAGCACCCGTCGGCGATAAGTACGCGCAGGTCAGCTACGAAACGCTGGTCAGAATGCGCCGTGAACTTAAAACGATTTTTGGCCCGTGCAACGAACGTCTGATGCTGAGAGCCATGCGGTTATACGGCGCGTTTGCCACGCTTAACGTGCGATTCAGCAACGATAAGCTGCTGAGCATGGGGATGCCGAAGCCACCCCGGTTTACGGATTACATTGCCCGCTGCGTGCAAACCACCCGGGGGCTGACCATTCCGGAGCAAATGGCGGTCGATTTTAAATAGCCAAAAAAAATGCCAGTCATTCGACTGGCATTTTCATGTTAAGGCTTAGGCGATTATGCCTGGCCTTTGATCTCTTTACGACCGTTGTATGGTGCTTTTTCGCCCAGCGCTTCTTCGATACGAATCAGCTGGTTGTATTTAGCAACACGGTCAGAACGGCTCATAGAACCCGTTTTGATCTGGCCAGCAGCGGTACCCACAGCCAGGTCAGCAATGGTCGCGTCTTCAGTTTCGCCAGAACGGTGAGAGATAACCGCGGTGTAGCCAGCGTCTTTCGCCATTTTGATCGCAGCCAGCGTTTCGGTCAGGGAACCGATCTGGTTGAATTTGATCAGGATGGAGTTAACGATGCCTTTCTCGATACCTTCTTTCAGGATCTTGGTGTTGGTTACGAACAGGTCGTCACCCACCAGCTGGATTTTGTCGCCCAGTACTTTAGTCTGGTATGCGAAGCCAGCCCAGTCAGACTCGTCCAGACCGTCTTCGATAGACACGATTGGGTACTGTTTGGTCAGGTCTTCCAGGAAGTGAGTGAACTCTTCGGAGGTGAACGCTTTGTTGCCTTCGCCAGCCAGAACGTATTTACCGTCTTTGTAGAATTCTGATGCTGCACAGTCCATCGCCAGGGTGATGTCTTTGCCCAGCTCGTAGCCCGCTGCTTTTACCGCTTCTGCGATAACAGCCAGTGCTTCTGCGTTAGAACCCAGGTTTGGCGCATAGCCACCTTCGTCACCCACAGCTGTGTTCATACCTTTAGCTTTCAGAACTTTAGCCAGGTTGTGGAACACTTCAGAACCCATACGTACTGCTTCTTTCAGGGATTTCGCGCCAACTGGCTGAATCATGAATTCCTGAATATCAACGTTGTTGTCTGCGTGCTCACCACCGTTGATGATGTTCATCATTGGTACAGGCATGGAGTATTTGCCTGGGGTGCCGTTCAGTTCAGCGATGTGCTCGAACAGTGGCATACCTTTAGCCGCCGCAGCCGCTTTGGCGTTCGCCAGGGAAACGGCCAGGATTGCGTTCGCACCGAAGTTAGATTTGTTTTCAGTACCGTCCAGATCGATCATGATCTTGTCGATGCCAGCCTGATCTTTGGCATCTTTGCCAACGATAGCCTGAGCAATAGGACCGTTAACAGCGCCAACCGCTTTCAGTACGCCTTTGCCCATGAAACGGGATTTGTCGCCATCACGCAGTTCCAGCGCTTCGCGGGAACCGGTAGAAGCACCTGATGGAGCAGCTGCCATACCGACGAAACCACCTTCCAGATGAACTTCGGCTTCAACGGTCGGGTTACCACGGGAGTCGATGATTTCACGACCGATGACTTTAACGATTTTGGACATTAGATTTTCCTCAGTACAAGTTAAACTAAAACTCCAGACAAACAACGCGTACCAAAGGTACGCGTTGCCGTTCTAACTTTTTTTACTTCGCCTGACGCTTCTGGTAGTCGCTGGCGGCCTTCACGAAGCCTGCAAACAGCGGATGCCCGTCACGTGGCGTTGAAGTAAATTCCGGGTGGAACTGGCAGGCGACAAACCACGGATGGTTTGGCACTTCGATGATCTCGACTAACTGATCATCCCCGGAGCGGCCCGCAACACGCAGACCCGCAGCTTCAATTTGTTTCAACAGCATGTTGTTGACTTCATAGCGGTGACGATGGCGCTCGGTGATGACCGGCTCGCCGTACAGCTTGCGAACCACGCTATCGTCAGTCAGCTGGCAGGCCTGTGCGCCGAGACGCATAGTGCCACCCAGATCGCTCTTCTCGGTACGGACTTCGACGTTACCGTCTTCATCACGCCATTCAGTGATAAGCGCCACAACAGGGTACTTACAGTCTGGCACAAATTCCGTAGAGTTCGCGTTTTCCATTCCCGCTACGTTGCGCGCAAATTCGATCAGCGCAACCTGCATACCCAGACAGATGCCGAGGTATGGAATATTGTTTTCACGCGCATAACGCGCGGTGGCGATCTTGCCTTCTACACCACGGTAGCCGAAGCCGCCAGGGATAAGGATAGCATCCAGATCTTTCAGGATTTCAACGCCACGCGTTTCAACATCCTGCGAATCAATCAGCTTGATGTTCACGGAGACACGGTTCTTCAGACCACCGTGTTTCAGCGCTTCGATCACGGACTTATAGGCATCCGGCAGCTCAATGTACTTGCCGACCATACCGATAGTCACTTCGCCTGCCGGGTTGGCTTCTTCGTAAATAACCTGTTCCCATTCAGACAGGTTAGCTTCCGGACAGTTCAAGCTGAATCGTTTACAAATATAATCGTCCAGACCCTGTGATTTCAACAGGCCCGGGATTTTATAAATGGAATCGACATCTTTCATTGAAATAACGGCTTTTTCAGGCACGTTACAGAACAATGCAATTTTCGCACGTTCGTTCGCCGGAATGGCGCGATCGGAACGGCAAACCAGGATGTCAGGCTGAATACCAATAGAGAGCAGCTCTTTAACAGAGTGCTGGGTCGGTTTGGTTTTCACTTCACCTGCCGCCGCCATGTAAGGCACCAGCGTCAGGTGCATGAACAGCGCGTGTTCACGACCAATGTCTACCGCCAGCTGACGAATCGCTTCGAGGAACGGCAGGGATTCGATATCACCCACGGTACCGCCGATTTCAACCAGCACAACGTCATGCCCTTCGCCACCGGCAAGGACACGCTCTTTGATGGCGTTAGTGATGTGTGGGATAACCTGCACGGTCGCGCCCAGATAGTCACCACGGCGCTCTTTACGCAGAACGTCAGAGTAGATGCGGCCAGTCGTGAAGTTATTACGACGGGTCATTTTGGTACGAATGAAACGCTCGTAGTGGCCAAGATCCAGATCGGTTTCAGCGCCGTCTTCAGTAACGAACACTTCCCCGTGTTGGGTTGGGCTCATGGTGCCAGGATCGACGTTGATGTACGGATCCAGTTTCATCATGGTCACATTGAGGCCACGGGCTTCAAGAATGGCTGCGAGGGAGGCTGCGGCAATGCCTTTACCCAGAGAGGATACGACCCCGCCGGTCACAAAAATATAGTTCGTTGTCATGCTGAACCTGAGAAGTTAGGGTGAAACGATGGAATAACCAGGACGGGAAAGTAGTATACCCGAACACGGCGAGCGCCACAAACTTTCATTCTCCGTCTCCATTCCAGGCCATGACAAACATAAGGAGTGAGAAAATAGCCCCTTTTGGGTAAATGTTTTTGACGCAAATCAAGCGCTTGTCATTTAAAAAATCACACAAATTGCGCTTGATCGCAAAATTTCGTTAGAGATCAGATTCCTGGCGCTTTACTTCCTGCCAGACTTCTTCCATCGCGTCGAGGTCAATACCGCTCATTTCCAGGCCTCGCGAGGCGACAATCCGCTCCACTTCGCGAAAGCGGCGTTCGAACTTAAGGTTGGCTTTTTGCAGCGCCGTTTCCGCTTTTACACCCAGGTGGCGAGAAAGGTTGACGGTCGCAAACAGCAGATCGCCCATCTCTTCCTCAAGCTTTGCTTCATCCACCACTGCCTGCTGCGCTTCGTGCATCACCTCGTCAATCTCTTCGTGCACTTTATCCAGCACCGGGCCGAGGGAGGTCCAGTCAAACCCCACGGCGGAGCAGCGTTTCTGGATTTTGTGCGCGCGCATCAGCGCGGGCAGGCTCAGCGGAATGTCGTCCAGCGCGGAGTGCTGGGATTTTTCTGCCCGCTCGGCGCTCTTGATCTGCTCCCAGCGGGCCAGGACTTCGGTGCTGGTTCCTGCGGTAGCGTCACCGAAAATATGGGGATGACGGCGCTCAAGCTTGTCGCTGATGGCAGCGCGGATATCGCAACGTGGAAATCTGCGGAACCGAATACGACAGCGGACAAAACTGGAACTTCGTAGTAGACACCGATGCCGGACAAAAGAACGGAGCCATCGACGCAAGCTATCCTTTTGCCGACTACTTCAATTTCTGCCTCGGACACCAGGAAAACAACACTTGGAGTATTGACGAGACAGCCCGCGACCAGTGGTACACCAGTCTGATCAAAGACGTTATCGACAACCAAAATGAAGAAGATAACGATGACGAATGGAACAGCGACCACACGCGAAACGGTTACCGCATCTGGCGTTACGTCACCGAAAACACCATCCCCGGCATAAACAACCAGGAGAACGGCATCAGTACCGGCATCGTGTTTAAAGGAAAAATCCAGGCAACAACAGATGCTCCCCAATCATTGCAAGACGCTATCAACGGAGCAACTGGCGATTCTGACGCCGATGCCATCCTTTACGCTTATTCCAACAAACTTTATGTAAGCTGGACAGAAGTACGTAAAGCCGCACTTGACGCAACGGCAAACGAGGAATTCAAGAAAGCGGTATTCGGAACACCGAAAAATACTCCGTCAGAAACCGTCTATAGCGATGATGCCGGCAGCCCCGACTACA
>OGYD01000983.1_pt1 | contig 23010 bp, 19 predicted proteins | sample 1576441 | NCBI WGS metagenome assembly OGYD01 (sample SAMEA3541537, study PRJEB24748) | human gut metagenome | biome: human gut; feature: human-associated habitat; material: faeces | place: China | collected 2012 | reverse complement strand
ATGTCATCAGCGAATACCGCGGCAACATGGTCTCCAACGCCGAGGAGGTCAGCCATGCGGCGCAGGCGCTCGTGCGCAGCGGCGAGCTTACGAGCTGGGACCTGCGCATGGTCATCAGCACGCTTGCACAGTCGACCGGAAACCACATCTTCATCACCGACACCGACGGGACGGTCGTGTCCTGCTCGTGCCGGAACATTGCCTGCGAGCACCTCGGTCGCACGCTCACCGGCAGCGCCATGACGCAGCTGCGCAGCGACGGCAAGCTCAATCTCATCACGAGCCTCGGCGGGTTTTACAGCTCCGCACACTACGTCGTCGCCCAGCCGATCAACATCGGCTCAGCCGCACGCATCGTCGGCTACGTGTTCGTGACGACCAACAGCGCCACGATCATCGACGGCTGGCGCACGTTCGTGTGGGTATTTCTCGCCGCGTCCGCAGCCGTGATGATGATCGCGCTGCTGCTCTCGCTCGTGACGAGCAAGCGCATGGCGCAGCCGCTCGACGAGATGGCCGTCGCCGCCAAGAAATTCGCACACGGAGATTTTTCCGCCCGCGTCACGGATGACGGACGCACCGACGAGGTCGGCGCGCTCATCTCGGCGTTCAACACCATGGCGGACTCGCTCGAGACGAGTGAGGAGCGCCGCAACGCCTTCATTGCCAACGTCTCGCACGAGCTCAAGACGCCCATGACCACCATCGCCGGCTTTGCCGACGGCATTCTCGACGGCACGATCCCCAAGGATCAGGAGGACAAGTACCTTGTCACCATTGCCGACGAGACGCGCCGCCTCTCGCGCCTTGTGCGCAGCATGCTGGACATGTCGCGCGTGGAGAGCACGGGCGAGGATCTGACGCGCCGGCGCGAATTTGACATCTCGGACAGGATCGTCAGCACCATGCTCAGCTTTGAGGCGCGCGCCACTGACAAGCAGCTCGACGTTGATCTCCAGCTTCCGGAGGATCCGATGCTCGTGCTCGGCGACCCGGACGCCATCACGCGCGTACTTTATAATCTGATGGACAACGCCGTCAAATTTGCCGCGCCCGGCAGCACGCTGTGCGTCTCGCTCTGGAAGTCGGAGGGCAAGGCCTATGTCTCCGTGCGCGACCACGGCGAGACCATCCCCGCCGACGACCTGCCGTTCATCTTCGACCGCTTCCACAAGTCCGACCGCAGCCGCAGCCTTGACCGCGACGGCGTGGGCCTCGGGCTGTATCTGGTCAAGAGCATCCTCGACGCGCACGGGGAGGATATCGCCGTCACGAGCCGCGACGGGGAGACGGAGTTCGTGTTTACGCTCACGCTCGCAAAGCCCGCGCCCAAGCCCACCGCCAAGCCCGAAAACACCGGCCGACGGGGCGGGCGCAAGAGTTCATGAATTGTTCGCGGAATTCATAGAATGTTCGTTTTCCATTCATAAGCAGCACAAAATCGTGTGTTATCATCAAATCGTTCCTTGGGAGGGACACCAACATGTACGACAACGTTCGCAAACCGGAGTCCGACTGGTATGAGGCCGGTTATTCCGCGCCCCGCAGCGAAGCTTCCGGCAGCGGCTGCTACGACTCTTACTGGAGCCCGTCGCAGACCGCCGCACCGAAGAAAGCGTCCCATCAGGGCCTGAAGATCACGATGATCATTCTCGGCGTGTTGGTGCTGATCATCGCCTCGTGTTATGTGTTCGCAGCGCGCGGACGGGACTCTGTTCCCTCCGTCGATCCCGGACAGCACGGCAGCGTGACGATCCCACAGGACGATGCGGACGATGACACCACCGTCACCGGCAAGAACGAGCTGCCGGGCGCGCCGACAGATCCCGGCGTGACCATGGCGCTCCAGCCCGCCGGCGGCAGTGCGCTCTCGCTGCAGAGCGTGTATGCCAAGTGCCTGCCGTCCGTTGTCGGCATCCATGCCGACATCCGCCGCGGCGAGTACAGCACCGGCACGGGCATCGTGCTCACGAGCGATGGCTACATCGTCACGAACACGCACGTGCTCGACGGCGCGAAGAGCGTCACCGTGACCACGTCGGACGGCACCGAGTATACGGGTGCGCTCGTCGGCGCAGACGCCGTGAGCGACATCGCCGTGCTCAAGATCGACGCGCAGGGGCTCACCCCCGCCGAGTTCGGCGACTCCAGCTCCCTGCAGGTCGGCGATGACGTTGTGTCCATCGGCAACCCGCTCGGCGAGCAGCTGCGCTGGACGATGACCAACGGCATCATCTCTGCCATCAACCGCGACATGGTCTATAACGGGCACAGCATGACCCTCCTGCAGACCAATGCCGCCATCAACGAAGGCAACTCCGGCGGCCCGCTCATCAACATGTATGGGCAGGTGATCGGCATCACGAACATGAAGGCTCTGTCCACCGGCGTGGAGGGCATCGGCTTCGCGATCCCGACGGCGGTCATCCGGCCGATCGTCAACGCCCTGCTGGCAGACGGCCGCGTTTCCGGCCGCGTGAGCATCGGCATCACCGTGGGTGCGATCTCCTCTGCCGCTTCGGACTACTATGATCTGCCCGAGGGGCTTTATATCAGCGACGTCGCTGAGGGCTCGGACGCCGAGAAGAAGGGCATCCAGTCCGGCGACATGCTTCTGGCGGTCAACGGCAAGGCCGTGACCACCACCTACGATGTCAGCGCCGTCAAGGATGGCTTGCAGGTGGGCGACACCGTCACCCTGACCATCTATCGCGACGGCAAAACGTTCGACGTCAAAGTCAAGCTCGTCGACACGAACGACATCTCTTAATTTGCTAGTTTCTCCCTCCTCATATTCTCCTCTCTATTGAACGAACCCCAGGCGGCTTGCCGTCTGGGGTTTGTTCTATGTTTGAGTGCGGTTGCGCGCTGCTGTGCCGCGCAACTGAGCAGCAGGGGAGTCCGAGGGGGCAAGGGCCGCCTCGGATGAGATGGCACGCGCTTGCGCGGCGGATGCGTAAAACAGCCCGCTCCATCGGAGCGGGCTGTTTTGCGTGTATGCATTTGGTGCGTTTTGCACTTCACGGTACGCCGCAGCGAAACGTGCCGCCGGCATACGCATACACCGTGCAGCCGAGTGCGTCGGCGTCGGCGGGGTCGTGCGTGGCGAGCACGAGCGTCCTGCCCTGTGTTTCGGCGGCGATGCACGCGATCACACGCGCACGCAGCGCCGCATCCAGAGCGCGAAACGGCTCGTCGAGCAGCAGCACCGGCGCGTCATACGCGAGCGCGCGCGCAATGGCCACACGCTGCTGCATACCGCCGGAGAGCGCCGCGGGATATTGCTCCGCCGCCGCGCCAAGCTCCAGCCGCTCCAGCCATGCGCGCGCCTGCGGCATGGTCTGCGCCCGGTCGGAGAGCACGGCGTTGACATTTTCCGCCGCCGTGCGCCACGGCAGCAGCCGCGGCTCCTGAAACACGCACGCGATGCGCCCGGGCGAAACGCGCACGCTGCCGCCGTCCGGCGCGCGCAGTCCGGCGAGCACGCGCAGCAGCGTCGTCTTGCCGCAGCCGGACGGGCCCATGAGCGCGATGTGCGCCCCGTCGGGCACGGTGAGCGTGACGTGCTGCAGCACGTCGCGTCCGTCGTAGGTCACGGTGAGGTCATGCACCTCGATCATGTGCCGCCGCCTCCTTTCCCGCGCGGGGTCAGCGCGCGCAGCACCAGCCGCTCGAGCCCGACGCTCAGGAGAATGACCGCGAGCGTCCACGCGAAGAGGTCGGTGGTCTGCAGATACAGCTTCGATTCATAGATCATGCGGCCGATGGCGCTGTGCGGCACGGTGAGCACCTCGGCGGCGATGGCGGACTTCCAGCCGAAGCCGATGCCGGAGCGCAGCGCCGAGAGAAAGTGCGGCCGCACGCCCGGCAGATAGATCCGCCGCAGGATGCGTCCGCGCGGCCAGCCGTACACCTGCGCAAGCTCGAGCAGGGCGGGGTCGGCCGAGCGGATGCCGGTGCAGACGTTGCTCCACACGACGGGCAGCACCATGAGCAGCGAGATGAACACCGGCAGCCAGTCGCGCGCGATCCACACGAGCGCGAGCACGACGAACGACGCCACGGGCGTGGACTTGACGACCGTCATGAGCGGGCGCAGCAGCGCGTCGGCGGTTTTCGACACCGAGCACGCGACGGCCATGCCCGTGCCGAGCGCGACCGCCGCTGTGATGCCGAGCAGCACGCGCCCGATGGATACGGCCGTGATGCGCCAGAACGCCGCCGTCGCCGCGAGCTCGCACAGTCTGCGCACGACGACCCACGGCGCGGGCAGCAGCAGCTCCCGGTCAATGATCAGCGCGAGCGCCGCCCACACCGCGACCCAGAATGCAAGCGTCAGCGCACCGCGGGCGAAACGCTTCATTTCAGCACGCAGTAGAAGTCATCCCCCGGCACGCTGCCGCCGATGCTCTGCGGGGCGACGGTGCTCAGCGCGGTGAAAAACGCCGTGAGCGGCGCCTGCATCTCCGCGCCGGAGACAAAGCAGACGTTGCAGTTCGGGATGGCCTTGGCGGCCACGGCGGCCTTGGCGAAGATGCCCGCGTCCTGGATCATCTGGCCGGCCTGCTCGGGCTCGGCAGTCAGGAATTCGATGGACGCCTTGTATTCCTCGAGGAACGCCTTGACCTCGTTCGGGTGCTCGTCTGCAAACGCCTTGCGCACGACGACGCAGCCCTGCACGAGGCTGCCGGCCTCGGAGACCTTGTCCCATTCGGCGGTCAGGTCGAGCGCGACGGTGAGCTCCGGATTGGCCGCGCGGGCGATCGTGACCATCGGCTCGGGCAGTACGGCGATGTGCACCTCACCGGAGGCGAGCGCCGTGTTGAGCTCCGCCGGCTGGGCATAGGTGTTGTCGATGGTGATGTCCGTGCCGGCGGTCAGACCATTTTTCTCGCACAGGTACTGGAAGATGAAGGTCGGGTTCTGCACGGGGACATAGACGGTCTTGCCGCGCAGATCGGCAAAGGACGTGATGTTCTCCGTGCCGTCGGTCACGACGTAGAGCACGCCGCGCGTGTTGAGCGCGAGCACCTGCACGGCGCCGTTGGTCTTGCTGTAGAGCGCGGCGGCGGCGTTCGTCGGCAGGGCGGCGATGTCGGCCGTGCCGTTGACGAGCGCGGCGGTGGCGTTGCTCGGGTCGGTCTCGACGGTGAAATTGTAGTTGAGCGCGGCGCTGCCCGCCTTGCTGTCGGACATGAGCTTTGCCATGCCGAAGCCGGTCGTGCCGTTGAGCGAGACGACATTGACGGTCAGCTCCTTGTCAACGGCGCTGCCCGTGTCCTTCTCGCCGCAGGCGGCGAGGGCGAACACCATCAGGACGGCCAGCAGCAGGGCCGTGCATTTGCGCAGATGTTTCATTGCAGATCTCTCCTTTTCGTGATTGCTGCCTGCATCGTGAGACAAAAAATGCCATGCCCGAAAGGCATGGCGGTGCAGCAAGGCACGCACGCAGCCTTCCACCTCATGGGCGATTCGGTGTCAGATTCGGTGCGGGATCGGCGGCGGCCGGGCCGGCAGCAGAGCTTGCGGCGCGGGCGCATAGTTTGATTCGATTATGACACGGGAATACAGACGTGTCAAGCGTTTGCGGCGACTTTTCCAAAAGATGCACAGAGGTTGAAAAATGGAACGTATTGTGAAAAAATCTCTTAGCTTGTCGTTATCAAAACGACGGGGCTGGGCATTGAAATCCCAGAAAAAATCCTGTATATTGTACATAGAAAACCTGCATCAGCCGGGGTAGGAGCCGGCAAAGTGCAAATTTGTTGGAAAGGGAATCGAAATTATGGAACAGATCGATTACAAATTCATTGACCAGGTCCTTGCGGATCACGCCTGCGACGCCTCGCAGATCATTGCGATCATGCAGGATGTGCAGGCCAAGTATCGGTACCTGCCGAAGGACGCGCTGCGCTACATTGCGGACAAGGTGGGCATCAGCGAGTCGAAGATCTACGGCGTGGCGACGTTCTACGAGAACTTCTCGCTCGACGTCAAGGGTAAGTATGTGCTCAAGGTCTGCCGCGGCACGGCGTGCCATGTCCGCAAATCCGGCAACGTCCTGCAGGCGCTGTATGACGCCACCGGCCTGAGCGAGAGCAAGCCGACCACGGACGACGGCCTGTTCACGATCGAGATCGTCTCGTGCCTCGGCGCGTGCGGCCTGAGCCCGGTCGTGATGGTCAACGACACCGTCCACCCGTCCATGACCCCTGAAAAGGCCGCAGATCTGATCGAGGAGTTGCGTGCAAAGGAGGGTGCGTAATGCGTCAGAGAATCGAATCCCTGGAGCAGTTCCGTGCGCTGCAGGCCGAGTACATGGCCGCACGCGAGGCGGAAAAGCGGAAGATCCTTGTCTGCTGCGGCACGGGCTGTGTCGCCGGCGGCAACCTGAACGTCTATCATGAGCTCAAAAAGCGCATGGATGAGCTCGGCATCCCCTGCGAGGTCTCCCTGACCGAGCACCACGACGACTCCGTCGGCCTGAAAAAGTCCGGCTGCCACGGCTTTTGCGAGATGGGACCGCTGGTGCGCATCGAGCCCGAGGGCTGGCTGTACACCAAGTGTCAGGTCAGCGACGTGGAGGAGATCATCCAGAAGACCATCCTCGGCGGGCAGTTCATCGAGCGCCTCGGCTACAATCGGGGCGGCGAGCTCTATGAGCGTCAGGAGGATATCCCGTTTTACAAGCGTCAGACCCGCCGCGTGCTTGAGCACTGCGGCCACATCGACGCGGAATCCATCGAGGAGTATCTGTCCATCGGCGGCTACGGCGCGCTGGCCAAGGCGCTGTTCGAGATGCAGCCGGACGAGATCGTGCAGGTCGTGAGCGATTCCGGTCTGCGCGGCCGCGGCGGCGCGGGCTTCCCGACCGGGAAGAAATGGGCCCAGGTCGCGGCACACACCGAAGAGCCCGTGAAATACATCGTCTGCAACGGCGACGAGGGCGACCCCGGCGCCTTCATGGACCGCTCCTGCATGGAGGGCGACCCGCACAAGGTCATCGAGGGCATGATCGTCGCGGGCGTTGCCACGGGCTCGACCGAGGGCTACATCTATGTCCGTGCCGAGTATCCCATGGCCGTGCACCGGCTCACCGTTGCCATCGAACAGGCGAAGGAGCTGGGCCTGCTGGGTGACAACATCCTTGGCAGCGGCTTCAATTTCCATATGCACATCAACTGCGGCGCGGGCGCGTTTGTCTGCGGCGAGGGCTCGGCCATGACCGCGTCCATCGAGGGCAACCGCGGCATGCCGCGCACGAAGCCCCCGCGCTCCGTCGACAAGGGCCTGTACGGCAAGCCCACCTGCCTGAACAACGTCGAGACGTTTGCCAACGTCCCCGACATCATCAAGAAGGGCGCCGACTGGTTCAAGTCCGTCGGCACGGAGGGCAGCTCCGGCACGAAGGCCTTCGCCCTGACGGGCAACGTCGTCAACACCGGCCTGATCGAGGTGCCCATGGGCACGACGATGCGCGAGGTCGTGTATGAGATCGGCGGCGGCATCAAAAACGGCAAAGCGTTCAAGGCCGTGCAGATCGGCGGCCCGTCCGGCGGCTGCCTGACGGAGGCGCACATGGATCTGCCCATGGACTTCGATTCGCTCAAAAAGGCCGGCGCGATCATCGGTTCCGGCGGCCTCGTCGTCATGGACGAGGATACGTGCATGGTGTCCATCGCGCAGTTTTTCATGAACTTCATCTGCAACGAGTCGTGCGGCAAGTGCACCCCGTGCCGCGAGGGCACGACCCGTATGCTCGATATTCTCACCCGGATCACGAAGGGCAACGGGAAACCCGGCGACATCGAGGAGCTTCGCTCCCTCGCCAAGATGATCCAGAATTCCTCCCTGTGCGGTCTCGGTAAGACTGCGCCGAACCCTGTGCTGTCCACGCTCGCAAACTTCGAGGACGAATACCGCGAGCACATCTTCGACAAGAAGTGCCGCACCGGCAGCTGCCGCAGCCTGACGACGTATGTCATCGACCCGGCAGTGTGCAAGGGCTGCACGAAGTGCGCGCGCAACTGCCCGGCCGGCGCCATCACCGGCGAGCTGAAGAAGCCGCACCACATCGATCCGGAAAAATGCATCAAGTGCGGCGCCTGCAAGGCCGGCTGCCCGTTCGGTGCGATCAAGGAGGCGTGAACCATGGCTGAAAAGAAAATGATCATCGACGGCGTGTCCTGCCCGTTCACGACCGAGCGCAACGTGCTCGAGGTCGCCCGCAACAACGGCATCGACATCCCCTCGCTTTGCTACTGTGAAAACCTGTCCATCTACGGCGGCTGCCGTCTGTGCCTTGTCGAGAATGACCGCGGCAAGATGGACGCGGCCTGCTCCATGCAGCCGCGCGACGGCATGGTCGTCAACACCCACACCAAGCAGGTGCTCGACAGCCGCCGCACGACGCTGCAGCTGCTCATGAGCAGCCACCGGGCCGACTGCCTGACCTGCGACCAGAGCGGCCGCTGCAAGCTGCAGGAGTACGCCCGCCGCTACCATGTGGACGCGCACCGCTTCGAGCCCAACACCTACTGCACCGAGCCGATGGATCTCTCGTCGCCGAGCATCGTGCGCGACCCGAGCAAGTGTATCCTCTGCGGCCTGTGCGTGCGCACCTGCGCCGAGATCCAGAACATCGGCGCGGTCGATTTCAGCGGCCGCGGCAAGAAGGCGCACATCTCCGCCGACTTCGGCAAGACGCTCAGGGACACCGACTGCGTCGGCTGCGGCCAGTGCGCGTCCGTGTGCCCGACCGGCGCGATCACCATCCGCAACGAGACCGAAAAGTTCTGGTCGATGCTGCAGGATCAGACCCGCAAGGTCGTCGTGCAGTACGCGCCCAGCGTGCGTGTCGGCATGGCCGAGCGCTTCGGTCTGCCCGCTAATGAGCCCTGCACCGGCAAGCTCGTCGCCGCGCTGCGCCGCCTCGGCGCGGACGTGGTGTATGACACCAACCTCACCGCCGACCTCACGATCATGGAGGAGTCGGCGGAGTTCCTCGAGAAGGTCAAGACCGGCGCGAAGCTGCCGATGTTCACCTCCTGCTGCCCCGGCTGGATCCAGCACGTCGAGAACCGTCACCCGCACCTCATGCCCCAGGTGAGCACCTGCGGCAGCCCAATGGCGATGTTCGGCTCGCTTATCCGCAAGCAGTTCGCGGGCGAGAACGTCTACTCCGTGGCCATCATGCCCTGCACCGGCAAGAAGTTCGAGGCTGCGCGCCCCGAGCTGGAGAAGGACGGCGAGCGGCTCATCGACCTCGTCATCACGACGAGCGAGCTGTGCGACATGATCGAGGAAGCCGGCATCAACTTCGCCGCCCTCCCGGATGAGGAGCCCGACGCTCCGCTCGGCGACTACACCGGCGCCGGCGTCATCTTCGGCGTGACCGGCGGCGTGACCGAGGCCGTCATCCGCCGCGTGCTCGACGACGCCAGCCCGAACACCCTGCAGACCATTGCCGAGTGCGGCGTGCGCGGGCTCGAGGGCATCAAGGCGTTCACCGTCACGGCCGGCGACCTGACCATCCGCATCGCGGTGGCGAATGGCCTGGCCAATGCTGATAAGCTTATCGCCAAGGTCGAGTCCGGCGAGGAGCAGTTCGACTTCATCGAGGTCATGGCCTGCCCGAACGGCTGCATCGGCGGCGGCGGTCAGCCCCCCGCCTGCAACAAGCGCAAGGCCGAGCGCGCCGAGGCCATCTTCAAGGCCGACGAAGCCTGCGCCCTGCGCATCCCGCAGCAGAACCCCGATCTGAGCTATGTCTACGACAATCTGCTCAAGGGCCGCGCCCACGAGCTGCTGCACATCCACTACCCGGCACACGGCGACCACGCCTGAGCCGCGGCAAACACAGATAGAAAACGTGCATGGAAGCGAGCTTCCATGCACGTTTTTTGCTTGTGGGCGCGGAGCGTCTGCGCACCTCCGGTCGAGCGGAAAGGTGAGAAGATCTCCGGTGTCCGTGACGTCAGAAAACCCCGCGCCGGATGGCGCGGGGTTTTGCATGTTTTGCTGTTTGCTCAGGCAGAGCGGGCAACGGCATCACTCCGTCGCGTCGGAGATGAGACCGTAGCCGCCGTCCTTACGCCGATAGACCACCGACACCGCCCCGTCGGCCGCGACATCGCGGAAGACGAAAAACGTGTGCTCGAGCAGATCCATCTGCAAAATCGCCTCCTCGACGCTCATGGGCTTGATGGGGAAGCGCTTGCGGCGCACGATCTCGAACGCGCCGGCCTCGGCCGCGTCGTCCGCGGGGAGGAAATCGGGCTGCACCTCGCGCTCAAACGCACCGTCGCGCAGCTTCTTGGCGAGGCGGGTCTTGTTCTTGCGGATCTGGCGCTCGATCGTCGCCACGGCGGAATCGACGGAGGCGTACATATCGCTCGTCGTCTCGTGGGCGCGGAAGAACGTGCCGTTGTTCTTGATCGTGATCTCGGCCGTGAAGCGGCCGCGCTCCGTGCTGAAGGTGACGTTTGCCTCGCTTTCCGTGCGGAAGAGCCGGTCGATCTTGCTGACCTTCTTCTCCGCATACGCGCGCAGGGAACCGGACGGGGCCATTTTCTTTTCGATGAACGTGAACTTCATAAAACGCCACTCCTTTCAGGTTTGCACTCCGGGTCATCCCGGATCGTTATATACATGATAACCGATTTCGCGGCAAAAGGGAAGTGGATTCTGTGAATTTTTTCTCAATCACCGCGCGATCGGCAATTTTCCGGCGGAAAGCGCGGGACTCAGCCCTTTTTTGCCTCCGCCTTGGCGAGAAACTTCTCGGCCATGATGAGGAAACGCTCGTGCGTGCCCTGACCGATCGGACCGGCATCGTCGGACGCCGTGACGCGGAACACGAGGCGGCGGCGGTCGACCTCAACGAGCTCGGCCTTCGCTGTGACGTGCATGCCGACGGGGGTCGCCGCGTCGTGCGAGACGTCAAGCTTCGTGCCAACGCTGCTCTGGCCGTCCTCCAGAGCGTCTGCAATGGCGTTGCAGGCGGCATTTTCCATCAGGGCGATCATATACGGCGTTGCGAACACCGGCAGGGAGCCGGAGCCGACAGCGGCCGCGGTATTTTCAGGCGTCACGACGGTGGAAGCGGTACCGACGGCGCCAACGGAAATGGACATTGGAAATCTCTCCTTTACTACGTTTGTGGGCCACCGGCGACGTCCGACGTATGTGCGTTTGTCAACCGGAGGTAAGGTTAGTTTAACATGATTTCATAGGGAACGCAACAAAATTTCGCGCTGCGTGCGCGGCCGTGTTAACGTTGTGTCAGTCCTTGCAGAGCAGGCATTTGAGTGCTATAATACTTATTTGTCCGGTCGTGTTATCTGCGCCCGGGCGCGTCCCGCCGAAGCCATCGGCGGAGAACATTTGGCTTCCGCCATCGCCATTGGCGGAGCAGGGAGGAAAATCATGAAAAATACCGAAAAGACAATGGACAAGATCGTCGCCCTGTGCAAGAACCGCGGCTTTGTGTACCCCGGCTCTGAGATTTACGGCGGCCTCGCCAACTCCTGGGACTACGGCCCGCTCGGCGTGGAGCTGAAAAACAACGTCAAGCGCGCATGGTGGCAGAAGTTCGTGCAGGAAAACCCCTACAACGTCGGGCTCGACTCCGCGATCCTCATGAACCCGCAGGTCTGGGTGGCTTCCGGTCACGTGACGACGTTCAACGATCCGCTCATTGACTGCAAGTCCTGCAAGATGCGCCACCGTGCCGACAAGCTCATCGAGGGCTGGCTGGCCGAGAACCCCATGCCCGACGTGAACGTCGAGGCCATGACCAACGACGAGATGGTCGCCTTCATCCGCGCCCAGCAGATCCCCTGCCCGGGCTGCGGCAAGAGTGACTTTACCGATATCCGCAAGTTCAACCTCATGTTCAAGACCCACCAGGGCGTGACCGAGGACACGGCCGCCGAGGTGTATCTGCGCCCCGAGACCGCGCAGGGCATTTTCGTCAACTTCAAGAACATCCAGCGCACGACGCGCCGCAAGATCCCGTTCGGCGTCTGCCAGATCGGCAAGAGCTTCCGCAACGAGATCACGCCGGGCAACTTCATCTTCCGCATCCGCGAGTTTGAGCAGATGGAGCTGGAGTTCTTCTGCGAGCCGGACACGGATCTGGAGTGGTTCGACTACTGGCGCAGCTTCTGCCACGAGTGGCTCAAGGGTCTGCGTATGCAGGATGAGAACCTCCGCCTGCGCGACCATGAGAAGGAGGAGCTGAGCTTCTACTCCAAGGCCACGACCGACTTTGAGTATCTGTTCCCGTTCGGCTGGGGCGAGCTCTGGGGCGTCGCCGACCGCACGAACTACGACCTGAGCCAGCACCAGAAGTTCTCCGGTCAGGACATGGACTACTTCGATCAGGAGAAAAACGAGCACTACATCCCCTATGTCATCGAGCCGTCGCTCGGCGCCGACCGTGTGACGCTCGCCTTCCTGTGCGAGGCGTATGATGAGGAGGTCGTGGACGAGGCCAAGAACGACACCCGCGTCGTGATGCACTTCCACCCGGCGCTCGCGCCGTTCAAGTGCGCGGTGCTGCCGCTGTCGAAAAAGCTCTCCGAGCCCGCAACCGAGCTCTACCACCAGCTGCAAAAGCGCTTCATGTGCGACTATGACGAGGCCGGCTCCATCGGCAAGCGCTACCGCCGTCAGGACGAGATCGGCACGCCGTATTGCGTCACGTTTGACTTTGACTCGGCGGAGGACGGCTGCGTGACCGTGCGCGACCGCGACAGTATGCAGCAGGAGCGCGTCCCCATGGATCAGCTCGCCGACTACATCGCCGCGCGCATTCAGTTTTAAGCCATGCCGAAGATCGTCCCGCCGCCGGATCCGACCGAAAAGGAGGAGCCCGGCGCGCAGATCGCCCGCTGGCTCGGGCCGGTGGGCGGCGTCTTCGTGCTGCTGCTCTCGGCGCTGATGGTCGTGTTTTGCTTCACGGCGGGGGCAAACCCCGTGCCGGGCTACGTCCCGCCGCACGACAGCGCATATTACGCCGGACACCTCGATGAGCTCGCGCAGGAGCTCAACGCAAATTTCCTGCCCGTGCTCGATGAGACCGCGCACGCCGAGGCGGGGGATGGCACTGTCACCGTTACAGCGTCGGAAAAGGAATACGTGCCCGTGCGCGGCGCGGTGCTGAAGTTTTACGACGCGGCGCTCTTTACATTCGAGAAAGCAAATTAGAATAGAGAAAAGGAAGAATCAACATGAAACACGGATTTATCAAGGTTGCAGCGGCTGCTCCCGAGATCCGGGTAGCAGACCCGATGTTCAATGCGGATGCCGTTATCCGCGCCATGGACGAGCACGCGCGCCTCGGCGTGAAGGTGCTCGTGTTCCCGGAGCTGACGCTCACAGGCGCCACCTGCGGCGATCTGTTCTACCAGAACACGCTGCTTGCGGGCGCGGCGGCCGCGCTCGAGAAGGTCGTCAAGGCGTCCGAGGGCAAGGACATGCTCGTGTTTGTCGGCCTGCCAGTCGCGCAGGGCGCGAAGGTGTATGACGCGGCGGCCGCCGTGTGCAACGGCGAGCTGCTCGGCGTCGTGCCGGCCAGCTGCCCGGGCGACAAGCACTTTGCGCTGCCCGGCGCGCTGCTCGACGATATTCAGATCGGCTCCCTCGGCCCGGTCGATTTTCACCCGCAGCAGCTGTTCCAGCACAGCGAAGTCAGCGAGCTGAACGTCGCCGCGCTCGTCGGCGCGGACGTGTCCGCCCCGGTGTCCCCGGCTGTGCGTCATGCGCTCGCCGGTGCGACCGTGCTCGTCGAGATGGCGGGCTTCCCGATGGCGACGGACTCCGCCTGCCGCGTGACCACCGCCGTGCGCGCCGAGAGCGCGAAGCTGCACGCCGGTGTCGTGCTGGCGGCCCCCGGCTTCGGCGAGTCGAGCACCGACGCGACGTATTCCGGCCTGTGCCTCATCGCTGAGGACGGTAAGGTGCTCGAGAGCGCCGAGGACGGCTGCTCCGACGTCGTGACCGAGCTCGACGTGCAGCTGCTCATCGCCGCGCGCCGCAAGGATGCCGCCTTCATCGGCGACGCTGCGTCCTACGTCGTCACCGAGTGGGGCGAGGGCGTGGAGGAGACCGTGCTCACCCGCCCGTTCGGCAAGTACCCCTACCGCCCGGACGACCCGGCGGATTACCACGCGGCCGCCAAGCGCCTGCTGCACATGCAGGCCGCCAGCCTCGTGCGCCGCATGCAGTACGCCAATCTCAAGCACCCGGTCGTCGGCATCTCCGGCGGCGTGGACTCCACGCTCGCCGTCATCATCTGCGCCGAGGCCGTGAAGATGATGGGCCTGCCGGCCAATTATGTGAACGCCGTGACCATGCCGTGCTTCGGCACGACCGACCGCACGAAGTCCAACGCCATCATCGTGTCCGAGCAGCTTGGCGCGACCGTGCGCGTCATCGACATCGGCGAGAGCGTCATGCAGCACTTCAAGGACATCGGTCACGACCCCGAAAACCGCAACGTCGTGTATGAAAACGCGCAGGCGCGCGAGCGCACCCAGATCCTCATGGACGTGGCCAACGGCTTTGCCGACGGCGGCATCCATGTCGGCACCGAGGACATGAGCGAGTTTGCCGACGGCTGGTGCACTTACAACGGCGACCACATCTCCATGTACGATGTCAACGCCGGCTCCACCAAGACCATGGTGCAGATGGTCGTGCGCTACGTTGCCGAGACCACGGACGACGACGTGCTGTCCAAGGCTCTGCTCGACGTGCTCGACACGCCGGTCAGCCCCGAGCTGCTGCCGCCGACGCGCAATGGCGAGATCGCCCAGAAGAGCGAGGACTCCGTCGGCCCGTATAATCTTCAGGACTTCTTCCTGTACTATCTGGTCGATCACGGCTTCGCACCCGAGAAGGTGCTGCGCCTGGCCGACATCGCCTACGGCGACGAGTTTGACCATGCGACGCTCAAGAAGTGGCTGCGCAGCTACTGCCGCCGCCTCTTCAGCCAGCAGTTCAAGCGCTCCTGCCTGCAGGACGGCCCGACGCTCAACGGCTTCAGCTTCTCGCCGCGCACCGGCTTCCTCATGCCGTCCGACGGCTCGGATGCGCTGTATCTGGCGAGCGTGGACGCGCTGAAGTAAACCCCGTTATAAAAAACTGTCATGAGCGGATGTGCAAAGTTTGTACATCCGCTCTTGATTTTTTGCGCCGGATTGGGTATCATACTCGTGCGCTATATCCCGCCCGGAGCGGGAACAGCAGCTTAGGAGGTATAAAAAATGAACAACAGCAATGGTAAGACCCGGCGTCTGGCTGGGCTTGCACTCTTCACCGCCATCGTCGTCGTGCTGCAGCTGCTCGGCAGCTTCATCAAGGTCGGCCCGTTTGCCGTGTCGCTCGTGCTGATCCCGATCGTGGTCGGCGCGGCCGTTTACGGCGTGAAAGCCGGTGCCTGGCTCGGCTTCGTGTTTGGCGTCGTCGTCACAATCGCCGTCGTCACCGGCGCCGATGCCGGCGGCTACATCATGTTTTCCGCGCGTCCGGTCATGACCGTGATCGTCTGCCTGCTCAAGGGCACCGCAGCCGGTTATGTCGCGGGCCTTGTCTATCGCGCCATCAGCAAAAAGAATTCTCTCGCCGGCGTGATCGTCGCGGCCGCTGCCGCCCCGCTCGTCAATACCGGCCTGTTCGTGCTCGCCATGCTGCTGTTCTACCAGCCGCAGCTTCAGGCGTGGGCGGGCGACACCGCTGTGGCGACCTATATCGTCACGGGTCTCGTGGGCGTGAACTTCCTGCTCGAGCTGGGCGTGAACCTCGTCCTGAGCCCGACCATCACCCGGCTGATCGCAGCCGGCAAGAAGGGTCCGGTGGACTGATATGCTTCTGGCTCTGGACGTTGGCAATACAAACATTGTGATCGGTTTTCTCGACGAGTCCGGCATCCGCAACATTGCCCGTCTGGAGACCGACCGTGATAAGACCGCACACGAGTATGCGATCTCGTTGCGGCAGGTGATCGAGTTTTCCGGCATTGCGCCGGAGGATGTCGACGGGGCAATCCTGTCGTCCGTCGTGCCGCCGATCAACGGCGCGCTCGTTGCCGCCGTGCGTATGATCACGGGCATCCGCCCGCTCGTCGTCGGCCCCGGCATGAAAACGGGGCTGAACATCGCGCTCGACAACCCCGCCACCATGGGCAGCGACCTTGTGGTCGGTGCGGCCGCGGCGCTTGCGATGCACGCGCCTCCGCTCATTATCATCGACATGGGCACGGCCACCACCATGACGGTTATTGACCGTGAGGCGCGTGTCCTCGGCGGCGCGATCATCCCCGGTGTGGGCATCTCGCTCGAGGCGCTCGCAAGCGGCACGTCGCAGCTGCCGCACATCTCGCTCGACGCACCGAAAAAGTGCATCAGCACCGACACCATCGAGGCCATGCGCTCCGGCAGCGTCTACGGTACGGCCGCCATGCTCGACGGTATGATCGAGCGCATGGAGGATGAGCTCGGCGAGCCTGCCGCCGTCATCGCGACCGGCGGCCTCGGCGGCATCGTCATCCCGCACTGCCGGCGCGAGGTCATCTATGAAAAGAACCTGCTGCTCAATGGGCTGTGGGAACTGTACCAGAAAAATAAGCGCAAGCGCTGAGCGCGCGCACCGACGCATCGGCGTCACGGAGGCAGCTCCGTGACGCCGATGTTTTTTTAGCCCGCACGCCCGGTGCCGATTCGCATTATGTAAACCGGTTTCCGAAGCCTGCGTCGAACCCTGTCGAACGGGATTACCTGGCCGACAAATGCGGGCAGGATGTGAATTCTTAGCATATCTTAGCACAAAAATTGTCCGAATTTTGCGCGCAGAGGCAAGCGAACCTGCACGAAGAGCCGCCCTTTCGGGCGGCTCTTCGTACAGTGTATATCCGCTTTTTTGGCGCGATCGCCGCGCGTCTTATGCGGGGTTGACGTGCACGGTGCAGTGCTTGACGTCCGGGAAATCGTGCTCGAGCTCATGGTGCACGCGCTCTGCGATGGCGTGCGCGTCGCGCAGCGGCAGCGCACCGTCGACCGCGATCTCGGCATCGACATACGTCCGGCTGCCGAACAGCCGCGTCTTGAGATCGTCCACGCGCACGACACCGGGGGTGCGCAGCATCGTCCGGCGCATGGCGGCGACGGTGTCGGTGTCAGCCGCGCGGTCGACGAGACGGTCGATGCTCTCGCGGAAGATGCCGAAGGCCACCTTGAAGATGAACAGGCAGATGACGATCGACGCGATGGGGTCGAGGATCGGCAGGCCGAGCCGCGCGCCGAGCACGCCCGCAAAGCTGCCGATGGACGACAGCGCATCCGAGCGGTGATGCCATGCCTCGGCCTTGAGCGACACGGAGCGGATGCGCTTGGCGGCTGCGATCGTGTACCAGTACAGCGCCTCCTTGACGACGATGGACACCACCGCCGCGATGAGCGCGAGCATGCCGGGGGCGGCGAGCGTTTCACCGTGGATGATTTTTGTGATGCCTGTGTAGCCGATGGCAGCGCCGACGAGCACGAGAATATTGCCGAGCAGGATCGAGGCGATGCACTCGAGCTTTTCGTGCCCGTAGGGGTGGCTGGCGTCTGCCGCCTTGTTGGAAAAGACTGCGCCGACCATCACGATCAGCGAGCCGAGAATGTCGGACGCCGAGTGTACGGCGTCGGCCACTATGGCCGACGAGTGCGCCACGATGCCGGCGACGAGCTTGAACACCGTCAGCGCGGCGTTGCAGACGATGCCGACGGTGGATACCTGCATGGTCACGCGCTTGGCATCATCGGGTGCGGAAGCGGTTTCACGCATGAAAAAAGACTCCTTTCTAAATAAAAAAGCGTCTGCGGGGCATGAAGTCCCACAGACGCGGTGATCTCTGTCTGCTGCGGCGCGGACGCCGCCCGGCCGTTTCCAGCCTGTCATTAGACGCGAGTATAGCACGGGCGCGGCCCGCCGTCAAGCGGTAGTTTTGTTTTTTCACCGGTGCAGCCAGTGCACACCGGCGCGGCGGAGCTTTGCCCCCAGGATGAGCGCGATCTGCACCGGAACGCCGACGAAGAACACGGCCCAGATGTTATATTCTAGGTACTGGAAATAAAACGCGGTGATCATGCTCCATACGAACAGTGACGCGAACACGCACTGCAGCACCGCCTCGCCCTTCCAGTGGCGGGAGAAAAGGAACGCCACGGCGAACGACACCGGCACCGCCCACACGAACGCCATCCAGTACATCTTGCCGATGCTGAACTGCGAGTACAAAAACACGACGACCGCAACGACCCACACCATCGTCACCCACATGGCGGCGATGAGCATCTTCTGCATCAGGTATGCGTCGCGCTTTTTCTCACGGCCGGCCGCCTCGGCGAGCGCGCTGGCAACGCCGTCCTCGGTCAGCAGATCGTCCACACGCAGCCCGTAGAGGTCGGCGATGGTCTTGAGCATGACGACATCGGGCAGGGAGTCGCCCCGCTCCCACTTGGACACAGCCTTGTCGGAGTAATTGAAGCGCGCGGCGAACTCGGCCTGCGTCAGATTTTCTTCTTTTCTCAGCTCGGCTAAATTGGCGGCGAGCGCGCCTCTCACATCTTCCATGGTATGAGTATACCACAGCGCGTGCCACACCGCAAGTCCGGCAAAATCCCAGATACAGGGATTCTCCTGCCGGTAGAATTGGCTTCTCTCAACATTTCTACCGGTCGAAAGGGGGGAGGATGCGTTTTCAAACCGCTTGCCGTATAATGAAAACAAGAAAAAACCGGGACTTCCCCGACGATGTGCACGCCGGGGCTGCCCGCAAGGAGTATGAGATCTATGCGCAAACAACATTTCCGTCTTCCGCCATGGCGGCGCAAGCCGACGGCGGACGAGGCCGCGCCGGACATCGCCGACAGCGAACTGGTGCCCTCCGAGAGCGCCGCGCAGCCGACGCGCCGCAAGCACGGCAAGCGCACCTATGTCATCGGCGGCGTGCTGCTGGCACTGGCGATCGCGGCGGCGGTGGCGCTGCCCGGTGCGGTCGATACCGACGACGGCGCCGGCGGGGCGAGCACCACGCTCGCGCGGCCGGACGGCGATCCCTCCGGTCAGAGCGCCGAGGACAACATTTATATTACGACCGGCGTCATGGATCAGGAGACGTACCGCTCCGAGACCGTCGGGCAAACGAAGGCGAAGGTCGGCTTCATCGACTATAACCAGAACGTGCACAACGTGCGCGTCGTGACGAGTGACAGCGTCTTCACCGAGGCCATCAGTACGAGCATGTTCGTCAAGCTCGGCGAGCAGAAATATTTTAAGGACGGTGCGATCCTCGTGCGCAAGGCGAGCTCCGTCACCGCCGACAGCGCGACGTGGAGCGACCAGATCGTGGCCATCTCGCAGCAGGACTATCAGGATGCCTACGGGCAGGATCCGCGCAACCTCAGCAACTACGTCATCAGTCGGGACACGGTGCAAAACCCGACCATGACCGCCAATGACGACGGCACGTACACCCTCGCCTTTGACCTCGAGCCCACGGGCGCGAGCGCATACTATAAGCATCAGGTGCGCACATACAGCGGCGCGTCGAAAAACCCCGAGTTTACGGCTGTGCACATGGTCTGGACGATCGACGCCAACTGGGATCTGCTGCAGATGGACACTGTGGAGAGCTACTCCGTGTCCATGTCCGGCCTCGGCAGCCTCAACTGCACGAGCACACTCACGGAGACGTTCACGGACTTCGGCGCCGTGACCGACGACCAGACGGAGTTCCAGCACTATCTCGCCACCCAGTACGACCCCAACAACCTCGGCAAGCTCTCCGACGGCGGGCAGGACACGCAGGCCATGGTGCGCGACTTTTTCCGCCGCACCCCGAACTACAGCATCACTGTCAGCGCCAACGGCCAGTCCTACGGCCTGACGGCACATATGGATATTGATCAGACCACCTTCCAGCTGCGCGGCAATGTCGCGGGCGTCGACCTCTTCGCCGCCTACAGCAACGAGCGGGTGTACATCGCCTTCGGCAGCCAGAAGATCACCCTGCGCGCGAGCGACACGCTCGACGCGGCGCGCACGGTGGCGGGCTATCTCGGCGTGCAGATCCCGGACATCTCGCTCGATTCCGCCGGCATGGCTGCGCTGACGAAAAACGTCACCATGCAGGAGACCGCCAACGGCATGAACATCCGCCTCAACGACCCGATGATCTCCGGCACGGTGCAGCTGACCGATCCCGACGCGCTGCGCCTGACACGCGCGGACGTGTCGCTCAATCTTGGCGGCGCGCGTATGCGTATCGCGGCCACGCCGTACTATGGCAGCTTCCGGGTGCAGCCGCTCGACGGCTACACCGATCTGACCGGCGCGCTGAGTCTCGTCAGCCCCCTCATGGATGCGGCCACGGCCAGGACCGCGACCTTCGACGTCGCGCTCAGCGGCCCGATGCGTCTCAGCGGTACGGCCACGGTGACCCGCACCTCCGGCGGCTATGACGCCGCGCTCACCACCTCGGTCGACGGTGTGACCGTCACGGCCGAGTACATCGGCGGCACGGTCTACGTCTCCGCCGGCAACATCCACGTCAGCGGCACGGGCAGCGAGATTCAGGAACTCGTCGCGTGGGCGGGCAAGCTCGCCGGTGCGAGCGGAGCGGACGCCGCGGGCAGCGCTTATGCGCAGTTTTTCCGCGAGCTCACGCCGCAGTCCGCCGTTGACAGCATCCGCGGCCTGACGTGGTCGAACAATGCCCTGCACGCGCAGCTGAACATCGCGGGCACGGATGTGTCCGCCGCCCTCTCGGCCGACAGCGTAAGCGTTACGGCTGCTGGCTGGACGGTGCGCGTGACGATCACCTCGACGTCCGGCAGTGCCGCTGCCATCAGCCCCACGAGCGGAAATTATGTCACGCTCTCGCAGCTGCAGCCCTTTGCCCCCGTGCTCGAGCGCTATGTCGGCGCGCAGGCCATGGGCATGGACGCGACGGTGAGCGTCAACGGCTACAGCCTTGACACCGACGTCGTGCTCTCGCTCGGCAAGCCTGTCGCGGCGCGCGCCGTGTCGCAGATCCTCGGCCGCGACCTGACCGTCACGTTCTGGAACGACCGCGTGTACATCGACTACGGCTGGCACCATGTCACGGCGTCGATGGATTCGCTCGAGCGTGCGCTCTACGCCGTGCTCACCGTCACGCCGGGCGTTGACCGCCAGACGGTGCAAAACGCCATCGAGGCGTACACCTACTTCTTCGAGCACCTGTCGTTCGCGAGCGTTGTCGGCGCGATCTCGGACTTCGGCTATGCCGACGGCGCGCTGAACATTACGGCGAACATCGCGGCCTCGCCGCTGTACATCTCGCTCACGCCGAGCCGGATCACGCTGCGCACGCAGGTCGATGCGGCCAACCTCACTGTCACGGCGACGCCGGGCAGCGCCTACGCCGCCGCACCGGATCTCTCGCCGCAGGGCGGCAGCTACCGCAACCTCGACGATTTTCTTGCCCTGTTCCCGAGCTGGTGAGCCCGGGCAGGACACCCTGAGAATGGAATACAGACAGCAAAGCCCCCGAACCCAAGCGGTTCGGGGGCTTTATACATCCTCCTGCCATATGTGCGCGCGTCAGCACGCGCTCTGCTTCTGCCGCAGACTCAGGCAGTCGGCGATCATGGCGATGAACTCCGAATTCGTCGGCTTGCCCTTGATGTTTGAGACTGTGTAGCCGAAAAACTTCTGCAGCGTCTCCAGATCGCCGCGATCCCACGCGACCTCGATCGCGTGGCGTATCGCACGCTCAACGCGCGAGGGCGTGGTGTTGAATTTGCGCGCGACCTCGGGGTAGAGCACCTTGGTCACGGAATTGATGACGTCCATGTCATCGATGGCCAGCATGATTGCCTCGCGCAGGTACTGGTAGCCCTTGATGTGCGCCGGGACGCCGATCTCGTGGATGACATCGGTGACGACGCTCTCGAGCGTGGGCGCGGGCTCGGGTGCGTCAAGCTGCGCGCACAGGCTGCCGGTGCGGCGGCGCGGACGCGCGGTCTGCCGGATGCGGTACACGAGCAGCGGCGGGTCGACCGGCTTTTGCATGAAGTACATCGTGCCGAGATCGGCACACTCCATGAGCACCTCGTCATTGTAGATCGCGGATGTAACGATCACGCGCGGCGGCTTCTCCTTGGCCTGCAGCCGCGCCAGCAGCGACATACCGTCGACGCTCGCCAGCACGAGGTCGAGCACCACCACGTCGGGCTGAAATTCGTCGACGAGCGCCTCTGCGCGCAGCCCGTTGTCCGTCTGCGCGACCAGCTCTATGTCCGTCTCCCGGGCGATGGCCCTGGCATAGGCAGCGCGATATTCTTCACTGGGCTCTGCCACCAGTACACTGATTTTTGTTTCCATAACCTTCTCCTCTGCAAAATTTCGGGCTTGCGGTCAGCTGTCTGATGAACCGCTCGTTTTCCCTGTCTTGCGCGGATATTTTACCATGTTTGGGATGCTGGAATCGTGTGGTTCTTGGCGAATAACCCTAAGTTTCCGTTGACATAATCTGATATACTTCGTTGAAAAGCACAAAGATTCGGAAAAATCCATTTTTTCTCGCCCGCCTTCGACAGGTGGAACGTGTCGAGTGGGCTCCGGAATTATGTAAACTTATTTTTCGACGTGCGCCGCGTTCCCTTGACGAAAGCCGCCTGTGTGCGCGGCGCTCAGTCCTCGTCGCCGTGCTCGTGTTCGTGCTTTGCCTCGTGCGCGGCGTGGCGCTCGAGGCGCTCGGCCTTGTGCTCGGCGTGGCGCTGTATCTTGCGCGCGAGATCCTCGGCGTGCTTTTGCGCGCGCTCGGCGGAGTGCTCCGCGTGGCGGCGGGCACGCTCGGCCGCGCGCTGCGCCTTTTTGGCCAGCTCTGCCGCCTGCCGCTGTTCGCGCGCGACCTGCGCCTCCGCCTGGCGGCGCAGGCGCTCCTCAAGCTGCCGCTCATGGCGCAGCTGCTGCTCG
>OGYD01000979.1_pt1 | contig 23067 bp, 21 predicted proteins | sample 1576441 | NCBI WGS metagenome assembly OGYD01 (sample SAMEA3541537, study PRJEB24748) | human gut metagenome | biome: human gut; feature: human-associated habitat; material: faeces | place: China | collected 2012 | reverse complement strand
CGCAGAGGCGGTACCGTCTTCTTGGAATGTCGGTATCAAATGGCTGTGCTACTCAGCCCATGGGGACCTACAATGGCGCTTGCGACGACGTTCATTGGAGGGGACCGGCATGGGCCGCTACAGCCATCTTAGCATCGAGGAGCGCGAGGACATCATGGTCCGCTGGCTCGGGCGCGAGGGCGTGAGCCAGATAGCCCGGGAGATCGGGCGCGACAAGTCTACGGTGTCGAGAGAGATCGCGAGGAACGGCTGGGTGCAGCGCGCAGGCTGCAGGGTGCGCTACAGGGCGTCGACCGCCCAGGCGAGGGCGGCCTCGCGGCTGCTGGAGGCAATCGGCACATCTGCCTACTCCTGCTTTCCGCGCCCCCGGCAGAGGGGCACCAACGAGAACTCTCTTGGGCTGCTCAGGGAATGCTTCCCGAATGACGCGGACCTGTCAGCCGTCAGCGACGAGGACGTCGTAGCGACATATGCTGATTCGAACCGCAGACCACGCAAGCGCCTGGCATGGAAGTGCCCGTGGTAGGTCTATCAGCACAAAGCATTTCGCTTGCTCTAAAAATCAAGCTTCTAAAAGGTCGCTACTCACACTCCATATTCGATCGGTCATTCAAGTGCCTTCTTCACAGTCTGATAATCCCAGTGCTTGGTTCCATCATCTTCTGTCCAGAGAACCATCTCCGCATGAATGCCCTTGTTGCGAACCGATTCAGGGCATCTCGAGCGGACTACAGAGATATCGTTATACAGTACGACTATGCCTATCCCAGCATCGACGGCCTTATCGCACTCATATTCAACGTAGCTACGGTTGTCGACACTATGGCCGCGAGCGCAGCTGTGCGTATACGAGTTGTAGCTATCACACAGGAAGCAGCAGCCCTTGACCAGGGATTTGGTATGTTCGCCGACGATAAGCACAAACTGCTTTGAATGGTCCATCCGGTACTTGAGCGAACTTTTAATGCTGCAGGGCAAGCTTGAATCCCGCGATTGCTGAAGATCGTGCGCATCCGTGAATGATAGAGACCAGTAATGGCTGTCGTTCCACTTTTGGAGCTGTTCTACTGCGTCATAATCGCTGTCCCAGTCGGCAGCGATGTAGGTGCGTGTCCTATAATACGCCATCCTTCTCCCTTTTTTCCTGATTCCAGCCATCCGAATACTCGCGAACCTCGTAGAGGCGTATACGGTCAGCAGTCTTCCTTGTAAGGACAATCACGATTCCATTCTTGAAGTTCTGTTTGGAAGCACGCAATGTGCAGAGCATACACTGGAGCAGCTCATCCTCTGTGGGTTTGCCACCCTCAAACCTAGTGATTCCAGAACCCAGTAATGGAAGCACAATCCGCTTGCCAGCATACATGCGGTTCAACTCACCCCACATGTTTAGCAGGCACTCCTCGTACTGCCCGCGCGACAAATGGGCTCGGTTGAGATTGTCCATATGCGTAAAAGCCAGTAGCGCATAATTATCACCACAGGACTTAACCGTGCCCAAAGGATAGCGATAGCGTCCGTCGACCTCATCTGGAGCAGCGAGGGTTGTCTCTTCCTGCTTGGCAACAACGAGCCCAAGTAAAGGCTTGTCCGCGTATTCTTCAATGAAGATTCCATTGAGTGAGTTCCGTGAGATGACTTTGTCGTCTACCTGTATATCAAACCACTCATCGAAGGGAATGAGCTTCAGGCCATCCTCGATAAAGAGATCCCCCACCTTTACCTCTACGTCGTTGCCTCCGACCTCAACCCGCAAGCCATCCTTGCTACGCAGGTAGGAGATGGCAACAGCTGCCACAGTCAAGACTAGGAATGCGAGAATAAAAACCAGCAGACGGATAGGCCACCCGACAGACTCCGGGAGGATATCAGCAAGAGAGAATCCCGCTATAGCCATAAACATCTCTACCGAGCCAACGAGCACCATGACGTCCTTCGCGGAACGTTGGAAGAGTGTCCAGGTCACCACTTTTCGTATGCGCTTCATGTGGGTTAGCATAAGCTCAATCCGTTAAGCAATATAGTCGCCTGGTTCAGCCATATGCTGAACCGTGTAGCTTGGGTCAGCAAGAGCCTTTACGATGTATTCCTTGGCAATTGGGACATGCACGCATGCAACTGCATCCTTTGAATCGCGAAACTTTGGAAGTTGCTCCCAAAGGTCGACGACCTTATGCGAGAGATGATCTCCATTTACGATATCCCGATAGCTTTTAAAGTCTGGGTAGACCACGATGACAGGCAAGCCGCAGGTGTTGATACCGTAGTCGACCTCCTCGCGCAAAGCCCGACTATTCCTCGTAACAGAGCTCAGAAAGAGAACGATATTCTTAGACTTGCGGAGACGCTCGTGCAGACGGGGTTTGAGTGTACTTTCCCAGTCGCTACCATCACGCACGTTGTAGTTCTTCATATGTGAGTCAATAAATGGAAAGTCGTAATCCAGCCCCTTCCACATGCACAGCATTTGGTAATAGACGAAATCTGGTGTTGAATATGCACCCAGAGCATCATCGGTAAAAGGCTCGTCAACGTAGAATGCTGAGTAGTTCCCGTTTCTATAATCGCTCACAGCAATCGCCCCATCAATTCAACGACTCTTCTCTCAATTGTTCCCTATGCCATTAGGAAAACTCATCGAAGTTCGCGGAAGTCGCACCTATCTTTTTCTGAAGCTAGATAGTTCAAACGCTTCCGCAGGCCACCACGGCAATCCAACTCTCGACGGAACGCCAGGGGACAAAATCTGTTGCTCTGCCCATGGAACACTCGCAGAACACCTTCAGGGGCAGCGTTGGTATTAGTCTCGAGCGTATGCCAACATTTTCAGCAGCATCTGTTAAACGCCAGCTCGATTCCTTAGCTTCCCCAATAGGCCACGAACATAACTCGCAACGCTCCTCAGCTGATGTCTCCTCAGGAGAATGATTGCAACAGTCAGCGGTATCTGAACGAGCTGCAAATTCCACTGCATAGCCACGTAGGCCTGGATGATGAGCGCAGCAAGTGTCAGCACTTCGTTACGCCATGCAACTTTAAGTTGCACAACTTTCTTCTGCATAACAAATGTTCGCGTCACCCATGTGACCAGATAGCCCAACAAAGTAGCAATGGCAGCGCCAAGAGGACCAATGGCTATCGTAAGAATGATGCAGCTTGAGATGCTCACAGCTGCGCCAACGAGTGTTGTCCATGAAACCGCTTTGGTATCTTTAACAGCAGTGAATAGGCATCCCTCAAAAAGAGCGAGTCCATTGAACAGCACGCTTACAAGCAAAAACGGGACATAGCTCCATGCCTGGAAAAAATCGTTTGAGTACAAGAATCTCGCAAGCGGAATGTTAAGCAGCATGATGGCTGAACAGGCAATTGCCATTGCCGCAGAATAGAGCTCGTACGTTCTGCCAAGAAAGCCATCCGAGTCCTTCTTATCGAACTCCTTCACGGCAGATATGGCCCAGGCATTATAGAAAATGGTCTGAAGAGTCGATAGAATGGTCGGTATCTTATACGCAACGGCATATACACCATTTGCAGCAGCACCGCATACGAGCGTCACGACATATCGATCGCTTACGTCGTTAATCCACCAGGCAAGGCTGTTGGCAACAAGCGGAAGGCTGAAGGCAAGCATCGACCTATAGAGGCCTCTGCGCACCTTAGCCGTAAATCCCTGCCATATCTTTCCTGCGTAGAAGAGATATCCGACCGCAAAGAGGCTGCCCAGAATCATCGAGAGCATATAGCCGATGACTCCAGCCTTGACAACGACGAGCAGGAATACGGCCGACGCGCTCATGACGAGGGTATTTCCGACGCCGCTAATCACAAGCGACTTCACATGGTCTTGCGATTTCACGTACATGGTCGTCACGTTCGACAACGCCGTCAGAACGAACATGACCATCAAGAACAGCAAATAAACATTATCGAAAGGTGCCAATCCAAGACCGGCAATAATGGCAAGCACAGCAAACAGAATGCAGCTACCCACACCTACCGTGCGTAGCCCTACCGAAAGTATCTCGTCAGGCTCAGCATCTTTGCCAAGGCCAAATCTCAGGACAGCATCCTGGACATTGCATGTCAGCAAGGGCACAAGAAGGCCAACAGTACTATTCATCAGATCCACAGTACCGTAATCCCCTGTGGACAGCATCGCCGTGTAGAGCGGCAGCAGCAGGAAAGAAATGAGCTTCGATCCAAATGAGCTGATTGCAAAGAGCCCTGTATTGACTGCTAACTCTTTCTTTCGGCTTCTGGCCATAGCTATTTTCTCCTGATGATTCTCTTGATGGCAGACTTCAGATTGTGAATATCCCTGGCTTGGTCTATCCCGGTGTAATACTTTTTCCGCAGCGAGTGCAGCGGGGGAAACCCCCTCGAGAGATCATCGATTATCTCATCCCAATAGAATGGGACGCCGGCATTGTATGGAAATTGCACGCTCCAATATTCCCCTACATCCTGGGATTCAATCTCTGCTCCGTTGTCACCAAGATACTCAATAACCGCTCTGCCAGACTCGGTCAGACCGAGCACCATAGAGACGCCTTCTCGGTCCTTCTCGAAGTGCGGTCCCCAGTAATCGCCTATGCGAATGTCAGCGGCAGACCGCTCTCTGTAGGGACATTCATAGCAGCATTTGGCATTACAGAGGCTGTTACTGAAGAATGCATAGAAGTCATCCTTCGGTTCAGCTGACAGAAGCTCTTTTCCTGACGACTCCAGTCTCATCATCTTCCGAGAAGACCAGCCATCTTTCTTCCACCGGAACCAAACTTTAGGATGCCCATCCAAATGCTTCTGCGTCTGGCACTCTTCCAGATAGCGCCTCCAGAGATTCTGCGACGGCACGCCATGGCATATGAGGTCGACAAGTACTGCATTGTTTCTCTTCTTGCGAATCTTCAGAAGCGCATCCAACCCTGCTATCTGGCATGGCGTGCCAAAGAAAACGAGTTTGCCGTCTGTAGCTGCAGCTTTCTTGAGAGCAGATGCGCAATCACTCTGCAGGTATTTTGACCCACGGAGCTTATCCAGGTCACTCCCCAGCACTTCCTCGTGCCTAGCCCGATCATCCTGCGAGCTATAGACACATCCGAAGACATGAGCACCTTTGTTCGACATCAGCTCAGCAACATCTGCTCCGACTCCTCCTGAAGCAGACTTCGTAAGCTTCTTGCGATCTGCACTCTTGTACGACCACAGAGTGGCCATGTCTGCAAGCGCAGGCGCAGTGACAGTTCTCATGGGGCAAACTCGCATGCATGCCCCGCAAGCAATGCAGAGATCATTGTCGATACCGTATTGCTGGAAGCCTCTGTCATCCTCGCTTATTCTTATGGCCGACTTAGGACAGACGCTTGCACATGCCCCGCAGCCGCAGCATTGCTTCGTTATCTCAATGGGCTTTGCAAGACGTTCGTTTGCTTTTGTGGCAAATGCCATCTCCAAGGCATCCCGCAGATACTCGAGAGAAGAATCCCGCAGATCTGAAAGCCTCTTTCGTGCCGCAGCAAAGTCGCACTCGGGAGACGGCTGTGGCTGATCTGGACTCACAAGCCGAGCCGTCAGCCCAGCAACAGCAAGAAAATCAACGACGCGGGAATTCTGGCTGGCTGGATCTGCATCGGAGAAACGCTTGAATGCGGTAAATGGCTTCTCAAAGATCGTTGACATGACCATGCCGTGGAAAGAGTCAGTACAGACATATGACGCATCAGCTATGAGGGAAATGAATTCTGCAGGCCCAATCTCGCTATCGGGTCTACCCTCATCGTGGCCTATGAAAGTAGGAATGGTCACAATCCGCAAGCCAAGTCGATCTGCCGTCTTGTGAGCAACCTCTTCATACCTCGCTGGATTGCCGAGAAAATAGCAGAGAAGATAGCCTTCGCCATCATCTGGTATCGTGGAGCCAGCAAGGCCGCGCCATTCCTTCTGACTTAATAGTAGTGTTGGATCTGCGACAATAGGTACATCTTTGCCCGTCAGCTCATGAATGATTTTTACACCCTGCAATTCGCGTGCAGATATTGATGCAAACGACACAAGGAGACTACGTATACGTTCCTTTATTACTGAATCAGCAATTGCTGAGACACCGAAGCTTGGTGCATAGGCTATTTTACGATTCGGCTCATCAACGAATTGCAGATAATAATTTTCATCGAAGCAAGCAGGTGACCAAATCTGATCGCTTCCGCAGATGACGGCATCATAGTTCTCCGAGAGCTGCCGCAATTCTGGAAGTGAATTTGCCGCCTCGCTTATCTGAGCATGACTCGATACGAACTCCTCAAAACGCAGTTTTCTCTCTTTGTTTGCGTAGGAGGCAAGCGCAGCTCGAGCCAGTTTAGATTTTCCAGCACTTACCAGTTCACTCAAACTTCGCTTTTCCAACTTGCTACGAGTCGCACGCGGCCGGTAATTAATCAGCTCGGGGTTGCACCCCATTTCCCGCAAAACAAGCTGCAATGCAATTGCCTGCAGTGCCGTGCCATAGTTCTCATATGTAAACCAGGTCATTACTCCAACCCGGTGATTTCGCATATTAGCCAAGGCATATCCTCCGAACACTCTCAGCGTCTTTGCCAGAGTGCTAATGTTGCTCTCTTCGTAATCTGTCCATCGCTTTGCGGGGAAGATAAATCAGTCCTGCCATTGCTGCAGCAGTCTTGTATTCCATATGCTCGCACAGCTTCCACTTGAGCCTTGATTCACGCCTCGACGTCTCGTCAACCCAGCTCATTGAGAAGTGGTGAATGCTTGCTGTGTTCGGTGTCAGATGAAGCTCCCCTGTCAGCTGCGATTTTGGAGAGAAATAGTCTTCCGGATAGATCTCTGTGCCACCTGGCAAGCTCTGCCTGGTTCTTCTTCTGTCATCAAGACCAAACTTCTTCAGGGTCTCGGTTTGATAATGCGGACAAGCCACTAGATTCATAGATCCATCGGGATTATAGAAAGAGAGATTATCGTATAGGTCGAGCAAATCTTCCAGTACAGGATGGTGCGCTTCTGCTCCATACCCCAGACCAAAATTGACCGAGTTCTCATACTGCATGCCCAGTTTATCCTGGAGAGGATCTCTGCTTTCCCATCCCGCAAACATGCTGCAATCCAGGAAGCTGTCGAAGCTCTTGATGACTTCAACATCCGTATCAAAATACAAGCCGCCTTGGCTGTTCACAACATCGATGCGCGCATAATCGGCCACAAAGGCCCATTTGCCAGCATTGTAGGCATCATGCATATAGGCATTCTTCGTGATGTCGTAGTTCGATTCGTCCCAGCGCACGATCTGATAATCAGGGCAGAAACGACTCCACGATTCCATGCATCGCTTCTCGTCTGGCCCAAGCGGCTTACCGCCGAACCAGCAATAGTGGATTACTTTCGGAATCAATTCCTGCCCTCCTCTGGAATATATGGTTCATATGGGTCAAATTCGCGCGGATCTTTGGATGCGATAGCGCTCTTCATGCGCCTATAAGCCCTATGAAGCACCTCAAGATTGAAACTATTATGCCTCTCAGTGGATGAAGCATCTTCGGCTGGGAAGATGCAGTCAGGACCTATGGCAATGGCGTCGGCAGTCAATGCACCAGGATAAAGAGAGGGATTCCTGCCCTGCAGATGCGCATAAAGCCATTCTCTCGTTTGCCCTGTTCGTCCTTCTATGCTTACCAGCTTGCCATTCTTCCATTCCAAGTAGCGAGCTGCTTCGCCAACCTTCCAAGACCCATCAGACTCATCAAAGAACTCTCGCCTTATATTCCAATACCTGGTGGATACATTAAAGGACAGGTCTTTGCAATAGAGCTTTGCTCCATCCCCTACAAAAATGGTGTGTACATTTCGCTTATAGACCATCTCGTCAAAGGCAAATCCTTCAGGATGCGACAAGGCGATCTCATAAAGCCTCACGCCATCCGCATCCCGCTTCATGAAGCGAGATACATTTTCTGGAGTATTGCGGTAAATCGTAAGGTGTCCCGCAGCAAAAACCTTGTCGTATTGTGCATCAAACAACGGCTCAAGAAAATGAGCCATGTCGCCAAACAACAGGTCGCAATCGCAGTGGCCCCAATACTCATAGTCAGCAAGTTCATCCTGCATCACAAGACCATACGCAGGCTTGAAATCGCATAGTTTGTACGGACGATCTAGCGAGATTGGAAATCTAAAGCTTTTCTGCACGCTGGCACGAAAGGCATTGAAGCTCTCATTTATCACATGGACATTTATCGGGGCGTTTGCAATTTCCTGGTCCGTAACGAGAATCCAGTCGTACTGTGGATTAGCAGCACAGGACCGCAGGAAGAGCGGGAAATAGTTATTGAACGAGCCAAAGTAGGGCAGCACAAGAGCAAGCTTCTTAGACATGTTGTGTTGCCCCAGCTTCTCTAGTATTAAGAGAGACGATGCCAATCGAGAGAGAGAAAAAGGCTAAATAGCACATATCCACTTTCAATGTAGCGTTGTACCAGATTGAGATGATAGTAATGACGGTAAGAGCAATTCCCATCACTAGATAGGGCTTGGCCCGATCATCATCAGCAACGAATCGCTCCTTTAACAGCCAAATGCCAAGAGCAACAAAGAACGAGAGATATGAGATAAAGCCAATCCAACCACACTCGATGAAAACCCACTGATGCGTGAACCAGCGATAGTGCATCCACCCATACATGAGATAGAACGGACCATTTAAAGCGGCAAAGCTGGAAGTCTCACCATTGCCGAAGCCAACTCCAAGAAGCAGGCCAATTGGGTCATTCTGAAAGAATATATTGGTGATGTATGTGAAGGCACCAACCCTAGGTATCACATAGCTGTCATCCCAAGATGCGGTCAAATATTTATCAATCGCCTCTAGACTTCCCATGCCTTCCATGATGTTCGGAAATAGCGACTGCAAGATACTGATACCGACATATCCAGCCGCCACGGCTATCAATAGGGCAACCGCAGTCTTTGCGCTGGCTTTCGTGAAAAGCAAGCCTACTGCAAATGCAATCAGAAGATAGAAATAGCTGACTTTCTCCTCTGCAAGGGCAGCAATAATCAAAGCGGAAATTGATACAGCAACGAGCTTCCAGACAGGTTCTTCGCCAGATATGTATCTGTTGAGGTAGTAGACAACAATTAGAGCATTGAATGTATTTACACCGGCGCCATTGCCGTGTCCAAAGATGCCACCAACGTTATCCTGAATTAGCCCCAGACCATAGTGCTGATAGAGAGCCAGAAAAAGACTTACTATCTGGAGCACGAATAGCTTATTAAAAATGCCAGGAAGATCCTCCCTGTCCAGATATGTAACGCAGGCGTAGAAGAAGACAAAACCTCGGAATGTATTCCTGAGCGCCCAGAGATAGAGAGCTGGAGCAACCCCGCGTATTGCGGCGCTCAGAGTGAAGACGAGAACAATTAAAAGCGTGAGCCACGGCAACGCACGACAATGCGTCCTCAACATTGTCTGCTTTGGTTTGACTGCCATCGCCAAGAAAAGAGCCAAAATGAATAAATCATTGATATAGCGAATTGATTCCGGAAAATGCAGCTCAGCTATAAGCGCTTCCATGACAACCGTAAAGAATAGGACAAAGAGCACCAACGATTTTCCTGTGATTGGCCTATTCCAGATTGCCGTCTTCTTACTATGTTTTACAGCTGCTACCATTTGACCGTCCTAGCATTCAGCAGTCGTATGAGATTCAAGATAGCTAAGAAACTCTTCATAGCTATCAAAATGACGCGTTGTTTCCGAATAACGAGCAACTGATTTGTCATATGTGCCACAGAGAGCCATTACATTCTCATATTCGGGAATGTCAAAGCCATCCTTCCCACGCTTCTCGAACAGCCAGAAGAATTCACGGAAGAGTTCCTTGCGAGGCATCTCTCCTCTTTTACCTTCTGATGAATTGCGCCGCCAGTACTTATAAAGATCAAGTGCTTCTGCCATCTGAGCATTACGTCGTTTTTCCAGATATTCATCAATGGAGCAGATGATGCGCTGAGGATTTCCCGCAACGACGCAATCTGATGGAACATCCTTATTGATGAGGGAGTTCGCACCAATGACGACATTGTCGCCAATGGTCGTTCCTTTGAGAATGGTGGCTTTCATGCCTATAAAAACATTTGAGCCAATCTTCACATGCCCAGCCGATCCGAGAACATCTCCATATTTACCTTTGAAGACACTCCAATCGTAGCCGTGGGTGAGGATTGTTACCCCTTCGGTTATCTGGACATTGCTGCCCATTTCAATCATCCATGGTCTCTGGACATCGATGAACGTCTTCGTTGGAGAATAGATGGCACAGTTATCTCCGATGACCATGCCTTGTGAACGCAGCCAAGCAATATACGAATCAGAAGTAGCCTTAGGACCATAGACCAGCTTCTTAGCCAACTCCTTTAGACCCATCGGTAGAACTTGCTCCTTATATATCTTGGGACTCTTAATAAATTTCGGGATTACAGTTGTCCATCTAGAAGACGCTTATAAAAGGTCTCCATGCCACTATCTTGGAACGGAAATTGCTGCTTCCAAGTGAGTTTGAAGAGATCTGTATCTGATTTAAGCGAATCCCATTTCGCCTGGTTAAAGGGCTCGCCAAGAACCTTAATCAGTTCATCGCATTTCGGATTGTTTGACACGACTTCAGAGAAGGCTTTGGCGATTTTGGAGTCATATTTAGCCGCAAGCACAATCAGATAATCCGTCAAGAGATAGTCCACAAGGAATTTCTCACGGCGCCAATATTCAAGGTAGAAATCACGGATGGTCGCAAAGATACGCCTGTTTTCCGTATCGCAGCCGAGGGAGTAATTGGCAAATTGCCCACATGCCACAGAAGCATGCAAGTAATCAGGCCGTTTGATAGTCCATAGCGGGGCATCATATACGCCACCCTCAAGCGGTCCCACACAATAAAAAGTTGCGTCTAACCACATTCCGCCATGTTCAGCAAGAAGGCTCATCCTAAGCAAATCAGATAGATGAGTTCGTGATACTACTCCGTTGCGGCTTAGCTCCAAGAACCACCCTGGAATCTGAACATACTGGTCCATGTTATTATTCGTGATTATGATGACCTCACGGCCGCCTGCATTGCGCCGAACGGAATCAACGCACCTCCGCACAATATCAGGCGCATTATCAATTCCCTGCCACCAGCACATCCAAATCTTATTTTCTAAGGAGGGGTCACTCGGAGAAAGCGGAGCATCATAGTCATAGGCTTCGCAGTAATCGCCAAGGCAGTTTTCAAGCCAGTAAATAACCGTATCATGCTTATGAAGCAGTCGCGCTTTCACTGCCGGAGGCTCCTTGTAGCCATTACGGCTCATTATCTGTATATCAACTTTGGCATGAAGGGTATTCAGAGCCTGTGGCCATGATGTCCTACTTGCGATAACTTTAGTTGCATGGAGCTCTTCCCCAGTGCGATGGAGCAATCTCTTTATATTATTATGTCCGCTAGCCATGCTTGAGTTTTCCCCTCATTTCCTTCAGCCCCATCCGCACATGCATCAAAGCGAGTGCATATCCAAACTTGCCCGATTCAAGTGCTTTTTGAAAGACTCGCTGCTGCGTTGGCAATGCATCATGAGGCAAATTTACCGCATACGACGAAAACATCTTCGATGTCACGAGTCTGGCTAGCTCTTTCTTTTTGTCGCTATTTGATAGATTGCTCTGTTCAACTATCCCTGCATATAGCCTGGCATAGTCAACGGCCGTGCGTTGAACACGTACGAGACAGTCTCCACAGCAAGGCTCTTTTTCAGCTTTCGAGCTCAATAGCGCTATGAAGTCCTCATAACGTTTCAGAAGTTGCGGCTTGAAGGTTCCAGTAATGGAAGCTTGTCCCTCTTTTCGATAGCAATAGTCTGTTGCTCCTATAAACGATATGCATCTAGCGCAAGCATAGGCATCAAGATTGAAGATGACATCCTCGGAGAGAATCTCATGGAATCTGATTCCATGAGATTCGATCATCTCTCGCCGATATAGAGATATCCATACAGCCATCGGGAATGATTCAGTAACCGGATCCTTTGGCTCGTGACCATATAAATTCAGCCTGATACCATTAATTTCATTGCCCTTAAGCACTTTACCAGCAAGCGGATGACGTTTGCATATGGTCTTCACGCCGTCGGTCACATCACAATGCCCGCTTACAACGATGTCGGCATCGGACCTACAGGCTTCCCAGTAAAGATGCTCAAACATCTGAGGTTCTGCCCAGTCATCGGAGTCAACAAATCCTATGTAGTCACCATGAGCATGCGCGATGCCGGTGTTCCGGGCAGGACCAAGTCCAGAGTTGTTCTGATGGATGCATATGACATTGCCATATGCATCCGCATACTCATCTGCGATTGCTCCGCTGCTATCGGGAGAGCCATCGTCAACAAGGATGATTTCTATATCCTTCAGAGTCTGAGCGAGAAGGCTATCGACACATTGCCGCAGATATCGTTCTACGTTGTATATAGGAACAACTACGCTAACGCTTGGCATCAATAATCTCCCGGTAGAGTTCTATGAGCTTATCCATATAGTCAGCCTGTGCGCAATGCGCCAAGACATAGTTGCGACAACTGATTTGCATTGTCCTGTATGCCGCTGCGTTACTGCCAACCTGCAAGCCATGCACAAGCGCACTAGCCAAAGATGCCTTGTCACCAGGCTCGCACAGCCAGCCAGTCTCGTCATCCGAAATAAGCTCCGGTATGCCTCCGATGCGCGATCCGATGACAGGCGTACCTTCAGCCAGCGCCTCAATAATTGAGTAGGGCATGTTCTCTCGCCATACCGATGGGCTTACCGCCAGCAAGGCACCAGCAACGAGCGACTTCAGCTCTGTGCCAGTCTTATAGCCCACAAGCTCTATAGGAGCGTTAGCTTCATTGACGAAGGACTCGATTGCGTCCTTCTCCGGACCATCACCCGCGATAACGAGGCGCAGGTCGGACGGCAGATTTGGCAGAGCCTTAGCGAATGCGTGCACCAAGACATCGATTCCCTTCTCAAAGGAAAGCCTGCCAAAGAAGAGGATATAGGGATGTTCTCTATCGGTGCTGTCGCCTGTAGACGACGCGCGATCCAAAATCTCGTCGCTTGCGAAGTTCTGCATGAAGACAACCTTGTCTTCTGGCCAGCTACCTTCGATAAGCTTCGAGCGCATGAAACGCGATGGAGCGATGACCTTGTCGATCTTCTCGTTCATATGATGCCTGCGATTGAAAGAAGCCTCTGCAGCTGCCAGCACGCTCTTCGCACGCGAGCCCTTGACGCAGACCTTCTCAATGCAGTGACGATACTTTCCGTCAAGGCATGCATCGCAGACATTGCCAGATCCATCAAGCATGAGATATCCCGGACAGATCGTGATGTAGTCGTGTGCAGTATAGATGACCGGTACATGATGCTCCGACAGATAAGGAGCATCGAGGATCGATAGGGTTATCTGCCTGTGCACATTGCTCATATGCACAATATCGGGCTTGAAGTCTTCACAGAGCTCTTCGAAATTGTGCTTTGCCTCGTTGGAATACAGAAGCGCCAATCCATCTCGAGCTGCCGTCAGAGGATTCTTTACATTGTTGTACTCACGCTGGATAACGAAGTATTTCTCCTGTGCACATGGCAAATTGTCCGGATGCTTCATCGAGAAATAGGCCACCTCGTGGCCCATCTCCTTAAGCTTCTCTCCGATGGTGAGATAGTAGGTCTCTGCGCCACCCTTGCGGTAATGGAACTTGTTCACCAGGATGATACGCATCTACTTCTCTCTCCCCTATATATCGCAAGAGTCTTGGCTACCACAGAATCCCAGCTGTAAGATTCTTCGACATGCCTTCTGGCTTCAGAGCCGAGCTGCTCTATGCGTTCTGGTGCTTCGAGCAAGTTCTGAAGCACTGTTCCCAGCGCCTCGGCATTGCCCTTTTCAAACGTCATCCCATGTCCAGCAAGCACATCGGTGCACTCTGGGATATCCGACGTCACGCAGCACCTTCCGTATGCCATGGCCTCCAGAAGGCTCATGGGCATGCCTTCGACATCCGAAGGCAGCACATAGCAATAGGCATTGCTATAGAGCTCTGCCAAGGTATTGCCTGTCACGAAGCCTGTGAACAGTATCCTCTTGTCATCTTCCGCCATGCTGCGCAGCTGCTTCTCATACTCGGAGGTATCAGAGGCGCCGCCGGCAATAACAAGACGTTTGTCAGTGTCGAGCTTCTTGAATGCTTCAATCAGCAGCTCTGGACGCTTCTCCGGCACAAGCCTTCCCAGGAAGAGGATGTACGACCCAGTAGAAAGGCCCCACTTCTCCTTGATGATCTGAGCTGCCAGAGGAGTCTTGGGCTCCACACCATTCGGCACGAACCTCGTTTCCCTGCCGTAGGTGTCCTTGAAGTATGTTTGCGCAGAGCGAGAGAGGACGATGATCTCATCGGCCTTTTGCGCAGCAGCCTTCTCCCCGTGCTTGATGTAGGCAGATCCGAGCTTTCCCCACTTGGCACGCTGCCAATCCAGGCCATGAATCGTTGCCACTGTACGGATACCAGCCTTTGCTGCAAGAGGCAGCATGGCGCAAGGACCTTCCGCATGGTAGTGGATGACATCGGGCCTGTCTGCAATGGCTGCCTTCGTTGCGTAATAGGAAGCAGAAGCAGCCGCGAGGCCCTTCTTGTCTATGGTCTTGACGGGTACGACGCGTACGCCATCTATGACACGTTCCTGCGTTGAAGTAGCATCGCCAGTCATGACATCGGAACCGGAGCGGTCATAGCAAGTGACCTCATGGCCAAGCGCTGCCATACGGCGTGCCAGCTCGGTCACGACAACCTCGACACCGCCTTCACGGGAGCCATAACGTTTGTGTCCAATCATTGCTATGCGCATAGCCTAGCGACATCTTTCTTTGCTGCATCAATACTGTAATTGTCGCGCTTGGTTTCTGTCATCAGCAATTTCAGTTCCCTTGAGCGGTCAGAACGACACCTACCGTCTGAATGATAAGCTTCAGGTCAGCAAGCACGCTGCACTTCTTGATGTATAGAAGGTCAAGACCGACCCACTCATCGAAGCTGATACTATCGCGGTTCCTGCGCGTCTGCCAGAAGCAGGTGATGCCCGGCTTCACCAGAAGGCGTTCCTTCTGATAGGGCGTATACTGGCGCACCTCACGGGGAAGCGCCGGACGCGGTCCCACGATGGACATATCGCCCTTCAGGACGTTGATGAACTGCGGCAGCTCGTCGATGCTGGTCTTGCGGATGAAATGGCCCACGTGCGTGATACGTGGGTCATCTTTTATCTTGAATACAGGACCATCCTTCTCATTCAGATCCTGCAGGTCTTTCAGACGCTCTTCCGCATCCGCATACATGGAGCGGAACTTGTACATCTTGAAGGTTTTGCCATCCTTGCCGACACGTTCCTGATTGAAGAAGACCGGTCCTTCGCTGTCATGCTTGATGGCAATGGCTACAACGGCATAGGCCCAGGACAGAAGGACAAGCACCAGAAGGCTGAACATGATATCGAACAGGCGCTTTGCAACGCGGTAGCCATACCGCGAGGCAAGCCGCTGGGCAGCCTGCACTGCTTCCAGGTCCAGGACCGTGTGGTCCCGCGTCTGCGAAGCGTCTGCACCCCACAGCTTCTGAGACGCATGCTGCGTCTTTCCCTGTGGCATCCTGATGCTAGCCGCTGCCATATCCTGTGAACCCATGTCGACGAGCACCCCCCCCGGACTTTTCCCGGGTTGCGCTTATCACGCCGACACGTCAGTTTTTCAATAAACCGCATTGCCAGACGCTAGAAAGCTGATTTATGTCAATTGCTAAAGAGAATCCACTAGAAGTCTACGATGCTTTCTGCATCCTTTCAACGTGCTGATTGATCTAGGAGTCCGAATTCAATCTTTCTTATTCATGCTGTTCTCACGTATCGCCACGGACAATTGGAGTGGGAATTTTCTCTTTTGATGCAACTGATGTATGGCATCAGATTTCTGTAAAGCTCTGGTCTGAATGCACTATGGCAGCAATCTGAAGGTTTCCTGCATGATTGATACCTGTTTGCTGAATGGTCATGCTCTGGAGGCTTACTATGCCCTTACTGGCATGGCATGAAATGGCTATGCATAGTCAGTTATTTAATATTCATTCTATAGATATTTTGAAGGTATGGGATCTGTCGAAGTACTGTGCAGACCTGATGAAGAGCTCTCCATAATCAAAGGATGCATGCCCTGCTCTTCGGAGAGCATGCATCCTTTTCTTACTCCCCCTCACTCAGAGGGCAGTTCGGTTACGCTTTCCTGCCCTTTGTGCTTCCTCTTCCACTTTCGCCATCCCCCTGCAACCGCTCCGGTAAGGATCGCGGCATCGAGAAGCCCCAGTCCGATGGAGAGGATGGGCATGCCGGCATGCTTGATCGGACGCACGAATGCCTTGGCTGCCGTCTCGTTGTACTGGAGATTCTGTGCCCGCGCATTGAGCCAGACATAGAGCACGTCTTTCGCAGCGCGCCTCAGATCCTGCTGGAAGGTAGTAGATGCGGTCTCATACACAAAGGCACCGTCGCGCATGATGCCGTCCATATAGAGGTCTCCGCCAGCTCTGAGCATCTGGTCGGCATTCATGTACGTGTGGTGGTCGGCGTAGTCGGTGATGACAGCACCTTTGAAGCCCCACTCATTCCTGAGGACGCCCGTGAGGAGTGCTTCGGATCCTCCTGCCCAGACGGCACCAATCCTGTTGTACGAGCTCATCATGCCCGTCGCGCCGCCCTCTTCCACGAGGATGCGGAACGGCTCGAGATAGAGCTCGCGCAGCGTCTGCTCCGTCATCCATTCGTAGAGGCCATCCCTCATCGTGTCCTGGTCGTTGCAGATCAGGTGCTTCACGAAGCAGTAGGTGCCCGTATTCTTGATGCCTCTGACCTCTGCTGCCGCCATCTTTCCTGTCAGCACAGGATCTTCGGAGAGATACTCGTAGTTCCTGCCGCCGAAGGCAGAGCGGTGGAGGTTTGCAGACGGCGCATAGATGCCATCGACCCCGATATAGGCAGCTTCTGCTCCCAGCGCCTCGCCGATCCGGCCAGCAAGCTCCGTGTTCCAGGTCTGTGCAAGCACCGTGCCGTTGCTGAAGCCGGTACCATACTTGAGCTGGTTGAAGGAGCCTACCTGCGAGGGGCCATCCACTTCCTTGGTCTGCGGCTTTCCGATGCTTGTGATATCAGCCGTATTGGAATACCCATGGAGCACAAGGTCTTCCTGCTCGGCCTGGCTCATCTGGTTCAAGAGCGACTCCCATTGGGGGTTGCCGTAGTCGAGGCCCAGAGCATAGCCCAGCTCTGTCAAGGACCCATCATCCCCCAGCGCCTTCGTGCCTGAGGCGCCATACTTCACAGCTGCATCCGTGCTCTCGATGGCAGCCTCTGCATCCTCAGCGTGATAGAGGTTCTTCTCTATCACCGCTGTTGTCATGCTCCTGTTCGGCCCCTTCTTCGGATAGGTAGCCGTGAAGCTTGCGCGGTCAAGCCAGGTCAGGGGGTATCCCGCATTGCTCCCATCGATCGAGACGCCGTCTTCTGCAGAATCTCCCGTGAAGCGGTTCTCTACCGTGGCGCCGGTCGTGGCATCGGTCGTGAGCTCTGCCGTCCTGGGCAGCTCGACCGAGATCGTGGAGCCTTCTGTCTCATCCGGCGTATGGGCATCATGCCTGAGCGAGATCGTGTAGGTGCCGGCATCGAGCTCGTATCCTTTGAAGCCATCCTTGTCTGCGTCATAGCAGTCATACGATGCCATGTCCCGCGCAGCGAACGTGAGCGTCACATCGGTGCTCTCCCCAGGAACCAGGAGCTTCGTCTTTGCGAAGGCAGCAAGCTCCACAGAGGACTTCTGTATGCCGCCTGTGTAGTAGGGAGCCGTGTAGTAGAGCTCCACGACATCCTTGCCGGCAGCCTGTCCTGTATTCGTGACGCGCACGGTCACAGATATCTGGCTGTCCTCGGAGATGGTGTCGCCGCCCTCTATCGAGGAGTCCACGACCTCCCAGCTGAAGTTCGTATAGGAGAGGCCATAGCCGAAGGGATGCTGCACGACGCCGTCGTATCCCTTGCCATACTCGTTGTCTACATCGTCCCAGAAGCCCTCTTCGTCGGCTGTCTCATACCACCTATAGCCGACATAGATGCCTTCCTGGTAGTCATAGTAGGACACCCCGTCATAGGCAGAGATCGTGCCGACATTACCATTCAGGGTGCCATCTGCTGGATAGTGGCCCTTGGAGTTCGTGTAGGTGCCGATGCCCCAGGTGCCGCTGTTCGGATAGCTTGCAGCAGTCGAAAGGTCGTAGGCATAGGTATCGGAGGTCCTGCCCGAAGGATTCACATCGCCCCAGAGGAGCTTGGGGATTGCCTTGGCACCGCAAGACCCCGTGCAGCCGACAAGAAGGCACGCATCCACGCCCGGAATGGACTCTATGGGTCCAAGCTCCATCGCGTTCGTGGAGTTCACGAGCACGACCACCTTGTCATAGTTCTCTCCGACATAGGTGAGGAGGTCGAGCTCCTGCGTCGAGAGCTCGAGATAGCTCCTGGTGTCATCTGTCGTGACATAGCCGGTATTCGAGACCTTCGGCTGCGTACCCGGGCAGTCGATGGACTCTCCTGCCACACGGGAGATGACAACAATGGCGGCATCGGAGTAGCTCTTCGCATTGTCGAGCATGCTCTTCGTATACCAGGCACGGTTCTGGATGGAGGGCTCCACGAGCTGGCAGTAGTCATCCGCAAACGAGTTCAGCGAGCCATTGCCAGAGCGCGGACGGGCGCTCGAATAGCGCTTGTACATGTCCGTGAGCTCTTCGTTGTAGGAGATGCCATAATCCACCAGGGCATCGAGGAGGCCTGTCGTCTTTCCGGCCACCTGTCCAGAGCCAGATCCTGAAGCCACCCACTGGGTGGAGCTCCAGCCGAAGACATTGACCTTGTCCACATCCTTGGAAAACGGCAGGACATGGTCCTTGTTCTGAAGGAGCACCGCTCCTTCTGCTTCCTCTTCCTCGGCCAGCTTCTCATCCTGTGCCATGCGGGCATTGTAGTCGGTGGTGCTCACATCCACATAGTCGGTGCTGACCCAGGAGTTCAGGGTCTTGCCGAACTTGGCCACAGCGACATTCGCTGCGATCGTGACACCTATGAGCAGGACACAACCCACCCCGCGGACAATCTTCTTCGTATGGGGTGCGAGCTTCGGCACGTGGGTCTCCTTCCTGCCATGGCTTCGATCATATGCTGCCTGAATCAGAGCCTAGACTGATTCGGCCCTACTTGCTTGCCTTCTTGTATTCGTCCATGAAGGAGCCAAACATGGAGCCCATCTTGCCGAGCTGCTTGCCGACGGCACGGGCTGCCTCCTGGCCGGATGCACCCTTCTTGGCGGAAGGCTTCTTCTTGGGCGTGCCCGATGCCTTCTCGAACTCTTCCTTCGACTCTTCCATGGCCTTGGCAGTACGGCTGATGGCGCGGCCAAGCTCATGCGAGCCCTTGTCCACAGCCTCGGTGGCTGCCTTGCCAGCCTTTGCGGCACCTTCCTTGCTTGCCACCTTGGCCTTTGCAAAGTCCTCGCCTGCCTTGGCAGCAAGGCCGCCATTGAGTGCAAGCTCTGCTGCGGCTGGATCTACCATCATGAATCCCTTTTTGTAGCCGCGAAGCATAGAGACTGGAATCTCGACTGTGCCGACAAGCTTCTGGGAGAGTCCGCCATCGCCTACATAGAAGGTCTGTGCTTCGCCGGTCGCTGGGTCAAAGGCCACGTCATCGATGTAGCCGAGCTCCTTGCCATCCGTGGTCTTGGCATCCATGCCGCACCAGATGATGCAGGAGTCCCAATCGATACCAAGGCGCTTGCGCGCCGCATCGTCGAAGCTCTCCTTGCCCTTCGTGGCAACGAGGCCACGCTCGCCCACCTCGAAGGCATCATAGGCAATGAAGAGGTCTGGCCTCTTCACCATGCCTGCGATATCGGGCTGCGTGATCGTGAATCCCACGACGTGCTTTCCATCAGGCGCGAACACCGTCATGTGCACACGGCCCAGGCTCTTGAGCTTCTCCTTGCCGGAGCGCCCTTCCTTCTTGTCATAGACATGGAGCCTGTAGAGCTTACCGACACGAAGCATGCGTGGATTCCCCTCTTTCACAAAAAGGGGCGCAGCCACTGGCGCGCCCCTTGATACGTACCCCTACTATAAGCTTGCCAAGACCTACTCTTCGGCAGGCTTCGTCTCGGACTCGACATCCACGTGCACCGAATCGGAGGCAGCTGCAGGAGCAGCAGCGGAGCTCACGGTATCTGCAACGGAGCTTGCAGCAGAGGTGACCGTGTCGGAAGCCGTGGAGACAGCGTCGTTCAGCGTGTCGCGGAGCTGGTCCATGCGCTCGCGGGCAAGATCGATCTTTGCACGGAGCTCATCGGTGTGGGCATCGACCTGCGGACGGAAGTCATTGATCTTGTCGGAGACGACACGTGATCCACGTTCGTAGGAATCGACTGCACCATCCCATGCGTCATTCATTGCATCTGCCGCCATGGCACGGCTCTCTGCACCGGAACGCGGAGCAAGCAGAAGGCCCACGACCGCGCCTACCGCAGCACCAAGCATGCTGCCGACAACAAAACCAAGACCCGCGCTCTTCTCGCTCATGTCAAATCCTTTCCATGCAGGTGCGCACCACGTGCGCAGACAATCCAAGGCTGTGCGGCATACTGCCGCCCTGTCTGGCAGATTATACCCATACCTATCATAGCTAAGCGAATTGAACCCTGCCAGAAGGAAGCAGATGCGGGCAGGCGGTCTGAAGCAGAGGGCTTTCTTTCGATCGGCTGCGATTGAGCGAGCGACGATGCATTGTCTCAGGCTCAATATCCTTGCTGATATTTTAGGGGCAGGGTATATTAAGGACGATGGGCCCGGGATGACCGCTGATTCAAGTCACCGGGCCTAAATTTGTAGCTAGGCGAATCCCAGATGGAAAGCAACCAAGCCGACCGGCGGCCAATGGATCAGCATGAGCGCAGGCGAGCTCTCAAGCCTGTGCGGCAAAAGCAGGCCGAGCATCAGCGTCTATCTTGCTGAGATCTGTGCCATAGTGCCCGACCTCGTCGAGAAGCAGAGCGTGAGACGACTTCTGCGAAATCCAGGACATGGGACCGAAGAGCTGCTCGATGTATTCTGGCCCTATCTTTCGAATCCCATCACGCGCAGAATCAGGCTTGCCAGGCGTCCCAGCATGGATGCTCTCTGCGAGGCAGGAGCGCTGCTTTCCGGAGAGAGCGCGCTTGCCTTTGTATCGGACCTTGCCCTGGACGATTCCTGCCTCACTATCGCGGTCACCAGAACAAGCCTGCCTAAGCTGCAGGAAGCGTGTGGCACAGGCTGGATCGAAGCTGCCTGGTATGAGCCATGCCCGCTTGAGGTGGAGGTATGGGCATACCCTATCGACATGCCTTCTGACATTTCATTTCTTACAACAGAGCTGTCAAGCATTGATTTGCTCAATCTGTATGTCGCATGCTCGAAGGCACCATTAGACGACATCCGCTATCAAGATGCTCTGGCTCAGCTGAAGGAGAAGATATGCCACCTGCAACAGGCATCGGGAATAGCGTGCATAAGGGCTCAAGGGCGCCTGGCCACAAATAACTGACGCTATCCTGATTAAGCGGCTGATATATATGGTAAACTACAGGTAGTAAGCCCGCCCGGCCTCTCAACGATGCACACTGGCGGGTCTTTCCATATCTAGAGATACTGGAATTAATCCCTTGAAATACGAGAAGCCTTTCCTCACACTTGATCAGCAGGCTGATCTCCTCATAAAGCAGCGCGGAATGGATGCTGACCGAGCATCGCTGATTACGCATCTGGCTGATGTTGGATATTATCGGCTCTCCGGCTACTGGCATATATTCCGTCTCAAGAATGACGACCGTTTCCAAGCAGGAACTTCCTTCAACCAGATTTGGACCCTCTATACCTTCGACAGACAGTTTCGGCTTGTCGTTCTGGATGCAATCGAGCGTGTAGAGGTCTACTTGCGTTCTCGTCTTGCGTATATGCTTGCCGAACAAACTGGACCCTTCGGTTTCATGGACCGCAAAGGTTTACCGCGGCTATCGCAGGAGCGCTACGAGCGTTTTATTAATCGTTGCTATAGCGCTTACGAACAGTCAAAGAGAGGCGAACCTTTCTCGAAGCACTTTAGCGATACGTATGGTGATGAGCATGCCCTGCCACCATACTGGATGCTCGTCAATATGATTGATTTCGGAACAGTCGTAACTCTCTATAAAGGTGCCTCTGTCGACATTCGACTCAGTCTTGCAAAGGATCTTGGAATAAGCACCAAAGTCCTCGACTCATGGCTGGTAACAATCAACACCGTCCGCAATATCTGCTGTCACCATGGTCGTCTCTGGAACAGGGTCATAGGGAATCCTCCCAAGTTGCCCAAGTCCGAAGCATGGCATGTGCCTTTTGAAATCAATAATGATCGTATTTTTGGGACCCCCACCGTACTGAGCTGGCTTTTAGAACGTATGGCTCCCGACACCCACTGGCGGTCACGGCTCTTTTCACTGATGAACACGCTACCCCGGCGCTACTGGCCTCTCATGGGATTTCGCGAAGGCTGGGATGCTTGTCCCATCTGGTCACCATTGTTAACGCCGGGCGATTTTAGCCACATGGGACTGCGGTGGGAATCCTGGACCGAGACCATCCTATGCTGCCAGCAGACCCAAGTCCCTGCGGTACTGCATGGGGCTCCTGTAATCCAGGTCGCCCTTTATCCTGACATCCCTGTACCATCTGAGGTAGGCGTCGAGCATCCCCATGAACTCCTCGAGTGTAACCCCGGTCCAGTCGCAGCCGTGGAAGAACTCTATCTTCAGCCTCCCGAAGAAGCCCTCTAATGCGCTGGATGCGATTATGTGCCGAGTGGGTGCCGGACGGCAGGCGGAG
>OGYD01000968.1_pt1 | contig 23225 bp, 14 predicted proteins | sample 1576441 | NCBI WGS metagenome assembly OGYD01 (sample SAMEA3541537, study PRJEB24748) | human gut metagenome | biome: human gut; feature: human-associated habitat; material: faeces | place: China | collected 2012 | reverse complement strand
ACGGCAGAATGTTCAGCCTGTGGATGTATGCAGCCATTGCGCCGATACCGCTGTCTACCTTTGCGGGTGAACCCACCAGTAGCGTGGGCAAAAACTTCATCCGCAGTTATGCTGGGGTCTGCTTGCAGGGTGTGGTGATTGCCTTGTCCTGCATTATTTTCTCCGCCATTTCGTCCAGTCCACCCGCCGTGGATACCGGCGCATCCGTTGTCACCGCTGTCTGGACTTATGTTGGGGAACTGGCGTTCAACCTGCTGGTGCTGGTGGGAGCCATCAAGGGCTGCGACCGCATCGTCAAGGAAATTATGGGATTGTGAGTTGCGGGCGCGGCTTTTTTGTGGTATAATAGAGCCACGAAAGGAGCTGAGACTATGCCTGAAATTATTCCGATTCGTGATTTAAAGAACACCAATGCAATTTCCCAACGCTGTCATGAAACAGCAGAACCTATCTTTGTAACTAAAAACGGTTATGGCGATATGGTTATTATGAGCATGGAAGCCTATGAGCACCAACAAATCATGAATGAGGTATATGCAAAGCTGGCAACGGCTGAAGCACAGCACGAAGCTGGAATGGGGCGACCTCTTGCTGATATTCTGAAAGAAACGGGCAAGAAGTATGCGTTATAATGTCGTTTTGCTGCCGGCAGCTGAGGATGATTACCAAGAAATCTTGCGATATTTTGAAAGACAGTTCGACTCTCAGCAGGCAATTCGTTCGTTTGTAAAAGATTTTGGTGAAGTGCTGCTTCGTTTGGAAGAGACTCCTACAATTTATGGGTACTCCCGCGACGAGGTGCTTCGGCAGAGAGAATACAGGAAGTTCTTGATTGGAAGATATGTGGCTCTCTTCAAAATTGATGAACCAAGAAATACCGTGGAAATTTACAGAATCTTCCACGGAACACAAAATTATACGAAATATTTATAATGAAGAACGCCGCTGTGCAGATTGCATAGCGGCGCTTTTGTTTACGGGAGGTGGCTTTTATCGAAATCAAAATACCGAAAGAAGTCCGCGACTACCATGAAAATATCTTTTTCGGGCTGAACACGCGGCAGTTTATTTGCTCGGTGCTGGCGGTCGGTGTTGCAGTAGGCATTTACTTTGCCTTGCAGCCGTATGTCGGCACAGAAGAAATCGGCTGGATGTGCATCTTGGGTGCCGCCCCCTTTGCCGCCTGCGGCTTTTTCACCTACCATGGCATGACCGCCGAACAGGTGCTGTGGGCGTGGTTCAAGTCTGAAATCTTCTGCCCGAAACGCCTTGTGTTCAAGTCTGACAGCTACTACTACGAAGCCATGCAGCCCGCCATCCGCGCAGGCATGAAGCGAAAGAGAGGCAAGCCTATGAAGAAAAACACCCATAACAGCGAGGAAACCGCTTGATTAAAACCCTGTCAAAAGCGCAGAAGATGGAACGCGAAAAGTTCCGCATTCCGCGCAGTGTGCAGGACGCCATTCCCATCCGCCGCATCTTTGCGGATGGGATTTTCCAAGTCGGCAACCAATATTCCAAAACATGGTCGTTTACCGACATCAACTACGCCATCGCCAGCAAAGAGGACAAAACCAGTATGTTCCTTGATTACTCGGAACTGCTGAACGCCCTCGATTCCGGCGCGTCTGCGAAGATTACCATCTACAACCGCCGCATCAATAAGGCTGAGTTCGAGCGCAGCGTCCTGCTGCCTGACAAGGATGACGGCTTGGACGAGTACCGCCACGAATTCAACCAGATGCTGACCGCCCAAGTCACCGGCACCAGCAACAGCATCATGCGGGAGCGCTACCTGACCGTCAGCGTGGTAAAGCGCAACGCGGACGAAGCCCGCAGTTACTTTGCCCGTGTTGGCACGGATCTGGTGACGCACCTTGCCCAGCTTTCCTCGGTGGCGCAGGAGTTGACACTGAACGAGCGCTTGCATATTTTCCGCGACTTTTTCAAGGCCGGGGAGCAGGCTGCGGCGGAGTTCAACATCCACGAACACGCCAAGCGCGGGCAGCATTTCAAGGATTGGTTCTGCCCCGATAGCATGGAATTTGCTGCCGACCACTTCAAGATTGATGCCCGCTATGGCAGGGTGCTGTATTTGCAGGACTATGCCAGCTACATCAAGGACAGCTTTGTGTCGGAACTCTGCGACCTTGACCGCCCCCGAGCAGGGAGACCAGTCTTGAGGTGACTGCCAGCCCCAGCCCGAAGCCGCCGTCCGTGGGGAAGCCGGCCTGTTCAAAGTCGGAGAATATCAGCTGCTGCCGCTCCTTGTCTATACCTGTGCCAGTGTCCCTCACGAACAGCAGGAGCCTGCCGTTTCCGTACGAGGCCCCCACATGGATGTAACCGGTACGCGTGAACTTGACCGCGTTTGACAGCAGGTTGCCGAGAATCCGGACAAGCCGTCCGGAATCGCCCCTGACAAGCACATCACACGATTTTATTTCCGTTGTCAGTCCGAGCCCCTTCTTTTCAGCGGAGGGAAGATAGACACGCACGGCATTCCCGATAGTCTGCCCCAGATGGAATACGGCATTCTCCGGCTGTTCCTTACCCTCTTCCAGCCTGTAGTAGTGCAGCAGGTTGTTGGCCAGTCCGATGACATGACGGGAGGCGTGCAGGATGTTGGCGGCGAACTCCCTTACAAGCCCGGCATCCTTCTCATGCTGCATCAGTTCCGCAAACTCGCAGACCGTACCGAGAGGCGCCCGCAGGTCATGGCTCACCGACAGCATCAGGTTACGACGGGACACCAGCAGCTCTTCATTCCGGGAGCAGGCGGCCTCAAGTGTCATCCGGTACTTCTGCCTCTTTCTGATGTCGGCATGGATAAGAAGATAGAGCAGGATTATCAGAAGAACGGAAATGACGGCTATAGAAAGGATGATACGGAACGACTGCCTTCTCAATGCCGCCGTTTCTTCCATATCCTCCGTATATTGCATATCGGCTGCCCGTTCGAAATCATGTATCAGGCCGCTGATACGTGCGTCCAGTTCCCGGTTGCGGCACCGCAGGCTGTCCGAGCAGGCCTCCAGTCTTTTCCGGTAGTCAGCATACTGGCTGTACATGTCCTTTTGCAGCCGGATGAACTCTCCGTTTACGGAGGACTGTCTTTTTCGGTTCCGCATCTCCTTCTCCTTCCGATTGGCATAAGCGGACTTCTTGTTCCTGCCTCCTATAAGAACATTGAGAAGGCCCCGGCCTTTCTTTGCCGACGGTGTATCCGGCTGTCCGGCATCCCGCACCTGCCGCACGATTCCGGGAGCCTTTCTCAGAAGAAGGCTGTCCGCACGGGGAAAACCGGAAAGGGTGTTCGTCAACTCATACAGCAGCCGCTCCTTTTCCAGCAGGAGCATGGATACGGTGTCTATGGCCGGATGCTGTTCTGCCGCATAATAAGGTTTCAGTCCGTTCAAGGCGTCCAGAGCCGCCGCACAACTGTTCCCACATTCACGGATATCCGCACTGTCCTGCATCAGCAGGAAATGGTCATGGAAGGAGAATTCCAGCAGTTTTTCAAAGGTCCGGTTGACGGCCTTCCTTCTCATATTGGTCGAATGTTCCCTGGAATCCAGTTCCTCCATCTTTCCATGCTCCAGCCGGACAAGAAAAACCACAGCACAGAGCAATGCCAGCAGCAGAATGTATCCGCCGGCTATCTTCAACTGGAGTATGGAAAGAAAAGATCTCATCTTGGAATAGGCTAGTATCAATTAAAACAAATAACAATTGCGTGACACAATATTTGAAAATTAGTAGATAATATATGTACAGCTAAAAGTACGACCAACAAGCCGACATACACAACCGGGCAACAAATGAGTCACCCCATTATCACCCGGTCAGCCTCCATATCCCCCTTCACACTCCACTGTAAGCACTGAATCCGCCGTCAACAGGCAGTAATGCACCGGTTATAAAACTTGCCGCATCACTGCATAGGAACTGAACCGCACCGTTGAGTTCGGTAATGTCCCCAAAGCGTCCCATCGGGGTTTTGGCCAGTACCTTGCGGCTTCGTTCCGTCAAAGATCCGTCAGGATTAATTAATACCCTCCGGTTCTGGTCGCCGATAAAGAAACCGGGAGCGATGGCATTGACACGAATGCTGTCACCATATTTCAAAGCCATTTCAGAGGCAAGCCATTGGGTAAAATTAGCAACTGCAGATTTTGCAGCCGAATAGCCGGGTACACGGGTAATGGCACTATAAGCGGCCATCGAAGATACATTGACAATACAACCTTTCTTTTGTTCCGCCATCACTTTGCCGAAGACCATTGACGGATACACAGTACCGTTCATATTCAGGCCGGTCACCTTCTCCCAGCAGGCTATATCCATATCATAAAAGTGTTGCTCCGGTTCAAGTGTGGCTCCCGGCATATTCCCCCCTGCAATATTCAGAAGTATATCAATCTTCCCCCATTGAGAAAGTACTTGTCCGGCCAGTTTTCCCAGGCTTGCCACATCAAGTACGTCGCCAACAACGCCAATCACCTCATTTCCATATTGTTTCAGTTCGGAAACCCGCTTGTCCAGTTGTTCCTGACGGATATCAACTGCAACGACTTTTGCACCCTGCCGCATAAAATGTTTTGCGATATTACCGCCTAAAACTCCACCGGCTCCAGTGATAACGGCTACTTTTCCTGCAATTCCAAATAATTCATTCATTTCAATCGGCATATAATTTAATCGGTATAATCCATATTACTATTTAAAATCTCATTCGCTGTTCCTGCAATTCATCCTGCACAACGGACATCATCCCTTCCACTTGCGCCAATGCCAGCATACGTCCATGAAACGAATATCCCGGATTGTATCCAAGTTTCTCATCCCCAAGCATCATGCGGCCATGATCCACCCGCATGGGCAAGCCGGGATTTGAGGATTCGAAGACACGAATCAGTTCTATCAGATGTCCCCGGCCGGACAGGTGCGAACTCTCTATGAAATCCCCACCGGACAAAGTCTCTGTGCTGCGAAGATGGACAAAGCGGGTACGACCGGCAAACCTGCGTGCCAGCCCACGGGTGTCATTGTGTACACCGGCACTGAGTGAACCGGCACAGAATGTCAGCCCATTGTGTGGATTGTCCACGGCATCCAGAATCCAGGCAATATCCTCCTCACAGGTCACGATACGGGGAAGTCCAAGCATCTGAAAGGGTGGGTCATCGGGATGCACGCACATGTCAATGCCATATTTCTCACACACCGGCATGACGGCTGCAAGAAAATAACGCATATTCTCGCGCAACATGCCCTTGTCCACACCTTCATAAAGGGATAGAAGCCTCCTGAAAACCGAAACGGGCTCAGTCTCCCCTTCCCGTATATTTCCATTCACAAAACCTTGTGTCTTCACAATGACCGTATCTATCAGCTCCAGTTCTTCCTCCCCAGTGATGCGGCTGCCTAATTTTTCCACCTCCATCAGTTCCTTTTCGGAATAATCCTTTTCCGCATGTTTCCTTTTCAGGATTTTCAAGTCGAAATAGGCAAAACGTGTTTTATTGAAATAAAGTGATGTGGTGCCGTCCGGCCAGGGATGGTTCAAGTCCGTACGAATCCAGTCAATGACCGGCATAAAGTTGTAGCACACAGTTTTGATGCCCGCCTTGCCGAGGTTGGTAAGGCTTTGTATATAGTTTGTTATCAACCGGTCTCTGTCAGGGCCTGCATACTTGATTGCCTCACATACAGGCAAACTTTCCACCACCGACCAGCGAAGTCCGGCAGATTCTATATACTCTTTCATTTCCTTGACAGTTTCCAAGGGCCAGACTTCACCGTTAGGTACATCGTGCAAAGCAGTAACAATCCCTTCTACTCCTATCTGACGCAACATGGTAAGTGTAATCTCATCTTTCTTGCCAAACCATCTCCATGTTTTTTCCATCCGTTCTATGCAATATTAAAGTGGATAAACCGATACTTGATCCAGTATGACACCTTCATCAAGAGCCTTTATCACAAGTTTGTTTAGTTTCTTTTTCCGGGCAGGCAAAGCCACTCTTCTTATCGCCTGATTCCTGAGTACATTCTCTTTCCATTCCTCACTGCGTCCTTTAGTCTCGTAATGGATAGGCAGAGTTTCCTCCTTATCCAATGCAATAGTGAAACGCAACTGTGTCCCCTCCACGGGATGGGAAGGCAACAAACGGACTTCTACCTCTACAGAATCAGACGGACAGTCTGGCAATTCAAATGTGACCTCTTTCTCCTTAGGAATGACAGCCGCCTTCCCTTCATATCCCAAACCTTCACAAGGGACGAAATCCCCCTTTGCACATTCTACCGCATTCCAACGACGGATTGCCGCACGCTCTTCTTTCATGGGTTTCATCGTGACAGAACGGTCTACCGGTTCGAATACAGGTAACCGACGCGGCTGGTGATCCATCATACGATGCCATTTCCCATTATTCCTTATACCTGTATTATATATGCGAGTCAATGAAACGATGCTGTCGTAGGCCGCATCACTCCGCCCCCAGTCGGCTTCGCCATGACGGGCAAGTTGGGCGTAGAGCATCTTCTTGTTCATCTCAGCAGCAGCCTGTACGGGATATTTCACCAGTTGGAAATAAACATCTTCACGTCCATCACATATTTGCGCAGACAGCCGTTCAGCCTCATCCGAAACAGTCTGATAATCCGACAACCGTTGCAGGATATACTCTTTACTCCACGGCATATCCTTCACAATGCGGTAATCATTCGTATGATATTCCTCCTCCCGTGTATTCCCCATGAATTCCGGTTTGCGGATATGGGCAAGACAATAATGTTCCTGCATGACAGGGAGCAGTTCTCGACCAACCTTTTCACCAAATTCCCGACAAAGAAAATTGCTCAAATGAGCAGAAACTCCTTCTTTATTCACTTCTTCTATATTCCATGCCATATCCAAAAACAACTCCGTCTGATATTCTATCGGCTTTATGTCACCCACATTCAAAATCCATATCTTACGCACATCATGGTCATACGCCTGCTTCATCTGTTGATAGAGCAGATACGGGCTGAATGTACCTAACCAAAGATAATCGTGCGGACGTCCCCAGTACGAGACATGATAATAGATGCCGTTACCGCCTTTACGGGCACGTTCTGCTTCCGTCGGAAAATGCTTGATATAGCCGTAATTGTCATCACACCACATCAACGCAATATCTTCGGGCACCTCCAATCCGGCATTGTACACATCAAGTACTTCCTTATAAGGAATAAACACCTGTGGCACCTTTGTCACATCTTTGTTGACATATTGCTGCAATAAACTCCGTTGGTCGGCAAACACACGTTCGAGTACACGCTTCTGTTCTTCCACCGTTCTGGCACCATTCATCGCACCATCATGCACACCTCGCATACCTACCGTATATAAAATCTCCTGCCCGTCAACCTCTTTCACACGTTCTTCCCAGAAGTTACGGACTGAAGTACTGTTGTTCACATAATCATACTCCCCTTTTCCTCGGCGGCTCCATTCACCGGCGGTGCTCGAAGCCATCGGTTCACAGTGTGACCCTCCGATGTAAATGCCGAATTTCTTTGCTACCTCACGATTGCCTTTTGTCAGGAAGAAAGGTTGCGTGCATTCGTGCATTGCCGGCCAATAAGTGTTGGCACGCAAGCGGAGCAGCAATTCAAAAATACGTTCGTTGGTTTTAGGACCGATGCGTCCCGGCTTGTACCAAGGCTCGTAATGCAAACTGCTCCACGGCATCAGCCCCCAGTCCTCATCGTTGATAAAGATACCCCTATACTCCACGGACGGAGCCTGTACATTCCGATAACCGGAAGGCAACTCAAAAGATTTTCGTTTCATAGGAGTGGCATCCGCCCACCACTTCCAAGGAGACACGCCTATCAATCGCGAAAGTTCCATGATGCCGTATGCAGTACCATGACTGTCACTTCCGGCAATCAATAACCGCCCGTCAGGTAACACAGTCAGCAAAAAGGCTTCTCTCACACCTTTCAATCCAGAAAGATCGGCTTTAGATTGCTCAACCGCATTGTTTACTTCCAAAGTTCCAACAAGGATATTACCACGCGTTTCTTCGCAATGTAAAGAATCGGAGAAAACAGCCCGATAATCCCGTTGAAGCAATTCCAAGGCTGTATGCACCACCGGAGCTTCCGATTTGTCACAGTTCACTGTAACCGTCATACCTGAATGCACACGGAACTGTCCCCATGCCGTCTGTACGACAAGGAAGAGTAAAATTGTTAGGAATCCTATTTTCATATTATTTATCTTTTAGTTTTAATTATTACTGAAGCCGGAGAAAGTCCTTTTGACGCCACCTTCAGTTTGACTTTACCGTTTTGTTTCGTACTTCTGATTACAGCGATGGCACGACCTTTCCAGACCTTACGTATGGGAGCCGTATATGATTTTTCGTCTTTCAAATCCGCACTGCCCGTAGCCTCCAGCATACCGGTTCCACGAACGGAAAATTCCACTTCATTAGCAGCATCAGGTACTACGTTTCCATTTTTGTCCACGACCTCAATGATAACAAAAGCCAAATCTTGTCCGTCAGCCTTTATGGTTTGATCTTGAGTGGTAAGGCGTAGAGAAACAGGAGTTCCGGAAGTCTTTAACACTACGGTTTCCTGCTCTATACCGTTCTCATCCACACCTACCGCGCGCAGTGTACCTGCCTGATAGGGCAATGTAAAGACAGCCTTGAACTGTTGTACATAGCCTGCCGGGCGTTCGTCCACAAGTGAATCGTTCAAGAAAAGCCGCACACGGGGATAGCGGGAGCAGACCTCTACTTCTATCGGTTTTCCTTCATGCCCGCTCCAAGTCCAGCTTTCGCTGGTAGGCCATACACCCCAATCAGTTACTTTTATTTCTCCCCGGTAACCATTGGGTTCACGTACGGCCATATAGAGTTTCTTATCGGGGTTGTAGAGCATGTCACGATAATGGGATATGGGTTTTCGCAGCCCGGTCAGGTCGATGTCACCACAATAGGCACCATGCCAAGGATAGAGCTGCCCGGTATGGAAACCGTCTTTCTCCCTACCTTTGTAATAGGCACGCCCGATGCTCGATTCTCCCAGATAATCCAATGCCGTCCATACAAAGTCGCCGATGATATAGGGATGCTTGTTTACCAAATCCCAATTGCGGAAAGCATCGCGTGGATAGGATTCCGTCTGCATGATGATGCGGGAGGGGACACGTTCGTGGTCAGATTCTGCACGATGCAACTGGTAATTATAGCCTACAATGTCATGTACGGCTGCCAACGGGTCGAATATCTCCCAGTCTTTGTCCCAAGTAGTTAGTGCAGAAGTGACCGGACGTGAAGGATCCAACCGATGTACGTGTTCGGCAAGTCTCTTTGCCGTAGTGATTACTTCCAGTTTCTTGCGCTCTATCACCTCATTGCCGATGCTCCAGCAGAATACGGAGGGGTGGTTGCGGTCGCGAAGCACCATCGCTTCAATATCACGTTTCCACCACTTGTCAAAAAGCACGGAATAGTCATGTTTGTTCTTGGCATCACGCCATCCGTCAAAAGCCTCGTCGATAACGAGCAATCCTTGACGATCGCATTCATGCAGAAAGGCTTCCGAAGGCACATTGTGCGAGGTACGCACGGCATTGAAGCCAGCTTCTTTCAACAATCGCACCTTGCGTGCTTCGGCTGCATCGAAAGAACACGCACCTAATATGCCGTTGTCGTGATGCACGCATCCGCCATTCAGAAGTATAGGTTTACCATTCACAAACAAGCCTTTTTGACTGTCGAAAGTTATGTTTCGGAATCCGGTCATATTCGTTACCTCATCTACCACTTTGCCTCCAACAATCAGTTGCGTACATACCTTATAAAGATTTGGGGTATCCGGCGACCATAGTTTCGGATGACTTACAGAGAGCGATTGCTTCGTGTGTCCGCTTGCGGATGTTACTAGCACTCTGCCAGCCTCATCATAAATCGTATGCTTGATTTCCGGTTTTGTCCCGGTCCGGGCATTGTCTATATAGCGCATGGCAATGTCCAGATTCCAATCATCGCTGCCTTCTTTTTGAGTCGGGCGAATATAAACGCTCCAGTCATCAATGTATATCGCCTCTGTAGTCAGCAGCCACACGTGGCGATAGATGCCTGAACCACTATACCAACGACAGTTCTTCTGTTGGGAGTTATCCACACGTACGGCTACAATGTTCTCCTGCCCGAAATGCAGGTAAGGAGTAATGTCACAGAAATAGGATGAATAACCGTATGGATGCCCTCCAGCACGCTCTCCATTGACAAATACTTCCGAATTCATATAAACACCCTCAAAATAGAGGCGCAGTTCCTTACCCTCCATCACCTTATCTACGTGGAACTTCTTTCGGTACCATCCAATACCCGTAGGCAGATAGCCACCATCGTTTCCGGCAGGAACCTCCGCATCAAAATCGGCTTCAACACTCCAGTCATGAGGCAGATCCAAGCTTCGCCAACCGACATCGTTATATGCAAGTGAAGGGGCATCGGGTGTATCGCCGAGTTTAAAACGCCAATTGTCATCAAACAACTGTTTCCGCTCTGGCATAGCAGCCTCTACAAACAGAGGATAGCTGAACATTACAAACAGCCAGGTGAAGAAAGATATAGATATAAACTTTTTCATGAGAATTACTTATGATTTATACAATAGGTATTGAATGAATGGGGCTTTACCACTGTATTGAGGAACTTTTTTCCAAAGCCTATGGAGATGGATTGTTCCGCGTCACCAAAGTTACCGATGACCGTCACATAATCCTCTGCCGGAGTTTGCCATACCACAGTGTACAGCTTTTTCTCTTTCTGCGGATAGTAGTTTATCATCCGACTGCCCGGTATTACATAATGCGTAAAGTGCTTTACCGCATAATACTCCGCCGTATAGCGGAACTTGCGTGTTTTAGAGTCCACCTGAATCAAAGCATTTTGTTTCCATCCCCAGGGGCTGGTTCCATTGTCGGGCAGAAGGAAGTTCCAGTTGAACCATTCGTCGCATCCGTTGCCGGCATTGTCGCTGATCAGGAAAAAGGTGTGCTCGCCCGCTTTCCAGTCCATGCTGCCGTTGCCGCATTCGCTCTCCGAGCAGATGTAATGGTAATCGGGATATTGACGGCGTATTTCCGGCAATATCTCACGGCCTTCCCATTGGAAAGCGATGCCGTCTATGCTCTTACGCAACTCCCCGTCGGATAGTATCTTCTCCACATGGTCCCGACGATTGGTATTGAACGTACCCAAATAGAGTTTCACTTCAGGGTGACGTGAACGGAGTGTCGGAGCCAAATAATCCCGGTTGAAACATACGGTTCCCTCTGCCGTCCAGGCACAGCCCGGATAGGGCGTATAGCTATAAGCCTCGTTCTGGTAGATAATCATATCAATATTTACGCCCTGCTCTTTGTAAGCATCGATAAACTTGCAGAAATAGTTGGCGTATGCCTGTAAGTAACGCGGGTCTTGAATGAAATAGTCCTGCGTGGCAAGCCGACGCGGAAACTTACCTTTGCGTTCTCCCAAGAATTGCATTTCGTTTTCATCAATACCTTCCACGCTACCGTAAAGCAGATAGTCTATGTTCGGATTGGCATGATTATGACGGCTGCTCACCACCGGATAGTCATTGTTTATTTTCATCCAGCTTGGCGGACTCCAGGGAGAAGCCCAAAAGGTGAGAGCCGAATTGTACTTCTGTGCAGCACGAATCAAAGGGATGATACTACGCTTGTCGCGTTCAATGTTAAAATAGCGTAGTTCCAAGTCACCTTGCACTTCATCACAGCTATACCATGAACGGCCATAATCATTACAGTTCATAGAAATACGTCCACGTGTGAACTTCAAATCACCTTGTGGAGCGAAAAGATTGTACATAATTTCTTCCTGCTCGTCACGTGTCAGCATCAGCAACGCATCCCAATCCAGTTCATTAAAAGTCGTTCCCCATGCTTTCCATTCGGTACCTTTTTCATTTCCCGTTATAGAGAATATTGGCGATACTTCCGCCGTGCTTTTCAACCTATCCTTAGACTGCTGCCAGACAGCCTTCTCGGTACTGCTGGTTCTTATTACAGACTGTCCCCAAAGCTGAAAACTTCCTACCCAAGCCACAGTTGCGACCACAACAAGCTTTCTTACATTAAAATAATCCAAAATCATAAATCTGCTTTAATTAAAAGATTTCATTCATACGATAAATTCATGACAAAAGTAATCATATTCACGATAAGATGCATCATTCCAGCTCTTTATATTGAAAATCAGTGAACTGTGCTTTCCCCTTGCCATATACGAACAGGCCGGGCAACACACTCTGAAAATCATCCAGCGTATTATGGTTGTAACCGGAAATTTCCATGCCGAATGTCTCTTTCATCCACTTTTTGCCATCGTAGCTGTAATAGCCGGTCACCACATGGTCTTCGTTGCGCAGTTTCAGCCAAAGAGCAGTGTAATCACCTTGTCCCGATCGGCCACGATACTTACCCCGTCGCCACTTGTGTCGGTTGTGCCGATCACACCCCGTGCCTACATAGAAGCGGTCATTATAGTAGAGGATAAGTCCGGCAACGGCAGCACTGTCGCACTCGATACGAGCACTGATTTCATACTTATGTGCTCCCGTAACGAACATCATGGGCGATGATTCCGCCGGATTACCACCTTGTGCTTGCAACACAAGCGTGTCGCCTTCCACACGTACACGTCTGGGTTGGTAACGCTTGTAGAATTTCCAGTCGAAGCCAATGCGAAACTCATCCAATCGTGCATGACGGTCTGCCGCACCGTTCAGTGACAAGGGGGAAGGTATTTCCTCTTCTACTTTCTTCTCCAAAGGAGCTTTCAGCCAACCGTCTTCCGTAATCTCTATCGGTTCCAACAAAGTTTGCCACCCCAGCGTAAGATAATCCTTTTCGTAGGCATGATACACAGCCCACCATCTGCCATCGGGTGTGTCAACGAGCGAGGCATGCCCTTTCGACCACCATTGTTCCTCACCGCTGTAAGTGTGAATCAACGGATTGCAAGGGCTGTTTTCCCATGGTCCGTCTACCGATTTGGAGCGAGCTACCACCGCCATGTGGCTGGTGGGTGCCCCTGCAGTACCGCCCTGTGCATTCAGAAAATAGTAATATTCGCCAATCTTCTTCATCTTCGGACCTTCAAGTGCCATGCCTTCCACCGTCCAATGCTGTGGGATAGGCCAGCCATCATACACTTTCTCCAACTTTCCAGCTACAGACAGCCCGTCATCCGTCAATTTCACCCGATGCCCACCGCTAAGAAACAACCACCGCTGGCCAGTACTCTCATCCACTACATGACAAGGGTCTATCCAGTACCCAATCTTCAAGTCCACCGGTTCACTCCAAGGCCCCTCAGGTGAATCGGCATAAACCACATGATTGCTGAAGCGATCATTACCCTGTGACACAGTGAAATAAATGTAATACTTTCCCTGATACTTACAGATGTCCGGCGCCCATACAGAACCCAAATAACGGGTCAACGCTACACTAACAGGTTGCCAGTTTACAAGGTCGCGTGAGTGGAATATAGTCAGTCCGGGGAGATAGTTAAAGGCGGAGTGTGTCATATAGTAATCTTCTCCACTTCTGATGATAGTAGGATCCGGATAATCACCGCCAAGAATGGGATTCCTGAAAGTATATTTCACATCCGCCATCTCCTTGCTGTCCACCCAGAGATTCTCTACATCTTTGCCCACACGGAACAAAGGACGTTCCTCGGCCTTCTTCGGCGTAATGTGGATGTTTTTGAAATAGATATTCTGTGCATGGCGCACATAAAAACCGAATGCTGGCAAACCGTTCCGACGGAAATCCTGTGCATCGGGATAACCACCTTCCAATTCCGGCACTTCCAATGTTGCCATCTTTTGAGTGCCGCCACCCACAGTTTCAATATCCATGTTGCGAATGACAACGTTTTCTACCGGATATTCCTTGATACCCGAAATCAGCGAGCCTTGCAGACGGTTGTCCGTACCTTTGATGTTCTTGATTACCACGTTCTTCAAATATCCGGGATGCTCCATCTTCTCGTTGAGCCGGCGTCCGCGATTACCGATACGGAGAAAGATGGGGCAACGGCTACGGTTTATCTCTATATCTTGTATCAAGATGTTCTCGATGTTTCCTCCGTCCACGGTAGCCAATGTGATACCGGTACTGCAGTCATCGCGGTTACGAAAAGACTGGGAAGCATCCGGAAGGCCACCCAGCACCAACTTGCGAGCGATGATGTTACGGTAATCGCCTTGAGTATCTGTACCCAGTTTAAAAGCATTGCAGGTGGAGTAGAAGGTAGAGTTTTCTATCAGTATGTTTTCGCAAGGTTTGGCACTGGCACTTTTCAGACACATGGCATCATCGTGCGAACTGAAAAAACAGTTTCTTACAATGACATTCTTACACCCGTCCGGGTCAAGTGCGTCATTGTTGTGATTGGCATGGTTAAACACGGTAATGCCATCGAATATTAAGTCGCGACAATAAATATAACTTTGCATCCATGCGGCAGAGTTGCGCAGGGTGATTCCTTTCAGGACCACGTTGTTGCACTCTATCATGCGGATGCCGAAAGGACGTCCTTCCAATGCTCCGATGGTCTCTGGTCCCGGAAAATTCTTTGCTTCGCCGCGAAAGTATATCTCACCCTCCCCGCAAATGCCCACACGTTCCGCCCGTTCGGCATAAATCAGCGAAATGCGGTATTTGTGTATCACGTTCATCACACTTTGAAAGCGTTCCACCTTGTCTGGATAATCTTTCAAATTCGTGCTACCCAGTAAGCGAGCACCTTTGGCTACCTCCAGCATCACACCGGATTTCAATTCTATAGTGCCCGTCACGTATTCTCCTCCTGCTATCCGTACGGTTCCTCCACCTGCGACAAAGCAAGCGTCGATTGCCTTCTGTATAGCAGTGGTGTTCAGCGTACTCCCATCACCTATTGCTCCATACTTCCGTACATCGAATATAGAAACGGGGACTATCCAAGGTTTCAGATGCTTGGTTAGTGAATCTGCCACTAAGGTCAGTTTATGTACTAATTTAGTTTCTAAAGAAACACCATTTTGTCCTTGCAGATTATAAGGACAGAAAATTATAGAACATATTGCAATAAAAAAATTTCTTATCATCAATCTCATAATAACACATTTGTTGTACCCTTACTGATTATCTTTCCCGACAAAACTTTCAGTTTCTCCCCATTTATCACTAGGAATAGAAAATATAGCTTCCGGTATCAGCCTCAGTCACAGCCGGAATCTAATATTCCCGACTCGCTGCCCGGTGATTATTCGGTTCCAACAAAACTCATGAACCAAAGTCGGCGAAATACAATCCCCCCAAAACAAACCGTATTTCGCCGACAAATAATACTACATATACTTTATAACCTATTGAGTATCTTATTCTGTCTTGTCTTCATCAGCCACGGCATCCTCCCAATTCTCCCACATCGTGATGTTTGGATCGTAACCATCGTAGCCGAAATTCTGACGCATTTGCCTGCCTGTGTTTTTCTTGATGTCCTCGTTGGGAACCGGCCAGTACAGGTTGTGCTTACCTATTTCGTAGTTGAATACACGTCCATTGGCATTGATTGGTTTGCCCGTGTTGTACAAGCCACTGTAATGCACTATCCGCTGATACCAATAGCTACCCCCGTTGGCATCAGTACCTTCTTGCCGATCGTAAGTATTCACATCATAAACATTCCCCCATTCATCAGGCTTTCCACTCAGTGCAAGGCAGTAGGAGACACGGCTTAGTTCCACCTGACGCAACTCTTCGAGATAGAGTTCACGGGCACGTTCGTTCATGATGTCTCCGATGGTAACAGTGGTGTAGTGTTGTTCGCAATGTGCCCGCTTCCGCACTTCATTTACATCGTCTGCCGCACCGGTTGCATCGCCCATGTAGAATTTAGCTTCGGCGCGGAGCAGGTACGTCTCAGCCAAACGATAGATATACCAGTCGGCGATAGACCCTTTGGTTGCGCCTTTGAAGTTGTTTTCTTGCGGCTTGCCTTCAGCTACTACATCCTTTAAATAGATTTTATACAGAGGAAAATCGAACCAGGAACGGATGGTGTCTTGCGAACAATCCGGACGTACCTCTGCGTACGTCTTGCCATAATAAGCCGATGCCGGGTCATTGTATTTCAGCGAATCCATGGGGAACCAGTTACCCACCTTAGCACTATGGCGCAAGTCACCTTTATCGTCCATACCATTCACCTGCCACAAAGTGTGGGTGGCGAAGTAAGTGGGACGGATATTGGCTATACCACGACCTATGACCCGCACAAAGTCATACTTTTTGTTATACTTGGCGTTGTTACGGGCAAAATTCGTAGCACCAGGTTTCCCATCCGGTCCCTTGATTTTAGCATCTGTCCAAAACGGTCCGAAGGCACGCATAGTATGAAATTCATTTAAGGATTCTCCCGATCCACGGCTGACAATGCCATAGATTACCTCCTTATTGGCACTCGTCAGCTTGTTCTCTGCACGATGCAAATCCCAGATAACATTACGGGTTATCTTCCAAGTTTCAGGCTCCCCACTCTCTACAAAAGTACCGAAAGGTTCTTTCATCAGTTCATAACCGGATTTATCTATAAGGATATCAGCCTGTTCTTTTGCCTTTTCCCATTGCCCGGTGGCCAAATAGCACTTTATCAGGAGTTGGCGGCATGCGCCCTTGTTCACTTGGCCGACCATATCCATGTCCTTTTGCTCGGGCACCCATTCCACGGCAAACTCCATATCTTTGGTTATCATATCCAAAATGGCCTTGCGGTCAGTAGTAGCGTAATTCTGTTTAGGTACTGAAATGACTTTGGTCAGCAGAGGAATGTCCTTGAACTGGAACACCAGATTCAGGTAACGGATTGCACGATGAAAATATGCACGGCCTATATAGGCATTCTTGGTGGCTTCTTCAAGCCCTTCCACCCCGTTGATGTAGGTCAAAATCGTATTGGGAAACTTGATGCCGGAGTAATAAACATCATTCCAGAACCATCCGGTCTGGTCGCGCATGTTGGTAGGTGTCAGCGTACCGTTGATGTCACAAAAAGGATTGCTTTCATCCGTTTTCCCGTTAGCCGCCAATTCCGAAAGGCGATATTCCAAGGCAAGAGCATTGCTTTCACCGTTTATCCAAATGTCACGTAGTTGCTTGTCGGCAGCTGCCATGGTGGCTTGCAGACCGGCTTCTGTGGTAAATGTGGTTGTCGGGTCATAGAAGGAAAGCGGTTTAGGCTCCAAAAAATCCGAGCATCCGCAGAGAAGAAGCAGGCCGCATGCAGCCGCTGTTAAACCAGACAGTCCTTTTTTCTTATTGTTTAATCTATTGTTGTTCATAATGAGTGCTGTTTTATAAAGTTACATTTATACCTAAAGAATAAGTGCGAGGTGCAAGACCACCGGTCTCTATGTCGTTCAGTTTCCAATGAGACATGGTCCAAAGGGCAGCATTACGGATGGTGCCATAAACCTTCAAATTAGAAAGTCCCCATCTGGAAACAATGGATTTCGGGAAGGTATACCCAATCGAAATGTTTTCGAGACGGATGAACGAGCGGTCAATATACCTTGCCGGTGAATTTACTCCCGTAGGTCCTTTAGAATTGAGCCGTGCATACGTGTTGGACTGATGCTCCGGAGTCCAGTATTCTTTTATACTCTGATTCAAGCCATAATCTATTTCTGAAGCGTTCACTTGGTTCAGGTAGGAGGTGTCTTTCATCTTGGAACCGATACAGGAATAGAGATTGAAGGAGAAGTCGATATTTTTCAGGATAGTGAAGTTGTTCCGCATGGAAAGAATGTAAGGAGAAGTAGTTTGTCCCAAGAACTCCTTATCCTTGTCGTTATAAACAGGGGTACGACTGCCATCGGAATTGATGATGTCGTCTTCCGTGTAGTTGTTGGCCACTTTGGGGTCACCCGGTAGCTGGCCTACTTTCTTAGCTTCTTCAATCTCGTCGGGTTGCCAGATACCGGTGACACGGTAATCCCATATCGCAGCGATGGGGCGTCCTATCCACCATTTGCCATATTCGTCTTTTTCCTTGCTACCCACAATGTTTCCGTTGGCATCGAGCACATCTTCATATTCGCCATAAAGGTGCTTCACTTTATTATCCATGTAAGCAAAGCTGAAACTGGTGTTCCACTCAAAGTTCTTTGTTGCCATATTCTGTGAGTTGATGATTAGTTCCACACCTTTGTTCTGTACCTCTCCCAAGTTGGTGGCAATGTCATTGAAACCGGTGAAAGGAGGAAGCGTACGCCCCATAATCATATCCTTGGTTTTTATCACATAGCCTTCCAAAGAACCGGTGATGCGGTTGTTCTGGAAACCGAAGTCCAAGCCCACGTTGTAGGCCTCGCTCTTTTCCCACTTCAGGTTGGGATTTGCCATACGACCGATTTTCAGGTATTCCATCTCTTTCAGATTACCCGAAGCATCCAAGTAACCAAACATTTTGGCGCCGATATCGAGTGTGGCAAGTGCCAGATAGGGGTCGTTAATGGCACGGTTTCCGTTCAATCCCCACGAGAGTCTCAGCTTACCCATGCTCATGGGTTCCCATTTAAAGAACTTTTCGTTGGTAAAAGTCCATGCCAGGGCTACAGAGGGGAATGTGGCCCAAGGTTCTTTCTCTCCGAAGGCCGAATAGGCATCTCGGCGGATGGATGCAGTAATCATGTAGCGGTCGTCGTAAGAATAGAACAGGCGCCCCAACAGCCCTACAGCTGTGCGATAGCTGTCAGACGAGGAAAAGCTGCTCTCCAATTTTCCTGCCGTATTCACATAGTGGAATCCCAATACATCAGTGGGCTGGAAATTACGGGCGGCAATACCTTCCGACCATGACTGGTGTTTTTCAGCTTCCTGTACCAAAGTCAGCATGACATGGTGTTTTTTAACGAAAGTATGGTCCCATGACAAGGTGTTATTGATAGACCAGTCGAATTTTGAAGCTGTATTGCGGTTGGCACCGTGGCTTACCGCATCCCAATCGGGATGTTCGGATGACTGGAACCAGCGGTCGTAGAACCACTGGAGGCGCGGAGAAGCATTGAATGAATAGTTAATGTTAAACGGCAGTTTCAGTTTGGCTGTGAAAATGGAGTTCAGCACGTAATATCCCTTTTCAAGTTGCTCATATTGATGGTTGAAGTCGTAGTTATAACCCATGTTGTAGGTGTTCTTCTCACCCATGGGATGTACGGCAAGGTTTCCATCTGCATCGCAGTAGTTGGCAAAGGGACTGTTGGCGAGTGTGGAGCCTTCATTCAATGCCAGGTCGCCATCACTACGGCTTTGGAAGTTGACATTACCGCTGACTTCCAGCCAGTCAGTAATGTTGGTAGTCAATTTCATATTGGCACGGATGGCTTGGTATTCAGTACCCCGAATGACCCCTTCATTACGAAGATAGCCTACGGACATATAGTAGTTCATTTTCTCGCCCGCTCCAGAGACACTGGCATTATAATCCTGGTTGATACCGGTTTGATAAGCGCTGTTGTACCAGTCGTATGTTCTTCCGGCAAGGAAGTTGTCACGTATCAACTGGTCTGTCTGGGTCAACACACGGTCAGCATAAATACCGAGGTCTGACTGCCCTTCGGCATTGACCGAATAGTTGCGCCAGTCTTCGATGGAAACATCGGCAGGCAAGCGGTCGGGACGGTCATAATAACCGGGCTTGATAGTTCCCGTCTGGTAGGCCTCGTAACGCCCGGTTTCGGGATTCATTCCGTAAGTAGCGGTCTTGTACCAGTCTTCACGGTACTTCATATAACCGTCACCATCATATACTTCTTTATAATTGGCTTTAGTTACGAAGCCCACCTTTGCACTGAAGTTAATGACAGGTTTGCCCATCTTTCCTTTCTTGGTAGTGATGATGACCACGCCATTTGCCGCACGGGCACCATAAACGGCTGCTGCCGAAGCATCCTTCAACACGTCTATCTGCCCGATGTCTTCAGGATTGATTTCAGACAACTCACCATAAAATGGCATATTATCAAGGATAATCATCGGAGAGCCGTCCGTCAGGCTGGACAGCGAGCGGTCGCCACGGATTTCGAGTGAGCCGCCGCCTTTGGCCGACGTGTCGAGCCCCACCTTCAGACCCGGTGCGCCGCGAAGCACGTCTTGCACGGTCTTGGGGGCTTCGTTCTGCATGGCTGTGGGGCGTATCTGTACGACGGAGCCGGTGACATCTTTCCGACGCATTGTGCCGTACCCCACAACAACCACCTCGTCTAGCATCTCGCTGTCTTCCGTCAAGGTCACATTCAACGGTTTTCCCGGTACAGCCTTTACCTCTACGGTTTTATAGCCGATGTAGTGGATTTCCAAAGTGGCACCCGGTTTCACTTTGAGCGAGAAGTTTCCATCAATATCAGTAATAGTTCCATTTCCTCTGTTTCCTTTTTCAATAACATTGGCACCGATGACGGGCCCCATGGCATCACTGACCGTACCTTTCACTATGACTTGCTGTTGCTGCACAGCCTGCACAGTAGTCACGCCGTCCTCTGCCCACAGGGCAAGCGGGTGGCTCGCTACGAGACCGGTACAAAGCAGTAAGACGGCTGTCGCTTTACTCGGAAGTCTGAATGAGTTTGATTTCATCATTTCTTAAATTTAATTAGGTTAAACATTTGGGTTAATTCCTTTTAATTTCCTCTTCTTAAATAAGAAGTTCTTCGGACTTCAGACAAAAAAAACGCTTAATATCAGTGAAGCAACTGACTAGCTTAGTCAAAGATCTCGACTACCTATGGTCGAAGTTTTCGCTTACCTTAGTCGAGAGCTTCGTCCGAAGTATGCCCGAAGAAATATGTTATCCTGAATACTTTCTTATACCTTAATTATACCTATACCTTACTTGTCTATATTGCTTACACAATAAATGATTTTTATCCTAACGGATTCTCTTCCAAATTCCCGTCACTGCCATCCGGTTTCTCCGTAGAACCACCAGCTTCGGGTGCCTCGCCTATATAAATGGTATGAGAGGTACTACGGGGTGTTTTCAACAGAGCACCGCCACCGCCTCTGTACTGTGTGGTCACTGTAAGCATATACTCGCCGTCTTCCAACGATGCAGGCAGCAAGATAATGAGTCGCGAAGGCTCGTTCAGCACAATCATGGCGTTGTCTATCTTTGTCACAGTTCCTGTGATAGCGGAAGTCAGCATAACGCCCACCGAAGGGTCAGTACCTGCCACCGTGAGGTTCTTGCCGAAAAGGGTGAAATTGCGACCTGCCGTGGCGCTGAAGTCCGTTGCGCGAGTAGCGGCATCCCGTCCGCTGCCGATGTAGAATTTTGTGGGACGTTCTCCCAACACGTCCACACGTGTATCCTTAATAGCCTCGCGAAGCGTCTTGCCCTGAGTGAACGAGACATAAATGCTGTTGGTTACTGCATTCCAGGCGTTCTGCTTCGCTACGCCGCGAAACTGTGCCACACCACGAAACAGCCCAGTGTTCACACTCTCACCATTCATCAACGCTTCGGCTATCACCTCTTCCATCAGTTCGATGCCTAATGCCATCGTCTCGCGCCGCACACCAGGATTCTTTGCCACCATGCGGTCCAAGATAATATTCTTGTCGATGCTACGGGTGGTCTCCAGTTGGAAAATCTTGTCCGTCTTGTCATCGGTAGTCACCGTGTTGTCTACCAACCATGCCCTTAATACATTTTTTGCCATACTTTCATAGTCTTTTTGTTAACATTGGTAATATAATATTGCATTATTGATATGATAAAATTATCTATTATATCAAAATAGAATAAACTAATATGTCATATCAACGCTGCAAATATATAGAAAATGAGAGGTACGAATGAGAGGTAAATCTTCCTTATGCCGCTACTATTCTTTCTAAATATTTATCGAAGCATGACGACAGATGGAAAAACAATAACGGTAACGATGGAAATCTTTCACAAAGCGATGGAAATCTTTTTTTCTTCGACACAAGTATGGCAGACAATACTCTTCATTTCCATTTTTTTGTTCCTTTCACCATGAAACATTATCTTTGCCATTGTCAAAGCAATATTTGTCTACATAAAAAGAAAAGATAATAAAAAATAGCCTAATCGAATATGTTATGGCAAAAGTACTAATACTATTATTTCTTACAATTTCATGTATACCCATCATCGCACAGTCTGACTACTTGTTTAAGAACATCAGTAGTCGCGATGGGTTATCGAATGATTTTGTACGGGATATGGACGTGGACGGAAAAGGGTTTATTTGGATTGCCACTGAAGAGGGACTGAACCGATGGACTGGCAACGGAAATACCATATACCGGGAAAACAACTCCGGATTGGCAAGCAATGAATTGACAACCGTGTACTATGATGCGAAGAGCAATAGCGTATGGGCAGGCTCCAGACAAAAAGGCATAAGCATATTCGACTGCCATACATCGCAATTCAGCCACCTGAGTACCAAAGAAGGACTTGCCAGTGATGCTATCACAGATATCATGCCTGCTGGTGATGAAGGTTTATGGATTACTCATGTGGATAACGGAATAAGTTATTACAACCGAAATACGCACAAGATATATGTCTATAATTCTTCTACACTATCAGGATTGAAAGACTGCAATCGTTGTTGCAGAGATGACAACAACGGTTATTTGTATGTAGGACATATTACTGAAGGGATGAGCATAATCAACCTGAAAAATAAAACGGTGAAAAAATTCTATCATGATGCCCAAAATCCCCAAAGTTTGCCAGGAAACAATGTACGAAGCATTTACATAGACCATAAAAAAAATATATGGGTAGGGACAAATGGTGGGCTTGCATTATTTAATCCGATGACAGAAGAGTTTACCTCCTTTCGCCATGAAGACGACAATCCCCAATCTTTGGTTGGAGACAATGTACATCATATCACGGAAACAACAAACAATGTATTGTGGATAGCCTCGGATTTAGGAGGAATCAGCACACTCGACTTAAACAATTTTGAGCTAAAGAGACAGGAAGACCAATTACACCTTGAGAACATCACTCACATCAATAGCGGACTTTCATCCCCCAACACGCGTGTCCCAGTTAAAGGAAGATACGACCAGTCTGGCA
>OGYD01000965.1_pt1 | contig 23281 bp, 19 predicted proteins | sample 1576441 | NCBI WGS metagenome assembly OGYD01 (sample SAMEA3541537, study PRJEB24748) | human gut metagenome | biome: human gut; feature: human-associated habitat; material: faeces | place: China | collected 2012 | reverse complement strand
TCTACTCTGGCATTATTCTGAAAGCGATGGGCATTCCGTCTTCCATGTTCACCGTGATCTTCGCCATGGCGCGTACCGTAGGCTGGATTGCGCACTGGAACGAAATGCACAGCGAAGGCATGAAGATCGCCCGTCCTCGTCAGCTGTATACCGGCTACGAGCAGCGTGATTTTAAGTCTGACCTGAAGCGCTAAAAGTTAAGCCCGGTGGCGCTACCGCTTACCGGGCCTACAAATGCGAAACATAGGCCGGGTAAGGCGTAGCCGCCACCCGGCTTTTTTATTTTTGACAATGTGGACACCAGTAAAAGGGTCTCGAAGAGAGCATAATCCTGTCGATAATCCCGCCGCACCGCTCGCACTTCTTCCCCGCCCGATGAAACACCTTGAACCGGAACAGCGCCCCGTGGTGCTTGTTTTCATCTACGATGCCACGCGTGTTGTACGACAGCCGCGGGATGTCCAGCAGCGCGTGGGACAGCGCCTCCAGCTGTTCATCGCTCAGCTGAGAAGCTTTGTGCTGCGGTGCCAGCCCGACTTCCCAGAGGATCTCCACCCGCAGGTAGTTGCCAAGCCCGGCGAGAAAGGCCTGGTCAAGGAACAGGCCGGAAAACTGCCGGTTGCGGAATGTGGGCGATAGCAGCCGGGCCTTCACATCGCTCGCCGTCAGGCGCATATCCAGCACGTCCGGCCCAACCCGCTGTAAGAACGGGTGCGTGAGCAACTGCTCAGGCGTTAACATTTCGATATCAGAAGCGCTATAGAGCAGGATCGCCTTATCCGCCGTTTGCAGCCTGACGCGCAGCACGCGGGTCGTTTGCGGCTGTTCACCCGCCTCCACCACGCGCCACACGCCGTAAAGCTGGTTATGGCTATATAACGTCAGGTTATGGGAAAAGTGCGTGAGCAACGCTTTGCCGCGCGTTTCAATATGCGTTACCGACTGCCCCACCAGCTGTGATTCAAACGGTTTCAGTTGAGGAAAAGCAAACCAGACCTCCGTCAGCGGTTTGCCCTTTATCGCCGCCTCGAGGCTATCCGCCGCGCGGCGGATCTCCGGGCCTTCTGGCATTTTTTTGTCCTTTTATGATTAATCTGCGCTGACAAGAATGCCCTCTTCAGCGAACGCGGCCCGCAGGCGGCGCGCGAACTGGAGCGCATGCTCGCCATCGCCGTGTAAACATACCGTATCAGCCTGAACGTGCGCCGTTGTGCCATCCACGGCGGTCACTCGCCCGTAGCGCACCATCTCCAGCGTCTGCGCCAGCGCTTTCGCTTCATCGGTAATCAGCGCACCGGCTTGCGTGCGCGGAACCAGACTGCCGTCCGGCATGTATCCCCGATCGGCAAACACCTCCTGCCGCGTGGTCAGCCCCAGCCGTTCTCCGGCACGAATAAGCTCACTGCCCGCCAGGCCGACCAGAATCAGCTGCGGATTACAGTCCCGCACCGCACGGGCAATCGCCGCCGCCAGCACCGGGTCTTTTGCCGCCTGGTTATAGAGCATACCGTGCGGCTTCACGTGACGCAGTACGCCCTTCCCGGCGCGAACCATCGCCTCCAGCGCGCCAGTCTGGTAGAGCACCTGCGCGTAGACCGTCTCAGGCGGCAGGTCCATCGCGGTGCGACCAAAGTTCTCCCGGTCAGGGAAGCTCGGGTGAGCGCCAATCGCCACGCCATTTTTGATGGCATGACGCACGCTCTCCAGCATGGTTTGCGCATCGCCCGCGTGAAAGCCGCAGGCAATATTGACCGAAGAGACCAGCGTCATTAGCGCCGCGTCGGCGCTACCGCCCTCGCCCAGATCGGCGTTTAAATCAATCTTTACCATCGAGCCTCCACGCCAGCTGTTCGAGATAGCGCTGCTGATCCTGCCGCGCCTTTAGCGCTTCCTCCAGCGAACACTGCACGAAGTGAATCGGCTGACCGAGGGGAATTTGCGCCAGATGGTAGCGATCGGCTTCAATAATGCAGGCAATTCGCGGGTAGCCCCCCGTCGTCTGCGCGTCGTTCATTAAGACGATCGGTTGCCCGTTGCCTGGAACCTGAATCACGCCGGGCAACAAACCGTGGGAGAGCAGTTCCCGGTCGGTGGTCCGGATCAGCGGCTGCCCCTGCAGACGATAGCCCATTCGGTTACTCTGCGGACTAAGCTTCCACGGCGCGCGCCAGAAAGACTCTTTTGAGGCCTCGTCGAACTCATGATATTCCGGCCCCGGTAAGGCGCGGATCTGGTTTCCCCAGAGAAGTTGTTTTACCCCCTGAGCCGTCGAGAAGTGACGCGAAGAGGGCTTAATCGCCAGGCGATCGCCGTCGCGCAACAGACGTCCTTCGTGACCGCCTATCCCGGCTTTCTGATCGGTACTGGATGAGCCCAGCACCTCAGGCACATCAATGCCGCCAGCCACCGCGAGATAGCTACGCACGCCGTGCAGAGGACGCTTTAAGGTCAGACGCTGCCCGGCTTTCGCCCGCAGACGCCAGCCGGTCCACACCGCTTTGCCGTCCAGCGTGGCATCACAGCCTGCGCCGGTGAGCGCGAACCAGGTCTCCTGACCAAACTCAATGACACACTGGCCGAGCGTAATTTCGAGCGCCGCCGTGCTGCCGGGGTTGCCCACCAGCACGTTAGCGATTTCCAGCGCAGGACGGTCCAGCGCGCCACAATAGCTCACGCCGGACTGGCGCATGCCAAAGCGCCCGGCATCCTGTACGGAGGTGTAAAGCCCGGCGCGAATAAGCGTTAACATACCCCCTCCTTCTGCGGGATAAAGCGAAGGGTGTCGCCCGGGCGCAGGAGTATTGGCGACGCCAGCGCGGGGTCAAATAACGGGGTGGCGGTATGCCCAATAAGCTGCCAACCACCGGGCGAAGCCAGCGGATATACGCCGGTCTGCTCGCCACCAATCGCGACCGTCCCCGCCGGTACGCTCAGGCGCGGTTCAGCGCGGCGCGGCGTATGCAGCCGGGGAGATAATCCCCCCAGATACGGGAATCCGGGCTGGAATCCCAGGAACCAGACGACGTAATCCACCGAACTGTGCAGCTCAACCACCTGCTTTTCGGTGAGCCCGCAATGGTCTGCGACCACACCAAGATCCGGTCCCCCCGTACCGCCATAAACGACCGGGATCTCAATGGCACGCGATTCCGGCTCCAGCGCCTCGCTCTCTTCCCACCAGCGCTGTAAACGCTCGATGGCATCCAGCGCCAGCGTATGCGGACTACGCAGCACCACCGTGATGTTATTCATCCCCGGAATGGCTTCAACCACTTCAGGCAGATCGACCAGACGCTGGGTTAGCCGCCAGATACGCTTTTGCGTGGCAAGGGTCACCGGCGGCTCGAGCTCCAGAACCACTGCCGTTTCTCCCAGAAGATAACAACGCGCTCGCTGCACTCAGGCACCTCTCATCAGGCCGGGTTAGGGATATCAATAAAGGTTACATCCAGATCGGTATTTTCCGTCAGCCACTCGCTGAGGGCCCGAATGCCGCCGCGCTCGGTGGCATGATGACCGGCCGCGTAGAAATGCAGCCCCTGTTCACGCGCCGAGTGAATGGTCTGCTCGGAAACCTCGCCGGTGATAAAGGCATCAACACCGAAGCGCGCGGCGCTGTCGATAAAGCCCTGCCCGCCCCCGGTGCACCAGGCAACGCGTTTTACCAGGTCCGCGCCCGTATCGCCGCACCACAGCGGGCGACGCCCCAGGCGCGCTTCAATCCACGATGCCAGCTCCAGTCCGGGAACCGGCATCGCCAGCTCGCCCCACGGCACCAGCGGCTCGATTTCGCCCATTACGGTTATCCCCAACAGCTGCGCAAGCTGAACGTTGTTGCCCAGTTCCGGGTGTGCGTCCAGCGGCAGGTGGTAACCGTACAGGTTGATGTCATTTGCCAGCAACGTTTTCAGGCGGTTGCGCTTCATGCCGCGAATAATCGGTGATTCGTTTTTCCAGAAGTAGCCGTGATGGACAATCACCGCATCGGCTTCCTGACGGACAGCCTCGTCCAGCAGCGCCTGGCTTGCCGTGACGCCGGTGATAATTTTCTGCACCGTTTCGCGCCCTTCCACCTGCAGGCCATTCGGGCCGTAGTCGCTAAAGGAGGCGGTATTGAGTTTTTCGTTAATCAGGCGTTCCAGTTCACTGTTTTTCATCTTTATGCTCTCAAACTTTTCGGGCGGCTTCGTACGCCGCCAGCGTGGCGGTGCGCGCCTGTTTATGGTCAACAATCGGGCGGGGATAATCGAGCTTTACGCCCTGTTTATCCGCCCATGCCCACGGGTCGTGGATCGCTTTCGCAGGAACGTTCCTGAGCGCGGGCAACCAGCGGCGGATAAAGTCGCCGTTGGCATCAAATTTTTGCCCCTGAGTGGTCGGATTAAAAATCCTGAAATAGGGAGCCGCATCGGTGCCGGTAGAGGCCGCCCACTGCCAGCCGCCGTTATTCGCAGCGAGATCGCCGTCGATCAGCTGAGAGATAAAATAGCGCTCTCCGATACGCCAGTCGATAAGCAGATCCTTCACCAGAAAGCTGGCGGTAATCATTCGCAGGCGGTTGTGCATCCACCCGGTTTCATTCAGCTGGCGCATGGCGGCATCAACAATCGGATAGCCCGTTTCCCCTTTTTGCCAGGCCTGTAAACGTGCCGCATCGTGCTGCCATTTGACGTTGTCGGTCCAGGGGATGAACGGACGATGCTTACAGAGATCGGGATGATACGTCATCAGATGGCGATAGAATTCACGCCAGATGAGTTCGTTCAGCCACACCGAACCCGCCCCACCGTCCATCGCCTGCGGCTGCTCGGCCAGAAGACGATGTAAACACTGGCGAGGAGAGAGTACGCCCAGCGCCAGGCTTGCCGATAAGCGGCTTGTCCCTTCAATCGCCGGGAAATCCCTGCGCGCGTCGTACTCTCCCATTTAATTTTACTTGTAATTTTATTTCACGCCCTGTTTGCAAAACTGGCGCAGCTTCGCAATTGCTGCCTTCTCGTTTGCGGGGAACAGAAGCTCATCGAATGCCTGTTGGGGATAGTTAAACGTTAATTCAGGCAGCGTGGTTATAGCTTCCCCTCTGGCTGCGGGTGCGGGTACGCACTCCGGCAGCGCCTCTTTCAGACGCTTAACAAAAGCATTTTTAAACGGTGTAAACACTTTATACATTTCATGGCCGCCGGTCATGACGCTGCCCGGTGCCAGCATTACGCTGTCATCAAATCCTTCACAAACCACCTCGCCCAGAATGTTCTCCAGTTGGCGATCCCGCAGCCGTTCGTTCAGCTCGTACTGGTAGTTGTAAAAAAGATGCGTGACGCCGTTCTGCTGACATACCTCCCGCAACATCTTAAGCTGCGCGGCAAAGTCACTGACCTCTTTGTAGATCAGGGGGATACCTTTTTCAGCCAGTGAGTGTTGCAGATCGTTCAGATGCGATTTGAGGTAAGCCGCCTGCCGCGGGGCCATATCATGCTGCTGCCACTGTTCGGGCGTAGCGATAAACAGCGCCAGCACGCTGGCGTCATCGGAACGGCAGGCTGCCGCGAGTGCGAAGTTGTCATGTACGCGCAGGTCCGCGCGAAACCAAACCAGATGGGTGGGCATAAAACTCCAGGCAAATATCCATTATGTCCGTAAGGGCATGCCGTAAAAGGAAAAAGCATGCATTGAACTACTTTGCCATGAAGTGTAGACGGGATGAAATAAAAAAGGCCGCCCAAGGCGGCCTTACAGACTGATGACAAGGTGCATGCTGTGCATTTCGCCCGGCGGCGCTACGCTTGCAAGGGCCTACAATGAAACATGCAATGCATTGATCTCTTTGCCCTGTGTAGGCCGGGTAAGCGCAGCGTCACCCGGCAAAAAAGACGGCTATTATGTGCCTGTAAACCCTGACGAGGGGCTATCGCTCCCCCCGGCGTTTTTTTCTGGGTGTCGTCTTAGTATCAGTAAAAATCGCAGGTCGCTTTCTCGGCCTGATCCATCCACACCGGCTTCTCGCTGGTTTTCGCCCAGACGCGGTGCAAATAGCTATAAAAACGTGCACGATCTTTCCAGAACAGCATCACCGGCAGAGCCAGCACGCCAGCCACTACGGCGAAAGCGCGGCGCATGAACACGATATGAGCCGGAAACTCTTTATAAAGATCCATATTTTTCTCCCCTATAGTTGGCCGGAAACGTCATCCGGAAAATTCAAAATCTGTGACCTGGCTAAAATAATATCGCTTTGTTTGTAATTTTACTACTCATCCGACCACTTATTTTCGTCCGTTTAGCCAAAATTTACATTCACGCCGTAATTAAGTTACAAAAAAGTTAACGATTTACTTATCAATAGTTAAATTGTGGGCTTTGCCATTTTTATACTTTTTTTACACCCGCCCTTCTCATTTTTGCGAAATCTTTGCGCCATAAATCCTACCGTTAGCACAACAACAAAAGTCACCCGGAGGTGGATTGTGAGTGCAGGTCTTATTGCCGGCATCGTGCTGGTGTTCCTGTTATTGGGTTATCTGGTTTATGCCCTGATTAATGCGGAGGCATTCTGATGGCTGCTCAGGCGTTTTTGCTTATTGCCAGTTTCTTAGTGGTGTTGTTCGTCCTGGCAAGGCCACTGGGCTCGGGGCTGGCACGGCTGATCAATAACGTTCCCCTGCCCGGCACGGGAAGCGTTGAAAAAGGGATCTGGCGCGTACTGGGTATAGACGATCGGGAGATGAACTGGCGTGACTATCTGATCGCTATTCTGCTGCTGAATATCGTTGGCCTCATCGCGCTTTTTGCCATGCTGATGTTGCAGGGTGTCCTGCCTTTGAATCCGCAGCAGTTACCGGGCCTGTCCTGGCATCTGGCGCTAAACACGGCGGTCAGTTTTGTCACCAACACCAACTGGCAGTCCTATGCCGGTGAAACCACGCTCAGCTACTTCAGCCAGATGGTCGGGCTAACCGTGCAGAACTTCCTCTCTGCCGCCAGCGGTATTGCGGTGATCTTCGCGCTAACGCGGGCGTTTGCGCGCCAGAAAGTGAGCACGCTGGGTAACGCGTGGGTAGACCTGACGCGCATTACGCTGTGGATCCTGCTGCCGATTGCGCTGCTGATCGCGCTGTTCTTCATACAGCAGGGCAGCCTGCAAAACCTGCTGCCTTACGCACCTTATACCTCGCTGGAAGGCGCAAAACAGCTCCTGCCGATGGGGCCAGTGGCGTCGCAGGAAGCCATCAAAATGCTCGGAACGAACGGTGGCGGCTTCTTCAATGCCAACTCGTCGCACCCGTTCGAAAACCCGACCGCCCTGACCAATTTTGTGCAGATGCTGGCGATTTTCCTGATCCCCGCCGCGCTCTGCTTTGCCTTTGGCGACGTGGTCAACGATCGCCGTCAGGGGCGCACCCTGCTCTGGACCATGTCGCTGATCTTTGTGGTCTGTGTTGCGCTGGTGATGTGGGCCGAATGGCAGGGTAATCCGCACTTCCTCTCACTGGGTGCAGATAGCGCAATCAACATGGAAGGTAAAGAGAGCCGCTTTGGCATTCTCGCCAGCAGCCTGTATGCGGTGGTCACCACGGCAGCGTCGTGCGGGGCCGTCAATGCCATGCATGATTCCTTTACGGCGCTGGGCGGCATGATCCCAATGTGGCTGATGCAGATTGGCGAGGTGGTGTTTGGCGGCGTGGGCTCCGGTCTTTACGGCATGCTGCTGTTCGTGCTGCTGGCGGTGTTTATTGCCGGTCTGATGATTGGCCGCACCCCGGAGTATCTGGGTAAAAAGATCGACGTTCGCGAGATGAAATTAACCGCGCTGGCAATTCTGGTCACCCCGGCCCTCGTGCTGCTCGGCACCGCGCTGGCGTTGATGACCGAGGCTGGACGCAGCGGCATCTTTAACCCCGGCATTCACGGTTTTAGCGAAGTGCTGTATGCCGTCTCCTCTGCCGCCAACAACAACGGCAGCGCCTTTGCAGGCTTAAGCGCCAACTCTCCATTCTGGAACTGTCTGCTGGCGTTCTGCATGTTTGTGGGCCGCTTCGGGATCATTGTGCCGGTCATGGCGATTGCCGGATCGCTGGTGAACAAAAAAATCCAACCGACCACTACCGGGACATTACCGACCCACGGCGCGCTGTTTATCGGCCTGCTGACGGGCACCGTGTTGCTGGTCGGCGCCCTGACCTTTATCCCCGCCCTCGCGTTAGGCCCGGTCGCGGAATACCTCTCTTTACGCTGATTTTGCGGAGAAATTGTCATGAGTCGTAAACAACTGGCCCTGTTCGAACCGTCATTAGTTCGCCAGGCGCTCATGGATGCGGTGAAAAAGCTGAGCCCGCGCGTGCAGTGGCACAACCCGGTGATGTTTATCGTCTGGGCGGGAAGCGTCCTGACCACCGCCCTGGCGATTGCCATGGGAACAGGCCATATGCCGGGAAATGCGATGTTTACCGGCGCCATCAGCCTGTGGCTGTGGTTTACCGTGCTGTTCGCCAACTTTGCGGAAGCGCTGGCGGAAGGCCGGAGTAAAGCCCAGGCCAACAGCCTGAAAGGGGTGAAAAAAACCGCCTTCGCGCGCAAGCTACGTGAGCCGAAATACGGTGCCCAGATGGACCACGTTCCGGCAGATGAACTGCGTAAAGGCGATGTGGTGCTGGTGGAAGCCGGTGACATCATCCCTTGCGACGGCGAAGTTATTGAAGGGGGCGCATCGGTGGATGAGAGCGCCATCACCGGCGAATCCGCGCCGGTGATCCGTGAGTCCGGCGGCGATTTCGCCTCCGTGACGGGCGGGACGCGCATTCTCTCCGACTGGCTGGTGATCCAGTGCAGCGTTAACCCGGGTGAAACCTTCCTCGACCGGATGATCGCCATGGTGGAAGGCGCACAGCGCCGTAAAACGCCAAACGAGATTGCCCTGACCATCCTGCTGGTGGCCCTGACCATTGTCTTCCTGCTGGCAACCGCGACGCTGTGGCCGTTCTCTGCCTATGGCGGTACCGCGGTCACCGTCACGGTGCTGGTGGCGCTGCTGGTTTGTCTGATCCCCACCACCATCGGCGGCCTGCTGTCGGCCATCGGCGTCGCCGGCATGAGCCGTATGCTCGGTGCCAACGTCATCGCCACCAGCGGGCGTGCGGTGGAAGCCGCCGGTGACGTGGACGTCTTGCTGCTGGATAAAACCGGGACCATCACCCTCGGCAACCGTCAGGCGTCGGATTTCTTACCCGCCCCGGGCGTGGATGAAAAAACGCTGGCGGATGCCGCCCAGCTCTCATCGCTTGCCGATGAAACCCCGGAAGGCCGCAGCATTGTGATCCTCGCCAAGCAGCGCTTTAACCTGCGCCAGCGCGACGTGCAGAGCCTGCACGCCACGTTCGTGCCCTTCACGGCGCAAACCCGCATGAGCGGCATCAACATCCAGGATCGCATGATCCGTAAAGGCTCGGTTGACGCGATCCGCCGCCACATTGAGGCCAACAACGGTCATTTCCCGCCGGAAGTGGACAGCCTGGTCGAAAGCGTGGCCCGTCAGGGGGCGACGCCGCTGGTGGTGGCCGAAGGCGCGCGCGTGCTCGGGGTCATTGCCCTGAAGGACATCGTCAAAGGCGGCATCAAAGAGCGCTTTGCCCAGCTGCGTAAAATGGGGATCAAAACGGTGATGATCACCGGGGATAACCGTCTTACCGCCGCGGCGATTGCTGCCGAAGCGGGCGTGGATGATTTCCTTTCCGAAGCCACACCGGAAGCCAAGCTGGCACTGATTCGTCAGTATCAGGCGGAAGGCCGTCTGGTGGCGATGACCGGCGACGGGACCAACGATGCTCCTGCCCTCGCGCAGGCCGACGTGGCGGTGGCGATGAACTCCGGTACCCAGGCCGCAAAAGAGGCGGGCAACATGGTCGACCTCGACTCTAACCCGACCAAGCTGATTGAAGTGGTGCACATCGGCAAGCAGATGCTGATGACGCGCGGTTCGCTGACCACGTTCAGTATCGCCAACGACGTGGCGAAGTATTTCGCCATCATTCCGGCCGCGTTTGCTGCGACCTATCCACAATTAAACGCCCTAAACGTGATGCACCTGCACTCTCCGGCCTCGGCGATTCTGAGCGCAGTCATCTTTAACGCCCTGATTATTGTCTTCCTGATCCCGCTGGCGCTGAAGGGCGTGAGCTATAAGCCGCTCACGGCGGCCGCCATGCTGCGTCGTAACCTGTGGATTTACGGCCTGGGCGGGCTGGTGGTGCCCTTCGTCGGTATCAAGGTTATCGATCTGCTGTTGACCCTGTTCGGCCTGGTTTAAAAGGTGAATCAAATGACCATGTTACGCCCCGCTATACTTCTGTTCATACTGCTGTCTCTCATTACCGGCGGGCTGTACCCGCTGGTGACCACCGCGCTGGGCCAGTGGTGGTTTAAGGATCAGGCCAACGGCTCGCTGATACTGCAAAACGGTGAAAACCGCGGCTCTCGCCTGATTGGTCAGAACTTTACGGATGCCCGCTACTTCCAGGGACGCCCTTCCGCCACTGCCGAAAGCCCGTATAATCCGATGGCATCCGGCGGCAGCAACCTGGCGGGCAGCAACCCCGAGCTGGACAAAGCCGTCGCTGAGCGCGTGGCAGCCCTGCGCGCCGCGAATCCGCAGGCCAGCCGTGACGTTCCCGTGGAGCTGGTAACCGCCTCGGCCAGCGGGCTGGACTACAGCCTGACCCCGGCAGCCGTGGCATGGCAGATCCCGCGCGTCGCCGCTGCCCGTCAGCTGACCATCGAACAGCTGAGCCAGTTGGTGGCAGAGCACACGCAAAAGCCGCTGGTCAGCTTCATCGGCATGCCCGTGGTAAATATTGTTGAGCTGAATCTGGCGCTGGACGCGCTAAGGAAAAACTAAATGACCGACGAGCCCATGCGCCCGGATCCGGACAGGCTGCTCGAACAGACGGCTGAAGCCCATCGTGGCAAACTGAAAATTTTCTTTGGCGCCTGCGCGGGCGTCGGGAAAACCTTCGCCATGCTGACGGAAGCCCAGCGGCTTCGGGCGCAGGGGCTCGATATTCTGATCGGCGTGGTTGAAACCCACGGACGCAAAGAGACGGCGTCGCTGCTGAAGGGGCTGGCTACCCAGCCGCCCCGCCGCATCAGCCACCGCGGTCGGTTAGTCACCGAATTCGATCTCGATGCCGCCCTCGCCCGCCGCCCCGCGCTTATCCTGATGGACGAGCTGGCGCACAGCAATGCGCCAGGCTCGCGCCACCCCAAACGCTGGCAGGACGTTGAAGAATTACTTGAAGCCGGTATCGATGTGTTCACCACGGTTAACGTTCAGCATCTCGAAAGCCTGAACGACGTGGTCAGCGGCGTGACCGGCATTCAGGTACGCGAGACGGTGCCCGATCCCTTCTTCGATTCCGCCGATGAGGTGGTGCTGGTCGACCTGCCGCCCGATGATTTACGCCAGCGCCTGCATGAAGGCAAGGTTTATATTGCCGGCCAGGCCGAGCGCGCCATCGAACATTTCTTCCGTAAAGGTAACCTGATTGCCCTGCGCGAGCTGGCCCTGCGCCGAACCGCCGACCGGGTGGACGATCAGATGCGCGCCTGGCGCGATTTACAGGGACAGGAGCGCGTCTGGCACACGCGGGACGCCATCCTGCTGTGCGTGGGCCACGGCAGCGGCAATGAAAAGCTTGTCCGCACCGCCGCGCGCCTGGCGGCCAAATTTGGCAGCGTCTGGCATGCGGTATATGTCGAAACGCCGCAGCTGCACGCGCTGCCCGAAAACCAGCGCCGCGCGATCCTGAGTTCGCTGCGCCTGGCGCAGGAGCTGGGCGCGGAAACCGCCACCCTTTCCGATCCGCAGGAAGATAAAGCGATTCTGCGCTACGCGCGCGAGCATAACCTGGGGAAAATCGTCATCGGCCGTCGCCAGCATCGCCGCTGGTTTAGCCGCGAATCCTTTGCCGACAAGCTGGCCCGTCGCGCGCCGGATCTGGATCTGGTGATCGTGGCGCTGGACGACAAACCTACTCCCTTACCCAATCGCGCGCCGGACAGCCGTACCTTCAGCGATAAATGGCGCATTCAGCTTCGCGGCTGTCTCGTCGCCGTCGTGCTCTGCGCCCTGATTACCGTGATTGCCAGCCAGTGGCTGATTGCGTTTGATGCAGCCAACCTGGTGATGATCTACCTTTTGGGCGTGGTGGTGGTGGCGCTCTTCTACGGGCGCTGGCCGTCGGTCCTGGCGACGGTGATCAACGTCATCAGCTTCGATCTGTTCTTTATTGCCCCCCGCGGGACGCTCGCCGTCTCGGACGTGCAGTACATCCTCACCTTTGCCGTCATGCTCACCGTCGGGCTGGTGATCGGCAATCTGACGGCGGGCGTGCGCTATCAGGCGCGCATCGCCCGCTATCGCGAACAGCGCACGCGCCATCTCTATGAGATGTCGAAATCGCTGGCGGTGGGCCGCACGCCGCTGGATATCGTGCAGACCAGCGAGCAGTTTATCCGCTCGACGTTTCATGCCAGCAACCTGATTTTACTCCCGGACGAACACGGCAAGCTGCGCCCGCTGACCTCCGCCACAGGCATGACGCCCTGGGACGAAGCCATCGCGCGCTGGAGCTTTGACAAAGGCTTACCGGCGGGCGCAGGGACCGACACCCTCCCCGGCGTGCCCTACCAAATTCTGCCCCTGCGCAGCGCCGATAAAAATCAGGGGCTGGTCATCGTGGAGCCTTCCAACCTGCGCCAGCTGATGATCCCCGAACAGCAGCGTTTACTGGAGACGTTTACGCTGCTGGTTGCCAGCGCGCTGGAACGACTGGCCCTCACCGCCAGCGAGGAACAGGCCCGGCTGGCGAGCGAGCGTGAAAGCATTCGTAACTCGCTGCTGGCGGCGCTGTCTCACGATCTGCGTACCCCGCTCACCGTCCTGTTCGGTCAGTCAGAAATTCTGACGCTGGACCTGGCGGCGGAAGGCTCTAAACATGCCCTTCAGGCCAGCGAGATCCGCCAGCACGTGCTGAATACCACGCGCCTGGTGAATAACCTGCTCGACATGGCGCGTATCCAGTCGGGCGGTTTTAACCTCAAAAAAGAGTGGCTCACGCTGGAAGAGGTGGTGGGCAGCGCGCTGAAAATGCTCGAACCCGGTCTGGGCGGGCGACATATTGCGCTGAACATGCCCGAACCCCTGACCTTAATTCACGTTGATGGTCCGCTGTTTGAACGGGTGCTGATCAACCTGCTGGAAAATGCCGCCAAATATGCGGGCGCCAGCGCGCAGATTGGGGTGGATGCGACGGTGGACGACGGCGCGCTTCGCCTTAACGTCTGGGATACCGGCCCGGGCATTCCTGCCGGGCAGGAGTTGGCTATTTTCGAGAAATTCGCGCGCGGCAATAAGGAGTCGGCCATTCCGGGCGTGGGGCTGGGGCTGGCCATTTGCCAGGCGATCATTGACGTGCATGGCGGCTCCATTTCCGCGGAGAATCGTCCGGAAGGCGGTGCGCGTTTTTGTGTTACACTTCCTCTGGAAACCCCGCCAGAACTTAATGAATTACCAGAGGATTTGTGATCAACGTTCTGATTGTTGAAGATGAGATCGCCATTAGCCGTTTTCTGCGCGCTGCGCTGGAAGGAGACGGTCTGCGCGTCCATGATGCAGGTACGCTTCAGCGGGGGTTAATTGAAGCCGCCACCCGCAAGCCGGACCTGGTGATCCTCGATCTGGGTCTCCCGGACGGTGACGGCATCGATTTTATTCGTGAAGTCCGTCAGTGGAGCCAGATGCCGATTCTGGTGCTCTCCGCCCGTACTGAAGAGACGGATAAAATCGCCGCGCTGGATGCCGGGGCGGATGACTACCTGATTAACGCAGGCATTGATGAGCTCCAGCAGGGTGATGAAGTTTTTCTCCTCCGGCTCCGCCTCATACCAGATGTAGCCGATCAGGGCGCAGTATAAAAGGCGCTCGGCCTTGATCCAAAAATCTTCGGAGGATTTTTCTCCGTCGCACTTCGTATTGGCAATGATGACATTGACCAATTTCAGGATATCCTTCTCGGAGCGCACATAGGCCAGCGGGTTATATTTCATGCTTTTGGAAAAGTTGATAGTGTTCAGGACCTTGATACGGTAGGGCTCATAGATGACCTTGCCGCGACTGTCCCGCACCGGCTTTCCGTTCTCGTCCAGCTTCGGCGCGCCGTGCAGGAGCATTTTCCCCGTTTCCTTCAAAAGCTGCCCTTTGGGATCGGTGATGACATAGGAGCTGTGCATCTGCATGATGGACGGTTTGACAAAGAACCGCGTCTTGCCGCTGCCGGAGCCGCCGATGACGAGAATATTTTTGTTTCTCGCATACTTTGGCTGCTTCGGGCGGCTGGTCATGGTGAGGCTTTCTGTCCGGGTCAGCGGGATGTTCCAATCGGGAACAGGGTCTATGTAGGGTGCGATATCCTCCGGCCGGCCCCATCTCGCGCTGCCGTACTCAACGCCACGGCGATATTTCTTCGCGTTTTTCGCTTTCAGATACACCGCCAGCCGGACGAGGATCGCGCCGAAGATGCCGACGCAGATATCCAACACATGAAAGCTGGGCGCGGAGCTGGCGAAGGCGGTCTGAAAGCCCTGCCCGATATGCAGCAGCTTTTCCGAGACGTCAAGCCCCGGCGCCAGCCGCACCGCCTGGCAGAGCTTATCAAAGAGATACACAAAGAACAGATACGGCAGGTTTGGCAGAAGATATTTTTTGAGTTTGTCCTTCATCGCTCCACGCTCCGTTCTCTGGTCTTGACCTTTTCGCCGCGCTCCTGCTTCTTGTGCTGCGTTTTGGACTGCTCCTGCGCCTTTTCCAGCTTGCGCCGGATGGAAGGGGCTTTCTCGCGGCTCAGGTTTTTAGCGGAAAACTCCCGGAAGGCCGCTGTAATCACATCGGCGTCCCGGCCCTTGAAGAACACCAGGTAACGGGTATGCTCGCCGGAAGTGTCCTTCTTCAACGCAAAATCCAGGCCGTACTTCTTCGCCGTGGAAGAAAAGGCCCGGATATTCTGATCCGTGATCTCGATGTTGGATACGCCGGTGTTATGCTTCATAAGCTGGCGGAGCGTCTGCTTGCCGTGCCGGAGTGGGGGATTTTTCTTGTGCTTCTCCATATCCGCCAGCACCTTCTTCATGGCCTGCTGCAAGAGCTGGGCGGTCATTTTGCTGGCCTCCACACAAAGCGCAAGGGTTTTCTGCGTGATTTCTTCCTGCAAGGCGTTCACCTCCGATCTCCGCTGCCGTACAGGTCATGGCTGACAAGGGATGTGTAATAGCTGTCCATCGTGACCGGGGCGTTATACAGCGCCGCCAGCAGATATTTCTTGATGTTGCGGACATAGGTGGTGTTCTCCCGCATCCGGTCAAGGACATACTCGATGTGCGAGGCGTTCAGCTTCAGGAACCGTGACCGGACGACCTCCGCAGGGTAGTCGTCCCCGGCGACACGGATCATCTCCCGGTTGGAGCAGACGGTATCCACCATGAGTTCCACCAGCTCGTCCAGCCGGTCCTTGTCAAGCTGCACGTTCTGCGAGAGTACGGCATACTCGATGTTCTCCAAGATCAATGCCCGATAGCTTTCCCGCTTTCGCATCCCGTCCTGTCCGGCCCGTTCCTTGGGGGCTGGGGGACTTGATAGGATAGGACTTGATTCTTGCGTAATTGATAGATCAGTCTTTGATGGATAGTTACTTGATTCTTCTTTATTTAATTGGGCGGGGTTCTCCTGAATTGGAGCATCCAACATTGGATTCACCTGTACGGGATTTTCCCGTATAGGTTTTTCCTGTGTAGGTGATAGCGCTTTAGGCTGTTCCAGAATGGTGTATTCGATAGAGCCGAGCTGTCCGTTTGCACCACGGACACGCGCACGGATCAGATAGCCGTGCGCCTCCAGCTCCCGGATGCCGCCGCTGATGCTGTCAATGCCGTCCTTGCAGATACGGGCAAGACCCTTCATGGTGTAGTCCCAATTCTCCGGCAGGGACAGCATGAGAGATAGAAGCCCTTTCGCTTTCAGCGACAGCGACATATCCCGCAGATGGTAGTTGGACATGACCGTGTAATCTCTGGTCTTTTCGATACGGAATACAGCCATCTTCGCACCTCCTTCCTCTGAAAATGAAAAGTGTTGATTTCGATGAAAAAAGCCTCCGGTTTGCCTCTCGGATGTGATCCATAGGAAAACATCCATGCCCGCCTGCTTGCGGCGGTCAGAGAGGAAAAAACAGAGGCTTTCGCACCCTAATCACAACACTTGAATTTGGGTATAGAAAAAGGGCGGCTGTCTGAAAAACAGTCGCCCGAAAAGGGGATATATACAAGTTATTTGCTACTTGTCCGCCTTGAAAACCGTTGATATTACTGGCTTTTTCAAAAAGTTCTGTATCACCACTCGCACCAGAAAAGTCCTGAAACCGGTCGGTTTCAGGACTTTTTTTCTAACCTTTTGGCAGTAATTAGAAAGCGCAAAATAACGCTTTCTAACACTTTTCTAACACATTCCGGCAAAAGGCTGTTTTTGGGCACAAAAAGCAATCATAATAGAAAAAGTAACGCTCCCAAGATCAAGATGATCTCGGGAGCGGTTTTTCGTTCAGATGACGGCGGTATATGGCCATAAGACAGGTTCAGTAGAATGCTTCTCTTTCTACTCATCCTACGTTGTGGAACATTTAATGGGAAGTGCCTGCCTACTTGGTCAGAATATTCGGCAGCTGCGCGCGCAGGGCGGCCACGCCCTCGGCGGAGCCGAGGCCATAGCGCTCCACCATGCTCAAAACCGCCTGCAACGAGGTCTTCGGATCGCACCAGAGGTCCGGCTCATAGCCTTTGCCGTCTACATTCTCCATATTGTAGATGAAGTGGAACGACTGACCGAACTGGAAGCCGATGCCGGAGTTTGGAAGCGTCCAGCCTCGCACATTTCCGACCAGCTGCGCGCCTCTCGTCGGGCCGCCGATTACAAGGCAGTTGTCAAGTGTCCTGCAATAGGTCACGATGCTCTCGCCGGCGGAGCCGGACATGCTGTCTGTCAGAAGAAGAATCGGAGTGCTGTTTTCCAGCAGCTTTCCCTGAAACAGCTCATAGTCCTTATCGCCTGTCCGGAAGGCGGCAAATTCTTCACCCAGGTCCGCGTAGGCTTGGGTCCTATCGAACATAGCAGTGCCCCAGTTGGAGATAATCGTTTTCTGTTCGGGTTCTTCTCCCGTGTAGCTTTTCAGCCAGTTTTTGATAAAGTCTTCATCGCCGCCGCTGTTGGAGCGGGCATCAATGATGATGAGCTTCGCGTTTTTAAGGTCAGAACCGGTGCGGACGAACTCGTCCATTGTCTCCTCATAATTCCAGTCAAACCTGCGAATCGTTATCAAGGCAATACCGTTTGATTTCAGATAATGATGATCCGGGACCTGCGAACCGTCTTCCAGATAGGACTGGCTCAGCGACCATGTGACCGAAACCGTTTTGGTTTCAGCGCCCTTGGTCAGGGTGATACTGTCTGCCGTATGCACAGCCGTCGCGGGACAGAACTGACGCAGGGAATAGCACACTCGGCCGCTGCCGTCAAGATACGGCTTCATTTCGACATTCGCGTTGCCGCAGGAGGTATAGTACCACTTCTCGTTTTCCCCCAGCAGATAGTACCCGCTTTCATCCTTGCCAAAGCTTTGACCGCTGTAATAGTAAAGATACTGAACGCTTTTTTCAAAGGCCGGTTCATACCGCCCGGCGATCGAGAAATGTCCGTCCCGAACGAAAAGCAGGTGCGAGTAAATGAGCGAGACGAGCTGGTCCCACTTGATCGTCTGATAGGATGCAAGCTCTGCACGGATGGCATCTTCCGCCTTTTGGAACGTCTCCTCACCGAAATAGTAGTAAGCGCCGTAGGAGTAATGCAGCGCGCGGAAGAACAGGTCCACATCCTCAAGCGCTTCCGCGCGCGTAAGAACCGCCTTGCCGGGATTGTTCAGATTTTTCAGGCTGTCGATCTCTGCCTGCGTGATCTCGACCTCGCCGCGGTGATGCTGTAAATATGCTTCAAAGCAGTCGAACGACTCTTCCCTTGCCATATCGGCGCGGCGCTTCTCGTTCACGTCCTTAAGCAGTTTTTCAAATGCGTTTTGGTAGACCGCTGTGGAACCCTTGCTCAAAACGATGGCAGTATTGCTGTCGGCGTCATAATCGACGGTAAAGCCGAGCGCATCGCCGAGGTCGCGCAGCTTAAAATAGTTGTTTCCCCCGATGTTGTAGACAGAAAGACCGTCCACAGCCTTTCCGTCGATCAAAACGGACTGCTTGCTGACAACGGCTGTTTTGGACTGATCCCGCCCGCGCGCAAGCTCGCCGCCGACAGGGGTATATTCCTTCCCGGAAACGACCGTGACCGCATTGCTTTGCTCATCGAACGAAACGGAAAAGCGGCTGTCCGTCTTGCTCAGAAGCTGCGCAAGATCGCGCAGCTTGAAATAGTTGCTGCCGTCGATGTTGTATTTGTCACAGTCTGCATCGACGCCGTCGACTGACAGATTTTGCGGCGAAGCCACCACATTCGCGGCGGAGGCATAAGACACGGCAATGCAAACCAGGAGCAGCGTCAAAATGATGGGCAATCGCTTTTTCATGGATGATTCTCATCTCCCTTATCACGCTTTCGGTGCGCCGCTTTCAAAGAAGCGTTCCCCGTCAGAGCAATTTTTCACTTTAAGGGTAGCATACTCCATCATATGCTGCAACGCAAATTTTGCATAAAAGCGGTATCGCCCGTCTAAAGGCGACCGATAGCTTCATCCGCGGCCTTTCAGCCGAGCTTCTGCGCAAGGTCCTCGAGCGCGGCGGTCATCGCCTCTTCAAACGAGGGGTGCGGACGCATGGCCAGCAGGAATTGATCGACCGTCATGTGGTTGGCGAGCGCCTGCGAGACGCCGCCGATCATGTCGCTCGCATGCTCGCACATGAGCTGCGCGCCGAGAAGCTCGCGTGTTTCGGCGTGGGCGACGAACTTCATAAAGCAGCGGCCCGGGTCGGCGATGAGCGTCTTGGCGTTGTCGAACATGACGTGTTTGCCGACCTTGACGGGGATGCCCGCCTCCTTGGCCTCGGCCTCGGTGAGGCCGACGACCGCGATCTCCGGACGGCAGTAGATGCAGCTCGGCACGACGGACATGGATGTGTGATTTTCCCTTCCGTAGAGCAGATCGACGCAGGCGATGCCCTGCGCGGTCGCCACATGGGCGAGCTGAATTTTGGCCGAGACGTCGCCGATGGCGTAGATGTGGGGGATGCTCATCTCGTAGCGCTCGTTCACGGCGATGCTGCGGCGGTTCATCTCGACAGAAATGCCATCCGCGAACAGGCCGTCGCAGTACGGGCGGCGGCCGATGGCGCAGAGCACGGCCTCGCCGGAGACGGTCTCGCTCTTTTCCTTGCAGGTGAAGTTGACGGCGATATCCTCACCCGTCTTCTCGACGCTCTGGACCATCGCGTTCGTGAAGACCTTCACGCCCTGCTTTTTGAGGATGAGCGCGAGGCTCTGGCCGAGCTCCTTGTCCATGTTGGGCAGCAGGCGATCCATGCCTTCGATGACGGTCACTTCACAGCCGAGGTCTGCGTAAAACGTCGCAAACTCGATGCCGATGACGCCGCCGCCGATGATGACGATGGAGCGGTACAGGTGGTCGCACCCCTCAAGCAGCTCGTCGGAGGTCATCGCGAACTCAAGTCCGGGAATCGGCGGGCGGGACGGGACGGAGCCGGTGGCGATGAGGATATCGTCGCAGGTGTAGTCGTTGGCACCGCCCTCGGCGTCCGTCACGCGGACAGCGCCGGGTGCGGTGATGAGCGCCGTGCCGCGCAGAAAGTCGATCTTTGCGGTCTTGAAAAGCGATTCAATGCCGGAGGACAGCTTTTGCGAAATTTCGCGCTTGTAGGCAAAGATCTCCGTCATGTCGGCGCGGATATCGTCGGTGTGGATGCCGGCGTGTGCGCCGTGCTTGGCGTCGTGGAAGATCTGAGAAGAGTGCAGCAGCGTTTTCGTCGGGATGCAGCCGCGGTTTAAGCAGGTGCCGCCCGCTTCGCGTTTCTCGACGACGGCGACCTTCTTGCCGAGCTTGGCCGCATGGAGCGCGGCTTCGTAGCCGCCGGGGCCCGCGCCGATGACGATGAGTTCATAATGAGCCATAATAGTTCGTTCCTTTTTGAGAGCAATGCCGCCGACTTTTCGGCGGCATTGCGTGATGTTGAGATATGCGCTGCCTTCGTCAGGCAAACTGATAACGTAAAACCATGTTGCGCGCCGCGCCGACCTCGTCGAGACGGCGGACGGGCGTGGAGTGGGGAGCGGTGTGGAGCGTCTCGGGATCGGAGTGCGCGAGTTCAAAGAGCTTGCAGTAGATGCCGCAGACCTCGTCCATGGTCTCCTTGCTCTCAGTCTCGCAGGGCTCGATCATGAGCGCCTCATGGACGATGAGCGGGAAGTACATCGTGGGCGGGTGCAGGCCAAAGTCGAGCATGCCCTTGGCAAGGTCGAGCGCGGAGACGCCCGTCTCCTTGTGGAGATCGACGAGCGACATGACGAACTCGTGCATGCAGATCTCGTCATAGGCCATGGTGAAGGTATCCTTGAGCCTGACGCGCATGTAGTTCGCGTTCAGCACGGCGTTCATCGCCGCCTCGCGGATGCCGGACTTGCCGAGCGTGAGCACGTAGGTCAGCGCGCGCACGACGACGTCGAAGTTGCCGTAGAACATCTTCACGCGGCCGATGGACTTTTCGGGGGATGCAAAGCCGTACTTGCCGTCCTTTTTGACGACCAGCGGGCCGGGCATGTACTTTTTGAGGAATTCCTTGCAGCCGACCGCGCCTGCGCCGGGGCCGCCGCCGCCGTGCGGTGTGGCGAACGTCTTATGCAGGTTACTGTGGATGCAGTCAAAGCCCATGTCACCGGGACGGACGACGCCCATGACGGCGTTGAGGTTCGCGCCGTCGTAATAGCACAGGCCGCCCGCATCGTGAATGATCTTCGTGATCTCGAGGATGTTCTTGTCGAAAATACCGACGGTGTTCGGGTTCGTCAGCATCAATCCCGCGGTGTCGGGGCCGACGGCGGCGCGCAGCGCGTCGAGGTCGACGCAGCCGTCCACGCCGGACGGGATGTTGATGACCTGGAAGCCGCACATCGCGGCGGTTGCGGGGTTCGTGCCGTGGGCGGAGTCGGGCACGATGATCTTCGTGCGGTTAAAATCGCCGCGGTCGGTATGATAGGCCTTGATGAGCAGAACGCCGGTGAACTCACCGTGCGCGCCCGCCGCGGGCTGGAACGTGACAGCGTCCATGCCGAAGACCTCGCCAAGCTCAGAGCCTAACGTGTGCAGCGCCTCGAGCGCGCCCTGCGCGGTCTCGATGGGCTGGAGCGGGTGGAGCTGGGTAAAGTCCGGCAGCGCCGCCATGTCCTCGTCGATCTTGGGGTTGTACTTCATCGTGCACGAGCCGAGGGGATAGAAGCCGTCGTTCACGCCATGGATGCGCTTGCAAAGGGCGGTGTAGTGGCGGGTGAGCTCGTTTTCGCTCACGTGGGGCAGGTGCAGCGCCTCGCTGCGCTCTTCGGAGAGCTGATATTCGGGGACGTCACACTCCGGCATGAGGGTCATGCCGCGGCCTTCGACGCCAAGTTCAAAAATGAGCTTCATTTACAGCGCCTCCTTCACGATGGCGACAGCTTTGTCGAGCTGCGACTTGGAGACGAGCTCCGTCGCGCACCAGAGAATGCCGCCCTCGACCTCCGCGCCGCCGAGGATGCCCTCTGCTTCGAGCGCGTCGAGGATCTTCCTGCGGCAGTTGGGGCATTCGACCTCGGTGACGAACTCGTGGAAGAATTCACCCTTGTACTTCAAGGTGCAGCCGATCTTTTCAAGTTCAGAGGCGAAATAGTGCGCCTTCGAGGTGCAGAGCCGCGCGCACTGCTTCATGCCCTTTTCGCCCATCGCGGCCATGTAAACGCCCGCGGCGAAGGCGCATAGCGCCTGGTTGGAGCAGATGTTGGAGCTGGCCTTTTCGCGGCGGATGTGCTGCTCGCGCGCGGACAGCGTCAGCACGTAGCCAACCTCGCCGTCCACATCCTTCGTCTGGCCGACGATGCGGCCGGGGAGCTTTCTCGTCATGGCGGATGTCGTGGCCATAAAGCCGAGGAACGGGCCGCCGAACGCCGTGTCGAGGCCGAGGGGCTGACCGTCGCCGACGGCGACATCCGCGCCCATCGCGCGCGGCGTGGGCAGAATGGCGCAGGCGATGGGGTTCACGCCCATGACGAACTTTGCGCCCGCGGCGTGGACGATCTCACCGGCCGCCTTCGCGTCTTCGATCTGGCCGAAGTAGTTCGGCTGCTGGAGGTAGAAGCACGCGGCGTCATCGCCGAGCGCTTCCTTGAGCGCGTCGAGATCAGTTCTGCCGTCCTTTGCGGGGACGACAAAAAGCTCGGTATTCGAGGCGAAGCAGTAGGTCTTCATGACCTCGATGACCTGCGGATGGGCGCAGGCGGAGACATAGGCCTTCATGCGCTTGCGCACTGCCATGCCTCATCGGAGCCGTAGGCCTTGGAGATGACCGTCACCTTGTCGGCCACCATGAACGACGAGTAGAAACCCAGTCCGAAATGCCCGATGATCGCCTGATTCTTGTACTTCTCCATGAACTCCTCGGCCCCCGAGAAAGCGATCTGGTTGATGTATTTGTCGACCTCTTCGGCCGTCATGCCGATGCCGCGGTCGGTTACGGTCAGCGTTTTGGCATCCTTGTCCGCCGAAACGCGGATCGTCAGGTCGCCCAGGTCGCCCTTCATTTCGCCGATCGACGAGAGGGTCTTCAGTTTCTGGGTTGCGTCGACTGCATTGGAGATCAGCTCGCGCAGGAAAATCTCATGGTCTGAATAAAGGAACTTTTTGATCACGGGGAATATGTTCTCCGTCGTCACTCCGATTTTTCCGTTTTTCATAGTTTTATCGTTGTATTATAATTTGATTCGTCTCTGCCCCAGTTTCAACAAACCGTGTGCCAGCCCCCGATTCCTGCCAAACTGTCAGTCGCGCATGACAGCATATGCCGAAAAAAAGTTGCCGCAGCGAGAGTTTTGCCTTATATTTGTACGACGGATTCAAACACACGACCAACTATGGATTTCCTCTCGTTAGCCAAGAAACGGTATGCCTGCCGAGCTTGTGAGGATTCCCGTTGGGTTCGACATCAG
>OGYD01000960.1_pt1 | contig 23326 bp, 20 predicted proteins | sample 1576441 | NCBI WGS metagenome assembly OGYD01 (sample SAMEA3541537, study PRJEB24748) | human gut metagenome | biome: human gut; feature: human-associated habitat; material: faeces | place: China | collected 2012 | reverse complement strand
TAACTTACTGAAAGATAGTGCTATATCAACCCGGTTTCAGTTGCTGGTGGCACCACCTTGAAGAAAAGCAAAAGACAGCGAAATCCTGATTTCCAAATGGAATCAGGATTTTTTATTTTCTCACAAAACACAAAATACGGCAATATAGACTGGATGACGAGGTATACGAGCTTTCAACTCGATTATAACTTTCTCCACTTCTGACCTGCCTCCATATTTGATTAAGTCTTGGAGCAAAACTACTCCTTCCCGATATAAATCCCAATTTGATGCATATTAAAAAAACACCTTATACTTGAAGCATAAAGCTGGATGAATTCATCTTTGTAGAGTTCCCGAACATCTTCGGGAGCATCATCAAGAGTATAAGCAGAAAGATTCTTACGCAAAGATTCCATATACCTGCCCCACATCTTTTCCTGCGTATAGCTGGCAGGATTTAGTTTGAATACAGTTTCTCCGCCAAATGCAAGAAAACGGTTCTGAGATTGTTTATCATTCACACATTCTTTTTTTATAAACTCGTCAAATCACCTCTGAGCTTCTACTACAACAAGTCTATTTTAGACTGCAATATCTCAAACTTATATAATATGCATATAAATCTTAATCATCGACGAACTGCAAAAAGTTCAGCTTCAGTTTCCCAAGTATCATCCGGACACTTTACCATACGTTGCCAACGGAATGAGGTCGCTGTAATTTCCGAAAACACCCACTGTATATTCTTCTCATTAATTTCCGTCTGAACAATCCTGTTTCCTTCTCTTTTTCCTTCCAGTTGTGTAGCCCCTCCTAATTCCGTATATAAAATATCCCATGCTTCTGTATTAGTATTATACATACGTACCGTAGTCGCATAAGCTGCATCCGGTTGATAATCTTTAATCCGCGCCTTACGCGAAGGACAAATAAACACATCTTGAATTGCAGTCCCTTCCAGTACCCAAGCGAATATCCACTCTCCCTGAACATGTCTTTCGCCTGTTGTACCTTGGTTATCAACCCATTCAAAATCCCATTCACCGACAAACTGTCCATACAGGTTGTCTTTTTCCGGTATCAAATTGCTTTTCCCTTTTGACACTAATACGTTTATAAATTCTCCCATACTTTACCTTACTGACTCTAGATTAGACAAATATAAGATTTATAATTAATAATCACTAATATTAAAGCAATTATCTGTATGCAATATTCATGTCGAAAGCAAACAGATACATAGTACAAAAAACGGATTTCCCTACTCCCAAACAGATTTTTTATATTACACCTCAAGAACATTTCATTTACAAACTTATTGCAAAAAAAGTATTTGGTCATTAAATCTCAATTATTCAAAAAAGAAATACCGATAAAAAGTCTTTTTTCCCTATATTTGCTAGACTAAAAAAAGAAAAATGTCATTAACTCAATTAATATGAAAAAACTATCATTTATTACCGTATTTGTATTCCTGTCCATTCTTTTTGTACAGGCACAGCAAGCAAAGTATGTATTTTATTTCATCGGAGATGGAATGGGTGTTAACCAAGTTTTAGGAACAGAGATGTATCGTGGAGAGTTGGAAGGCAAAATTGGTGTGACTCCGTTATTATTCACCCAATTTCCTTATGCAACCATAGCCACTACTTTCTCGGCAACCAACGGAGTGACAGATTCAGCCGCTGCAGGAACAGCACTTGCTACGGGAAACAAAACAAAAAATGGCGCATTAGGTGTGAAAAAGGATCTGGAAACCAAAGTTAACAGTATTGCTTCTTGGGCAAAAGAAAAAGGTTGCCGTGTAGGTATCAGTACCAGTGTCAGCGTAGACCATGCCACACCGGCTGCTTTTTACGCACACCAAGGACAAAGAAGCAGCTATTACAACGTAGGTCTGGATTTGATTGATGCCAACTTCGATTTCTATGCAGGATCAGACTTTTTAGATCCCACCAACAAAAAAGCCGCCGGTTCAAATTCAGAAAGTTTGTATACACTAGTGGACAAAGCTGGATATACCATAGCCCGTGGCTACAAAGACTATCAGAAAAAAGCAAAAAAATCGGATAAACTGATTCTCTTACAACCTGCGACAGCAACAGACAATAGTGCTATCCCCTATGCTATCGATCGAAAAAAAGGCGATATGACTTTAACTGAAATCACCCGTGCCGGAATCAATTTCCTATCTAAAGATCTATCAAAAGGGTTTTTCCTTATGGTTGAAGGAGGTAAAATAGACTGGGCTTGCCACAGCAACGACGCCGCTACTGCATTCCACGAAGTGATGGATATGGATAATGCCATAAAAGTTGCTTACGAATTCTACGAACAACATCCTGATGAAACCCTGATTGTAGTAACAGCCGACCACGAAACCGGAGGAATCGTTTTAGGAAAAGGTCCGTATACTTTGAACCTACAAGCTTTAAAATCACAAAAAGTAAGTGAAAGCGGATATACCAAAATTGTAAACGAATTAAGAAAAAAATACAAGAATCAAGTACCTTGGGAAGTTATCAAGCAATCATTGAAGGATAATTTCGGATTTTGGGATAGTATTCAACTGAATGAAAAGCAAGAAGCATCCCTGAAGAAAGTATATGATGAATCATTTAGCGGTAAAGAGATAGATTTAACCCAAAGTGAATATCAACAAGACGAACCTTTGGCAGCTGAGGCCAAGAGAATTCTGGATGACATCGCTCTAGTAGGTTGGACCAGTGGAGGGCACTCAGGAGGTTATGTCCCCGTATTCGCTATCGGAGCCGGCGCCCAACTATTCCAAGGCCGCATCGACAATACCGAAATTCCGGTAAAAATAGCAGAAGCTGCTGGTTATCCCAACAATTAATCAAAAGCAAGATAGTGCGACAAACGTTCCAAGTCTTTCTCAGTGAATTCCTCATACAAGGATAACTGGGAAAGACTTTTTAATTTTCCCTTTTTCCTCCTATATTCTATAATTACCTTTGCCTGATAAAAATTCATATAAGGATGAGAGCGAAGTTTGTCAAGCCCGGCCTTATTGGCATTTATCCGATGAATTGGTGTATTTCCAAGTTTAAACCACTTCAACATATCCTCATCTACATAGTTCACTTCCTTTAACTGAACCGTGTCATAAAAACCTCCCAAACGTTTCCGGTAAGCCACAATCATGCGTGCAATGCCACTGCCTATTCCCGGAATCTTTTTCAACTCGGTAGTGTCCGCTTCACTCAAATCGACTAAAGTTCCTTCCGGATATTTATAAGCTGCCAACGTATCTTTCTCCACCTTTTTGATAAAGTGCAATGTATCCTGTTTCCGCCGAAAAGCCTCTGAAATCTGGATATAGGGTTTTAAGATATTAAATTTCTCGGACGACAAGCCATAAACACGAGAGAAATCATCCGCTGTCCTGAATTTACCGCCGGCTCTCCGGTATTGCAAAATAGTATGTGCAATAAAAGGAGGCAATCCACATTGCAAAAATTCGATGGAATCAGCTGAATTTGGATCAAAGGCAGCCAATACCACCTCTATTCTCTTAGGCTTATCATAGGAATATTGCAGAGATTCCTTCTCCTCCATTTCATGTACTCCGGCCAGAAAGTTTTTTATTTCTTCTATTCCCTCTTGATCCTGTTCCAAAGACTCTTCCTTTACTGGAAAAAGAACCCATATACACATAAATATGAAAAGCAAAGTCAACAAAAAAAGTATAGCTCTGCGTTCGCTTTTCGAGAAATAGAAAAAGTCTTTCCACATTACAATTCTAAATTAGCCCTAATTCATTGATAAAAATCAAAATGATAGCCACAGGTGCCACGTATCTCAACAAAAAGATATACAGATTGAAAAGACCTGCTTTCAGCTTTCCTCCATTGGTCAATTCCTCATAAGAAACGGAACGTTTCAAATACCATCCTACAAAAATACATACCAGCAAACCACCCAAAGGAAGCATTATTTTTGCAGTGACAAAATCAAGCAAGTCAAAGAATCCCTTATCAAACAGCGTATATTTCTGCATAACCCCCAATGACAAGGAAGAAATGACCCCAATTATAATACACCCGAAGGTGACCAATCTAGCAGCACGGCCACGAGTTAAATTGAATTCCTCGTGCAGAAAAGCCGTCACCACTTCATGTAAAGAAATAGTAGAAGTCAATGCAGCCAAAGCCAGCAAGACATAGAACATCACCGAGAAAATATAAGCTAATATCGGCACACCGCTAAAAGCTTGCTGAAAAACATTAGGTAATGTAATAAAAATTAATGATGGTCCCGCATCCGGCTGGATACCTACAGAAAAGGCTGCCGGAAAAATAATCAATCCGGCTAAGACAGCCACAAAAGTATCAATCACACCGACACTCAGAGCCGTATTTCCCAGTTTGGTTTCTTTCCCAAAATAAGAAGCATAGGTTGAAAGACATCCCATTCCCAAACTTAAGGAAAAGAACGCCTGCCCCATAGCCCCTAAGAAAACATCTCCGTTCACTTTACTAAAATCAGGCTTCAGCAGAAACTCCAAACCTTTTTCCGCATTGGGAAGCGACAATGAACACCCTACCAAAACTACTATCAGTATAAACAAAACAGGCATCAGCACCTTCGAAGATTTTTCTATTCCATCTTTCACTCCCTTTACTATAACAAAATGGGTAACCAATAAAAAGATGACCAGCCAAATAAGTGGACGAACAGGATCCTTCGAAAAACTCTGGAAAGCAACCACAAAATCTTCCGGCTTCTTATCTGCAAAACCATTAACTCCCGCTTCCAATATATACTCCAAAGTCCATCCTGCCACTACCGAATAATATCCTAGAATAAGAAAACCGGCCAAAACTCCCAAATATCCCAACCACTTCCAATGAGTTCCGGGAGCCAAAACCTTATAAGCACGTCCCGTACTTGCTTTTGAATGACGACCTACTGTGAATTCGGCAATCATAATAGGCATTCCCAACATAAGAACACACGCCAAGTATACCAAAATAAATGCCGCACCTCCATGATTTCCCGTCTCATAGGGAAACCTCCATATATTACCAAGTCCTACAGCCGAACCTGCCGCTGCCAGAACAGCCCCAATCTTACTTCCGAAATTTACTCTTTCGCTTTTTTGCATAAAAAACTATCAAATTATTATAAATCAACACTAATTAGCCTGCAAAAGTATAAAATTAATCGTACTTTTGCGATGAATCACAAAAAAATTAAAGTATGCTATATTATTTTAGAAAATATCCGGTATCCTTGATCATTGTAGCTATCATCTTTTATCTTTCCTTTTTCACTCCTCCCAAAACAGATATGGAAGAAATCCCCTACATAGACAAAGTAGTGCATATATGCATGTATGGGGGACTCTGTCTCATTTTATGGATAGAATATCTGAGGAATCATAAGACTGTCAATTGGAATCATGTAATATGGGGAGGCATCATAGCTCCTGTAGCTATGAGCGGGTGTATCGAACTGATGCAAGCTTATTGCACAGATACCCGCAGCGGTGACTGGCTGGATTTTCTGGCAAACAGCATTGGAGTTGGACTAGCTGCCTTAATAGGATATTACTTACTTCGCCCCCTTATATGGCGTAAATCCTAAAAAGAAACGCCGACGATTCTTCGCGAACAGTCGGCGTGATGATAAAAGTCAAAGTTATATAATAAAGATAGAGAGTCAACTTAACGGAAATCTTTCAGATCATTCTGCAACCTCTGACGAGTGAAAAAGATACGGCTTTTCACTGTTCCCAACGGAAGTCCCAGTTTCTCGGCAATTTCCCTATATTTAAATCCTGATACATACATAGCAAACGGCACGCGGTAATCTTTAGGCAACGCATTCACGATACGATGTATCTCTTTCAAATCATAAGCACCTTCTGTAGAATCGAATCCTGATTCCTGTGGAAGATTCAAATGAAACAAGTTATCCGTCTGATCGACGAAAGTCTGATCACGCACTGTTTTACGATAATTATTTATAAATATATTACGCATGATGGTGTACATCCATCCTTTAAAATTCGTATCTGGAGTAAACTTCTCTTCGTTGTCCAAAGCTTTAAGTGAAGTTTCCTGCAACAAATCATTAGCCTCTTCTCTGTCAGCTGTCAATTTAAATGCAAAGCGAAATAATTCGGTTTGTATACTTAGTAAATGCTGTGTAAAGTCGACTGTCTTCATATTAATCTATTTTTAAGTTGTTATTTTCTGTTTTTGTTTTCTGTTGCAATATTAACGACTTCTTATAAAAGTCATGACAGAAAAACTAACAACAAAGGGGGTATAAACTATCAAATAACAGTTTTTACCCCCTAAATTAACAGTTAACAGGTGGTTTCGTTTTAACTTTTAATTAGCCGGTATCCCTCCACCGGTCCCAGCATTACCTCCTCCACTTTTCAAATCATCATTATTAATGCTTCGCGCTGCTTTTTTTACCTGAGCCTTCAACTCCCCAAAGCGCCAACTAATATTAAATCCATAATAACGCATCGGAATTCTGGTAGAAGTAGAAGAGCAGAAAGTAGAAGTATTGATATTATTCTTAAAAGTAATATATTTATTAAATAAATTGGACGAGTTAAGAGAAATAGTCAGCCTCTTTTCCTTCAAGAAAGAACGACTGAACCCTATCGCATAATAATAGAAAGAGGAACTTTTACCTTGCAAAGAGATATGCGGAGTACCACCCCCTCCATTCAGACTCAGACGCAGGTCCCAAGGCAGAGTCTGCTGAAAGCTTCCGAAGAGATTTCCTTCCCAGCCATGATTCTTTAAATCAAGCCCTGAACTTCTATAATCCACATAAGCTCCCCGTCCATTGATATTAAAGCGGGTTTTAGGAGACATATTCCAGTTCAGGAACAAAGACAAATTAATATTCTTACTTTTTCCTATATTATCATAGGTAGAATTCATCACACCATCTTTTATAAAAGAGTATTGCTCTATACCATTATTGACAAAAGAATAATTAGCACTGACATTTACATTAAATTTCTGCGAGAAACTACCGAAAGTAACACTAAGCGAATGGGCCTTTTCACTTTCCAAATCAGGATTACCGTAACTGATCGCAGTGGGGTTGCTGGTGTCAGTAAACGGATTCAAAAACCAAATACCCGGCCGACTGATACGCATATTATAAGATGCCCTCAAACTTTGAGTAGGAGCCAATTGGTAAGAGAACATCAAGGATGGAACCAAATCATCAAACTGAGCATCAAACTTCTCATCCTTATTTTTATAATCCGCATCCATAAATGTATGCTCATAGCGAATTCCCGCCTTTCCACCGAGTTTTTTGTACTTCATCTGATAGCCCAAATAAGCAGCCAGAATATCCTGCTTATGATCATATTGCGTGCTCATATCCTGATCATACTTATATTCTCCGGTTTTATCGGCCAGATAATATTTACCATCACTTTTACTTCTACGAAAAATATACTTTATACCAGTTTCAATGCTGTGTATCGAATTTATCGGATTGGTATAGTCCAATTGAGCCGTATGCTCTTGTGTGCTGGCATCATTTTTAAAATATTGGTTTTGCAAAAGATAAGGAACATTCAACGTATCCTCATAATCCGTATTCGCCTCACTGTTATTGGGTGAATGGCTAAAACGATAAGAAAAAGTAAGAAGTTCCCCTTTCTTTTTGAACGAATGCTGATAATCCATATTGCCCCCCACTTCGCCAAAGCCCGATTCATTATTTCCTAAAGAACCGTAACCGTAAACCGGATTACCGGCATAATTAGTCATCTGTGTATTTCCAATCCTCTTATTCGTAAAATTGCCAGTCATCAGATTCATAGAAAAACTGATCAGATTCAAAGTGTCAATCTCATAACTTCCTTCCAGACTGCCAAATTGAAAATTGCCATAGCTCTTGCTTCTTCGATGCGACTCCAAAAATTTATTTTCCTGAGATGTGAAATCCTCACGATATGAATCTTCAAATCCCTTTTGAGATCCCTGGTAGTTATAAGAATAATTACCGGTAACAGTGAACTTGCCCGACTGAACCGTACCATAACCGCCACCATACACACGCGTATTGCTTGCACCACCATTCAATGTCACCGTATATCCTTCCATTCCAGCTCCTATAGTGATAATATTCAAGATGCCCGCCACCCCTTCCGCGTCATATTTAGCCCCAGGCTCGGTGATAACCTCTATAGATTTAATGGAATTGGCCGGCATACTCCGCAATACCTCGGTAGGATTATTGCTCATCATGTTATTCGGCTTGCCATTAACATGCACTTTAAACTTACTGCTACCGTTTACTTGAATTTTATCCTCTCCATCTACAGTCACCAGCGGAACTTTACGGAGCATTTCAAGAGTCGTATTGGTTTTAGAATCCGGATCATCCTCTATACTATACGTCACTTTGTCTATTTCTGCCTTTACCAAAGGTTTCTGCGCTACCACCTCCACTCCTTTCAACATTTCAGTCGCTTCTGCTATCAGAATCTTACCCAAATCAACATTCTTACGATTGGTCGATATCGAGAATTCCTTCTGTACAGGAGACTTTCCTACAGAAGTAAAATGAATGAGATAAGTCCCCGGCACGGCAAGCCGTTCGTCAAACCTGCCGTCCGCTCCTGTCACAGCCAATTTCACCGGCTTTGCAGGATTATTCTTCAATGAAATACGGATTGTAGAATACGGTTCCCCTTCATTAGACAAAGAATCTAATAAGATTCCCTTGACTGAGAATTGGCCTTGGACAACCTTTTGCGCCTTCGCCGTAAATGACAAACTTGCTACAAGCAAGATAATGCCCCATAAAATGTTGTGTTTCATATATCAATAATGAGTTTGTGTTTGTTACAAAGGTAGGTAAACGATAGCAAGTAGTTTATTTTCAGACGTTAAAGAAGCCTATATATTATCTACCAGCGAGTATAAGGATTCTTCATCAAAAAAGAATTATAATAACGAATATCTCCCGTTACCTCTTTTTCGATGAAATGGGGCTTTTTGAACAATTCGTCCTCGCTATTCAGTTCCACTTCCGCTACAGTCAAGCCCTCATTCTCACCATAAAACTCATCCACTTCAAAGATATGCTCTCCACTTTTCACCAAATACCGGATTTTATCAATCACCCCAGGCTCACACAGTTTCATCAACTCTTCGGCCTCTTGCAAACTGATCTCCTTCTCCCACTCATAACGACTTGTACCGGAGTCATTGGAAGCCCCTTTGATAGTAAGATACCCTTTATTATCCCGAATACGCACCCGGACAGTTCTTCCACGAGCACTACAGATATAACCTTGCACAATATGACTATGCGCATAAGCCTCTAGTTTATAACTGTCATCCTTTACTAAAAATTTTCGTTCTATTTCTTGTCCCATAGCGTTTTAATATATAAAAAAGCCCCGCAAAGAATAACCTCAGCAGGACTTCACTATTTCTTCTTCTTCTGTTTTTATCCATACATGGCATAGCCTACCATAATAACAAGGGCTAATACGATTAATCCGATGAACAGACCTTTTACAATCCTATTTGCTTTCTCTTCTTCCCGCTTACTATAAGCAGCTTTCTTATTCTTTCCCATAAGTATTTCATTTTTAAGATTAAACCATCTCCTTTGAATATCCCAAAAGTACAAAGTTTCTAGAAGAAAACAAATAAATTACGAAGAAATTACTAATTCTCCGAACCGGAAAACTCCATCAAGTATGCCTTGATAAAGCCATCAATCTTTCCATCCATCACTCCGTTCACATCCGAAGTTTGAAAATTAGTACGATGATCCTTCACACGACGGTCATCAAAGACATAACTGCGTATTTGTGATCCCCATTCAATCTTCTTCTTGCCTGCCTCCACCTTGGCCTGTTCTTCCATGCGGTGCTGCAATTCCTTATCATATAAAATTGAGCGCAACTGGCGCATCGCATTTTCCTTATTCTTCGGCTGGTCACGGGTTTCAGTATTCTCAATCAAGATTTCCTCTTCCTCACCGGTATATGGATCTTTATATTGATAACGCAGACGTACTCCTGATTCCACCTTGTTCACATTCTGTCCGCCGGCCCCCCCCGAACGGAAAGTATCCCAAGACATACGGGCAGGTTCAATTGTCACTTCAATACTATCATCCACCAACGGCGTTACAAACACAGAAGCAAAAGAAGTCATCCGTTTCCCCTGAGCATTATAAGGAGACACGCGCACCAAGCGGTGAACTCCATTCTCACCTTTCAGATAACCATACGAAAAACTGCCCTCAATATTCATTGTCACCGTCTTGATTCCGGCCTCATCCCCATCCTGAAGATTAGCCACGCTCACTTTATAGCCATTGGTCTCCGCCCAACGCATATACATACGCATCAGCATGGAAGCCCAATCCTGACTTTCAGTACCACCAGCACCACAATTAATTTTCAATACACAATCCATTTGGTCAGCCTCCTGGCGAAGCATATTCTTCAGTTCCAATGCCTCCACCGCAGTGACAGCCTTTTGATATGCTGCATCCACTTCTTCTTCGGTAACCAAATCGTCTTTACAAAAGTCAAAAGCCAATTCCAGTTCATCTGCCATCGTCTTTACCTCACGGTAACCGTCGATCCATTTTTGCAGATCTTTGACCTTCCTCATTTGTGCTTCTGCTTTCTTGGCATCATCCCAAAAACCGGGCGCCTGCGTACGCAGTTGTTCTTCTTCCACCTGAACCAGTTTATTTTCTATGTCCAGATATCTTTCAAGTGCCGCAGTACGTTCTTTTACGTCTTTCAGTTGCTCTATTGTTATCATCTTGAGAATTTTTGCATTTCAGGATGCAAAGATAGTGGAAATCTATTCATTTTCCCATTATTCTTCATACATCTTTTCTATTTCGGCAGCATAGTTCTTGTTCAACACATTACGTTTTATTTTCAACGTATTGGTCAGCTCACCACGCTCCATACTGAAAGGATGGGGCAACAAAGTAAACCTCTTGATCTGTTCATAATGTGCAAACTGCTGCTGCAGTGTATCAATCCGCTCTTTAAACAAATCGATAATTTCCGGTTTCTGCAACAGTTCCTCCATACTTTCATAACGAATACCTTTTTTTGCGGCATACTCTTTCACCAGTTTATATTCAGGAATAATCAAAGCAGAAACAAATTTACGTTCATCGGCAATAATAGAAATCTGATCGATATAACGGTCTACCACCAATTTGGCTTCAATGGCTTGAGGAGCGATATACTTCCCGTTTGAAGTTTTAAACAAGTCCTTGATACGCTCTGTAAGGAACAAATGCTCATCTTTTATATAACCCGCATCACCGGTATGGAACCATCCGTCTTCAGTAAACGCCGCCTTCGTAGCAGCTTCCTTTTTATAATAGCCATGAGTGATTCCTTCACCACGTAACATTATTTCGTTATTCTCCCCTATTCTGACCTGCACATGGGGCATGATACGCCCCACCGAACCAACCACATGGTCATTATCATTCTCACAAGCAACCGTTGCAGTAGATTCTGTCAATCCATAACCGGCTACCATATTAATTCCCACCGACAAAACAAACTCCTGTACAGCCGGCGGAATAGCCGCACCGGCAGTAGGGAAGAAACGCCCGTTTTCAATGCCAATAGTCTTTTTCAACAAGCTATAGATCGTTTTCTCATAAAATTTATATTTCATGTGCAATACAGGCGGAGGAGTCAGCCCTTTGTACACATAATCCAAATTATGTTCACGTCCCACTTTAATAGCATCCAGCATCAACTTCTTTTTCAATCCGGTTGTCTCATTGATTTTTTCTTGCACGCCGGCATACACTTTCTCCCAAAAACGGGGAACACTGCACATAGCCGTAGGACGGATTTCCTTTATTGTTTTCTGGATATCAGCAGGACGCAAGTTGATAGACAAAGTACACCCCATCGAAAGGCACCAGCAAGTCCATGCACGCTCAAACACATGAGTAAAAGGAAGGAAATTCATAATCACATCCTGATCACCCAATTGAGGGAAACGTTCATCATGTGCCGGAATGGCCGCCTCATAGCAAGAATGATGCAACATCACCCCCTTGCTGTCTCCGGTTGTTCCACTGGTATAAAGAATATTGGCAAGATCACCATTACCCGACTCTGAAGTACGCTTGTCTACTTCAGCTTGATGCGGATGCGCCTCACTCAATTTCAGAAAGTCATCAAAATAAATGGAAGTCTGGTCCCGCTCATCACGCTTTACCTCCCTGTCGAAAATTATAATCTGTTTCAGTTGGCTTCCCAGTAGCATAACCCGGAACGCCACATCATATTGCAACTGTTCACCTACAAAAATATAACGTATTTCGGCATCACCTACCATATAATGTACCTGCGCCTCGGAACTGGTAGCATAAAATGGTACAGTAACAGCCCGTACTCCAAAAGCTCCAAAGTCCACATACAGGCATTCCGGTTTATTTTGAGAAAAAACTGCTATATTTTCCTGTATGCCTATACCTAATTCTATCAATGCATTCGAAACTGTTTTTACAGTTGCGGCAAACTGGTTCCAAGAAACCGGAATCCATGTTTCTGTTTTATAATCGCGGTAACGCAACGCTACACGATCACCATATTTCCCTGCCTGACGTTGTATCAGGACAGATAAGAAAGAACTACTCATTCCAAAGATTTATTTTTAATTCATCGGCAAAGTTATCGTTTAATTTGGAATTATCCTCTATAAACAGGCATTAATTTTCCCAACCAGTCAAAGAGTTAGAAGAAATCAGCCGAAAGCTTTAGTTGCATATCTAACTTAATTACCTACTTTTTTCATCACCGTTTACCACGCAAAAATAGTATCTTTGCAACACATTAAATTATTAAAATCAAGATGATTGATATAGAATATTACACTTCCGAAGCAACCACATTGCTGAATTCGTTAATCGGTATCCCCTCATTGAGCCGGGAAGAAGAAGCTGCCGCTGACTTTCTGCAGAACTATATTGAAGAAACAGGTATCATGACCGGTCGTTCGGGCAACAACATTTGGTGTATCAGTCCGATGTTCGACCTCAACAAACCGACTATTTTACTAAATTCCCACATCGATACCGTAAAACCGGTAAACGGATGGCGGAAACATCCTTTCACTCCGAAAGCCGAAAACGGAAAGATTTACGGTTTGGGAAGTAATGACGCCGGCGCCAGTGTAGTATCCTTATTTCAGGCGTACCGCCATCTCTCTACAACCGAGCAGGCATACAATCTGATCTTTCTTGCCTCATGTGAAGAAGAAGTTTCCGGAAAAAACGGAATAGAAAGCGTATTGCCCCAACTACCTCCCATCACCTTGGGCATAGTGGGTGAACCGACAGAAATGCAGCCTGCTATTGCCGAAAAGGGATTGATGGTGCTGGATGTTACCGCATACGGCAAAGCCGGACATGCCGCACGCAATGAAGGAGTGAATGCTATCTACAAGGTACTGGAAGACATTCAGTGGTTCCGTGATTATAAATTCCCAAAGGAATCTTCCCTGCTGGGGCCTGTCAAAATGAGCGTGACACAAATAAATGCCGGCACGCAGCATAATGTCATCCCCGATACTTGTACTTTCGTTGTGGATATCCGCAGTAATGAATGTTACTCTAACGAAGAACTATTCAAAGAAATAAGTGCCCATCTAAAAAGCGAGGCGAAAGCTCGTTCTTTCCGCTTGAACTCATCTCATATCAGTGCCGAGCATCCCTTTGTGAAATGCGCGGTAAAACTAGGACGTGTACCTTTCGGTTCTCCTACTTTGTCCGATCAGGCGTTGATGAAGTTCCCGTCTGTCAAAATCGGTCCGGGAAAGTCCTCCCGTTCACACACGGCTGATGAATATATCATGGTTTCGGAAATTGAGGAAGCGATAAGGCTTTATATCGAGATGCTGGACGGACTGGTGCTGTAAACGACTTACAAAGACGCTATTTCCCCTATAGACAGACCGGTAACCTGTGCAATTACATCAAATGCAATACCGGCCTGTTTCATTTTTTTTGCATTCTTGAAGCATTCTTCCTTACGACCTTGCCCAAGACCTTTTTCAAGGCCCTCTTTAAGACCTTCCTCACGCCCTTTTTTCAACTGGGTGGACATCACGCTGTACCAGTCGCGGAAATTCTTCAAACTTTCCCAATACTCGCCTAATTCCTTAGGATTGAACTTAGCTATCTCGGCAGCCTCGAAAAGTTCCTTGTTCATTGCCGTGCCGAAAAGCAGCTTGAAGCCGAAATCGGTATAAGGGTTGATGTATTTATCCTGTATGCCTTCTGTTCCCATATCTATCCGAGGTTTAATAAGTTATGATACAGGATAAAAGTAATCAATATACTGCAATTCCCCGTCTTAAAAGAAAGATTTAACTATTTATCATTCATAGTAGCAACATATCCTCATCATAACAATAATTTATATCTTTCATTCCCCTTTTCTAGATAAGGTTTAATAACTCCTCATTATTCCATCTTTCAGCATATTCACTGCTTAAGTCTGCCGTGATACACTCGTGCTTATTTTCCCCTTTTTGTAAACCGATAACTCTGATGTCAGGAACAGTTTTAGCATACTTTCTTATTGTGAGTTCCAATAAAATTCCTAAGCTTATCGATTTCATATCAGGCGGATAAAACGGTTCCGCACTTTGAGCGTCATTTAAACAGGAAAAAATAACAGGGAAAAAGAGGAGAAGTTCAGCCGTGATCTCATTGGCTGGGCTGTGGGGATACACATTTCTCACCGGCGCCGCAGCGTCGACGATAAGAGCTTCAGGATCTGTCAATATAAGTTCCTTCCTATTTTCTAATGCATACTTCCATTTTACCAAAACAGACCCTGTAGAATGCAATACATTTCCATAACGAACGATCCTATAAGCGCAATTCGATCCGTTTATTTGCTCAAAATCCCCAAAAAGATTCTCCATAAGCAATTTAGTAGCCCCATACGTTCCTGAAACTTGAACAGCTTTATCAGTGCTTGTTGCCAAAATAAATTTTATGTTCTGTTCCTCAACAGTTATTTTAAGAAGATTCAACGTACCAAGAATATTAGTCTGAACAGCTTTCAGAGGATGTTCTTTTGCCAAAATGACATCTTTAAACGCAGCCAAATGAAATATCCCATCACAACCATTCAATGCCTTTTTCAATAAAAGATAATCTTCAACGGGACATGGAAAGATTTGAACGCTTTTAAATTTCTCCCTCAGAGCAATCAGTTTTCCTTCATTCCTGGCTATCGCATGAATAGTATGTCCTTGGGTAATCAACCGTTCTATCAATTTCTCAGCCAAATAACCGGTAGCCCCCGTTACTGCAATGGTTCCCATACTCAAGCTATTTTTTATCATTCATCAACACATCCCTCGCAACATAAGGCTGTGGAGAAAACTCAATAGTCAACACATTCGACTCTCCTAAAGCTGTTAATGTATGGACGCACCCCGGTAAAGTCCGTACCAAATCCCCCTTTTCCCAAATCTCTTCTATTACAGCCTCACTATCATCATATTTCTGAAAAGTGGCATGCATACGCCCCTGTAAAATAAGCATATATTCCACCTTTCTAAAATGATAATGATTGCCTCTAAGAACCTTTGGGACGAATTGCAAGAATCCTATATATTTAGCGGCTTCCACCGCTGGAATTGAAGCACTCAAAGTAGTATCCTCGCCAATTACAAAACCAGTCCCCGCCTCCAGCAAGCTATAATTTTTCACATTCCCTACGGATTCCACTTTTATCAAATCCCTGACAGTTATTTCATCAAACATTTTTTTCGATTGCTCACGCACGTCAATTTTACATAATCCGGCACGATATTTTAATAAAAACAATTTATGATGAGGAGCAAGATTCTCCAATCTCAAACACTCATCCATATCCAGCAAAACAAAAGATTCACCTTCCAAAATACGGATATCCGCTGCATCGTCCATCAAATAAGTATGATGAATATATTCCCATCTATCATAGTCTGCTCTATACTCAGACCCCAGATAGGTTATAGAACTAAAATGTACCTTTGAGGATTTTTTGTGTTCAAATTCTTCCTTCAGTTCTCTGATAATACCGTCTAGAGGGGTTTCCTCCTCCTCAAGGTAGCCAGAAACAAGAGAATAACATCCGGAGTACTCTATATCCGGATTCTCATCTCTTTTTTGCAACAATACTCTATTATCTGTTGTAGTAATAATCGCAGTAGTCGAATCCATCATCTTTTTCATCTTCATTATTTTTTAAATTTTCATTCTGTTGTATTTTCACCACACCCACGTGATGAATAATATTTTCCTTATTCAGCATATCAGTATAAATAGCATGGTTTAACACTATAATAAGCAACCAAATAAGAGACAATATGGCAAAAAAAGGTTGAGTGTATGATTTCAGCCATAACTCCCAAGATTTTTTCTCTCTTTTCAAATTAGAAGGAATCTTTGTGAAAAGTTTCACATACTCATCCGGAAAAGTCTTTTCCGCTTCACATAACATATTCTTCCAGTGCTCATGATAACTCCATAATCTCTGCATTACGTAAATAGACCATATTGAGAATGACAATCCTCCAAATGCAATAATAAATGTCAGGTATTCAGAAGTTTGGCATACAGAGTTAAACAAGACGGTTTCCAATCCGAATAAAGAAACATTTATTCCGAACATAATATTAAAACGGCTCCAGATACCAGCTCCTTCATACTGTAATTGACCAAGAAGGTGAGTATAATGTTCCATTAATTTAGTGTTCTGCAAGGAATCCCTATCATTTACCGCCTTCTGATGATCCACATCCGCATAAAAGTTTATACCGCATCGAACTAATTTCGTCATTATATCAAGAATCTATTTTTATAATAAAAAAGGAGAGGATATTCCTCTGTTATCAGATTCATATCCCCTCCTCGCTTGAGGTTATCAAGAAGAAAGCATATCAAATTTAAACTATACTTCCTATCTTAGCCCAAATGTTTACTGTACTTTTCTTGTTACAGTTACCTTGAATGTCTTGGTTACAACACCCCAGTCATGAGTATAAGTGATGATGAATTGAACATCATGCTCATAAACAGTACCTGTAGGTTCGCCATTCCAAGTAAGGATACCGTTAGCATAGCTGTATTCAGCCTTGTCTGCTTCAGAGATATCAACTTTAACACCTGTAGATTCAGAGTCCTTCTGATACAATGTAGCTGCAATAGGTTCTGCTTTAGCAAGATCATTGGCTCCATCATATACAACCAACTTATTACCAACAGCATCTTTCAAAGTCAAATCTGTCCATTTCTTCTTGTCAGCAGCAACTTTCAAGCCATTAATCAAATCAAAGAGATTAATTTGTTCACCAGTTGCTAATGCAGGATTGTTATACTTCAAGTCAACAACATCAGAGAATGCCAAGATTGGTGTTTGCACAGTCCATTCTTCTGTATCGAAGAGTACACGTTTAGAATCAGTATCACCTGCTGTAATATCGTAAATATCAACTTTCAGTTTGCCAACCTTAGCCAAATCTACACGTGGAGTAAATACAATCTGGTTAGTAGTAGCCCACTTGATATCACCACTCTTCATCATTTCCTGAACATAAGCGTTCTGGTTCTTTGAAGCCATATCAAATTTCACTATAGCATCTTCAGGAACAACATCATACATTTCGTCAAATACCTGAGATTGCATAATGAAGTCTGTGTAATTTGCTCCACTCTTAACCCATTCACCCATGATAATGCGGTTCTTATACTGATCCTTAATCGGACAATCGAATGTATAAGTTACAGAGAAGTCGTTAACGGCAACCTTAAACAGTTTGTTTACATACTTGTTGTAAACACCATAAGGAGTCTTGATGCCATCGGTCATCATCATATCATAGTCACTGTTCCAATCATAAGACCAAGATGAGCCCATCAACAAAGTAGTCTTCTTTATTTGTTCCTGATTAGCGCCCGGTGTCAAGATTAAGAATAAAGAGTCTTTGTCTGCATTGTTTCCACCATTCTTATAGTACAGAACAGCTTCATTAGTGATATTCAAATTCTGTTCAATATAGTTAGCCACATTGGTAACGTTCTCTTCCAAATTGGCATTAGCTAATCCGTTTCTTATAGTCCAGAAATTATTGTAACTTGTTTGAGACATATCGGCATAACCAGTCAACTTATTAGCTGTATCATATACAGGTTTATACAACTGAACAAAAGTAGAATATACACTATTATTGTTTGAAACAACATCACGTCCTTCAATAGCATTTTCAAAGTCACGAACATCCAAAGTGATAACTTGAGATTTTGCACTATTGTAAGTAAATGTGAAGTTGTCTGTAGCGTTCAACGGTTTCAAAGCAACAGTTGAGAAGTTAGGATTAACAGCAGGACGAACTGCTTTGATAAATACTACATTCTTTATCTCATAATCTTTAATTCCTTCTTCTTGAGCCTTAACAGTAGTAGTTACTTCAATAGCTGCATATTCATCAATAGCAGAAGCTTGGTTAGTTGATTTCACAGACAAGACATTATCTTTCAGTTCAAAGATACCTTGATGAGTCTTGATAGTTTGACCCTTAAAAGTGTATTCTTCATTCTGATCCAACAGTCTGAAAGCCTTTTCATAAACAATACCTGTTTCTTTTACCCAAACCTTAGCACTTTGAATATAAACATCAATAGAATCATTTACATTGTAAGTACCTTGATAGTTGAATTTACCAAAATCATATCCATCATAAGCATTCCATCCTTCAGTAATAATCTTCGGATAATTGTTACCTGTTACGGTAGTGGAAGTGAATGCGTTCTTGATATTATCAGTAGTAACATTTGTTCTTCCTACTGTAAAGTAATCAGAAGCAGAAGTGTATTGACCATACATAGTTACATCTAAAGAAGTTGCAACTACTGTTCCTTCACTTATTCCTTCATTAGGTATCATAGCAAGTTTCAATACTCCGTTTGCTAAAGTAGCCGAACCATCCATATATACCAAAGCCGGTTCTACACTACGACTCAATTTGTATGTATCAACGAACGAGAATTTAGCATTGTCCAATGAGAAATCACCCGGATAAACCTTGAAAGAAGCATAAGCAGGAACAGCTGCAAACAATTCATTATCTGTATTATACACATTATAAGCATAACAAACATCGTTGGCATCATTAACAGTCTGTTTTCTGTAAACCACAGTCTGCAACCCTTTGAATGCAGAACCTTCCTGCAGCAAAGTATAGTTCTGTCCGTCGATAGTCACAATTACAGTCTTGCTTTCAGCATCTACAGCAATGTTAGGAAATTCATTGTTCTGCTTCAAATCAGTAACTTTGTCACCGATCTTGATGTATTCCACACCATCCACTGTCACCCAAGACACGTTTGAACCAGCGGCTTCACCATCCTGACCTCTGGCCGGAACTTTGTTACCTTCGGTATCTTTCACATCCACCCAAGTAGCACCTTTGTCTGTGCTAACCTGCCAGTAATTGCCTTCCACACGGAATTCAGGGATAACAGTAGTACCATCTGCTCCATTAGTACCATTCTTGATAGTAATTTTGGAACCGTCAGTGAAAACCAGTTCATATCCACCGGTAACCTCATTACATGACTGAACGAATTTACCTGCCTTAATTGCCGAGTCAAGACTTGCAATGGTTTCCTTGACTTCGCTCAATTCCTTGTCGATGCGGTCAATGTCATCATCATAGTCCTTACAAGACACAAATGTTCCTGTTGACGAAACCATTAAGGCTCCGAACAGGATTGCACTTAAAAACTTTTTGTTCATAATAGAAAAACTTTAAATTTATAAATTTAAAAACTAAAATTGGTTATACATATTAACTTCATTATTAATAGCTTAGCTAGTTTATCACCTGTAAATACCGTTTCCTCCTTTCCCTGGACTGATAAGATAAAGGTGATATGCCCACAATACGACTGAAAGCCGAGTAGAAAGCACTTTTAGAGGCGAAACCACAACTACAGGGCAAGTCATTCAATGTGCAACGACCGGAATCAAGAAGTTCCTTGGCGTATTCCACGCGATAGCTGTTCACAAGTTCCTTCAAGTTGCAACCAAAATACTTATTCACTACATTACTCAGGTAGGTCTGGTTCGTTTCAAGCAGTTCACTCAGTTTTTTCAGAGAAAGCGAGGTGTCAAGGAATACCTGACGTATCTCAAGCTGGTACAATATACCTTTATATATATTGCAATCCACCTTGCGAATGTCTGTTCCCTTTCCGGCAAACTCCTCTTTCCATTGCCGCTCGGCGGCCTTGAAAAGCAAAGTTTTCTGCCGCTCGGAAGTAGCGGTCGTGCGTTTACGTCTCAGAAATAGATATTCCATCTGCTTTATGTTGTTTTCATTTAGTTATACCGCTTCAAAGACCAGGTATATTCTATATATAAAAAGGTCTTAAAAACGACATTTTTTGTAGATCTCTTGATAAGAGATCTACAAAAAGCATTAACACACATTATATCAACATATTACAGAGCTGTTGAAACGGAATAAAGAAGAATATAAATAAGTGAGAGAACTATTTTTTTATATAAATTCCTATTTTTTTTGCCAAAAATGTATTAGTTCTCAAAACTTTGCTTATTTTTGCACAGAAAATATATATCTCTTATCAAGAGATATATAAATCGGGTCATGTAAAAGCGAAGCATAACAAACTGAAAGACAGAATATTGCTACTTATAAAGAGTTTATGTTAGCTTTAAAAGGAGAAAAGTTCATCATTTTAACTTTTTTTGTTTCATCAAAGAGAAATCCATCAACCAGTTTTTTTAAAGTTCTACTATAAAAGTCCAGAAGCATTTGGAATTATTATGGAAATGACAATAGATCGAACCCTGTTGCATAAACCTTTTCTATCTCCTGATTAAACCTTTTTATACGGATGTATTCTATCTCCATAGCCTTTGGAGCTATCTCCATAAGCTTTGGAGTTATCTCCCAAGGCTATGGAGTTAACTCCAAAGGCTTACGGAGATAGAACAAACAGGAAAAAAACCTTTAACCATACGGCGGGAAAGGTTTAGAAATATAGACAAGAGCTTTTAAGGATGAATCTGATTACAAAGCTACGCATTCCTTAAGCAGGGAGGAAAAGTCCCCAGACTGCCTTCTTATAAAAAAGCGAAACAACATATTGGCAGGAAGATATACATCTGACTACATGTATGTTATATAGCAACAAGTCGAAATGCTAAAGTGAGGGCATATATCCAATCCCAATCTTTACTTTTGCCTGTCATACAAACCATCCATAAAATTACGAACGCTCGTACAGGGGGGTATCACAAACAATTGCATGAAATAAATCCCCACTAAATTTCTGCTGACCCAAAAGCCGGATAAGCCCTCATTTCAGCAGGCTGAAGGATTTATATCCGGATGAAGGAAATAAAGTAAAAATGGTTCATCATAAACAACTGAGTAACAATATATTACCTTACAATGAAGGATTTGAAGGAAAAAAAACAGGTTATAGAGCCAAATCTTCTCTATAACCTGCATATACTCAAATCACCTTGAAACAATCAGAGAGTGATATCTTTCATTATCTTTTCTAATGCTCCGGCATTATGGTTCACATAATTTCCGGCAGCTTTCCCGGCTTGTTGCAAGCAAGCCTTATCCGACAAAAATTTGTCCATCAGCCGTTTAAAATCATCATAGCCAGTCACTTCAAAACCGCCTTTCTGCTCCAACAAATGTTGCGCCTCGCGAAATTTCTTGTTGTTAGGTCCGAATACCACAGGAATACCATATACAGCCGCTTCCAGCACATTATGAATTCCAACTCCGAACCCCCCCCCAATATACGAAATCTCACCATATCGGTAAATGGAGGACAGCAATCCGTAACAGTCGATAATCAAACAATCGGCCTGTGTCACATTTTCTTCCGTAGCCTCGGTATAGCGGATGCACGGACGTTTCACCTTATCTAAAATCTCTTTCAAATGACTGTCGCTCACCACATGAGGAGCAATAACCAGTTTCATCTCAGGATGCTCATTGAAATATTTGATAAAAATATCCTCATCCGGTCCCCATGAGCTGCCTGCAACAAAAGTCAACGAGCCACCTTTGAACTTCTCCACCAGCGGAAGCTGCTTGGCTTGATGGCAGATATCCAGCACACGGTCAAAACGAGTATCGCCCACAACTGTCACATCGGTCACACCAATTGTTGCCAGTAATTTTTTGGAAACTTCATTCTGTACAAACAAATGAGCAAAAGTCCTCAGCACCTCACTATATCTCTTCCCATACCAACGGAAAAAAATCTGATTGGGACGGAAAATGGAAGATACGCTATAGGTGGGAATACCTCTCCTATGCAACTCATTCAAGTAATTCTGCCAAAATTCATACTTGATAAAAAACACCATACAGGGATTAGCCAATTCTACAAACCGACGGACATTACGCAGAGTGTCGAAAGGCAGATAGCAGACAAGGTCTGCCCCCTGGTAGTTCTTTCTCACTTCATACCCTGAGGGAGAAAAGAATGTCTGCAATATTTTATATTCGGGATGCTCCTTACGGATACGTTCTATCAAAGGGCGTCCCTGTTCGAACTCACCCAATGAAGCTGCATGAAACCAAATGTAACGGGCGTTTTTGTCTATCTTGTTACGCAAGATATCAAATACCTCCCGGTGTCCTTTTACCATTTTGGCAGGCTTGGCACTGAACAGGCCGGCAACCTTCACCCCGAATAGATAAATATAGATGACTAAGTTATAAATCATAACTACCGGCTATTACTTGAGCATTTCCACAGCCCGACGAATGCGTCGCAATGTTTCTTCTTTCCCTAAAACGGCTGAAATATCAAACATATGCGGGCCTTTACCCTCACCTACCAAGGTTAAACGGAAAGCATTCATTATATTACCCAAGTGATAACCTTTATCTTCTATCCATTTCATGACCACAGCTTCCTGGTTCTCCAGCGAGAAGTCGTCCAAGGCCTCCAACACGTCCGCCAACTCCAGCATACGTTCGGGAGAGTCCTCTTTCCAACGTTTTTTACGGGTCTTCTCATCATATTCCGTAGGAGCGACGAAGAAGAATTTGCAAGTTTCCCACAAATCCTTGATAAAACTTACACGATCTTTCATCAAACCTACCACGGTCACTACTTTATCCATAGGAGCTTCAATGCCGTGCTCTTTCAAGATCGGCATGAAAAGCCCGGCTACTTCCTCATTGCTTTTCTTCAATATATATTCATGGTTAAACCATTTTCCTTTTTCAAAGTCGAATTTCGCTCC
>OGYD01000954.1_pt1 | contig 23409 bp, 16 predicted proteins | sample 1576441 | NCBI WGS metagenome assembly OGYD01 (sample SAMEA3541537, study PRJEB24748) | human gut metagenome | biome: human gut; feature: human-associated habitat; material: faeces | place: China | collected 2012 | reverse complement strand
GAAGTCCTCTTCTCTGTCCTACCATCTTAAGAAGTCCTCTTCTTGAGTGGTGATCTTTCGGGTTAGCTTTGAAATGATCTGTAAGATCATTGATTCTAGCTGTCAGGATAGCAATCTGTACTTCCGGTGATCCTGTATCCCCTGCTGTTCTACCATATTCTGCAATAATCTGTTCTTTCTGCTCTTTTGTTACCATGTTGTGGTTCCTCCTTAAATTCTTATATATCGCCTGGTATTAAGTAACGGTTGGAGATTCCTATTACCGAACACCGGCTAACTCACTTGACTAATATATCATATATACTTTATCTTGTAAAGCACTAATTTTATGCTTAAATTTGAATGCTTAAATTTTAAAATACTGTCTGCCACTGGCGATATCTTTATCCACACGCGCTTTCAGTTCTTCTTTATTTTCAAATTTCTGCTCCGGTCTGACGAACTCAATCAGTTCCACCATGACTTCTTTGCCGTAAGCATCTGCATCATAATCAAATAAAAATGTCTCAAGCCACACCTTCTCTTCGTTGGATACGGTCGGTCTGACTCCTACATTTGCAATACCATTATATCCATAACCGTCCATATACGCACGACACAAATACACGCCTCTCGGCGGTATAATCTTGCGCTTCGGCCATGCAATATTCATCGTTGGAAATCCAAGTGTTCTTCCAAGTTTATGTCCATGCTCTACCGTGCCGCAGATTCCATAAGAATAGCCCAGAAGTCTGCCGACCAGATCCATGTTTCCGGTTCCCAGTATCTTCTTTGTGTAGGTACTGCTGATAATATGATTCTCATACCGTATCTTTTCCAGAACGATCAGACGATATCCATATCTTTCCTGATACTGGCCAACGGATCTTTTCCCGCAGCAGAAGCCGCAGCAGCGGTGTGTTGCTCACCCCAATGCCGATGACGGCCACAGTCTTATCTTTCAGCGAATCTAAATACTCCCTCAGTGTCATATCTTCAGCCTCCACGACATTTTTATCGATAGGCTCATTATATCCCATATTATGCCCCAGTTCAATTCTTTTTTCCAATGAAATCTTCCCGTCCCCGTTGACTTCCCCCGCAGAATACTATATTATATTGTGTGAGTAGGTCGGACGGTCGCGGGGACAAAGGCGAAAGCCTGTCCATGAGGAAAGTCCGGGCTCCGCAGGGCAAGGATAACGGGTAACGCCCGCCGAAGGCGACTTCAGGAAAAGTGCAACAGAGATATACCGCCTCGTTTTCGAGGTAAGGGTGGAAAGGCGAGGTAAGAGCTCACCCGGCGGCGTGTGAAAGCGTCCGCCGCTGTAAACTCTATTCGGAGCAACACCGGTATGGGAGCAATAGGCCGGCCCGGCTGCTCCCGAGGTGGCTGGAGCGCACCGGCAACGGTGCGCGTAGATAGATGACCGTATGACAACAGAACCCGGCTTATAGACCTGCTCACTCAATATGCAATCGGCTGCTTAAACTGCAGTCGATTGCTTTTTTACTGCACCATCGGTTGACAGGGGCAGAATCGCTTCCTTCCCACTGTTACTGGATGCCCATTTCGTTGTCAGTCTACCTATCTTGCGTATTCCTTGTGCATATCTTACAATCCAATTTCCTGAATTTGTGCATGATTTGTAATTTTTACTTCTTTACATTATCACGCTAAAGTGGTAGTATGATAGTGCAATAAGAAATCGGTCGGATGCACCGGCCCCATAAAAAGAAAAAAGGAGAACGAATCAATGAAAAACCTGAAGAAAGCTCTGTGCCTGCTGCTGGCAGTGCTGATGACCGTTTCCCTCCTGGCCGCATGCGGCAAGAAGGACGATAACAACGCCGACGGCAAGAAAGTCTTTACCGTTGGCATCGACGCCGAGTATCCCCCCTTTAGCTATCTGGGCGATGACGGCAGCTACACCGGCTTCGACATTGAGGTAGCCCAGGCCGCCTGCGACCTGCTGGGCTGGGAGATGAAGGTCTTCCCCGTCAACTGGGATCAGAAGCTGACGCAGCTGGATGCTAAAGAGTGCGATTGCATCTGGTCCGGCATGACCATCCTCGACAGCATGAAGGAAGCCGGCTACACCCTCTCCGCCCCCTACTATGACAACACTCAGGTCATCATGGTCAAGGAAGGCAGCGACATCAAATCCTCTGCCGATCTGGCCGGTAAGGTCGTAGCCGTGCAGCTGGGCACCTCCGGTGACACCCTGCTCAGCGAGGGCGGTGATCTGGAGTCCCTGACCGCCACCTTTAAGTCCCTGATCCGCAGCGATAGCTTCCTCAAGTGCTTCACTGAGCTGAGCGGCGGCGCCGTGGATGCCGTCATCGTGGATAAGCCTGTTGCTACCGCCTATGCCGATAAGAACGCCGGCTTCACCATCCTCTCCGAGGAGCTGGGCGCCGAGCAGTACGGTATCGCCTTCCGTGCCGATGATAAGGAGCTGTGCTCCTCCATCGAAGGTGCCGTCAAGACCCTGGTGGATAACGGCACCTATGCCAAGATCGCCGAGAAGTATCCTGACATCGTCAACAACCTGCTGTTCCTGAACTAATAGGGTCCATCCCCTTGAAAAAGTAAAATCTACGCACCTCCCGGAGGCTCCCATGGGTCTCCGGGAGACTGCGCCTAAAAAAATGAGGAGAAACCAATGACATTATCCACCATGATCCTGAAAATGAGCGAGGGTCTCGGCAATACCTGTGCCATTTTCTTTCTGACCCTGCTGTTTTCCCTGCCCCTGGGCATGATTTTCGCCCTTCTGCGCATGAGTAAGAGCAAGGCCGTGTCCTCTGTAATGCGCTTTATCATCTCTGTTCTGCGCGGCACGCCCCTGATGCTCCAGCTTCTGGCGGTCACATACGGCCCGCACTATCTGTTTCCGGACATGGGCGTAGCCCGAAATAAGCTCATTCCCGTGGTCATCGCCTTTGCCATTAACTACGCCGCCTACTTCGCGGAAATTTACCGCGGCGGCATCGAGTCCATGCCCGTGGGGCAGTACGAGGCCGCCGGGGTCCTGGGCTATACCAAGGTTCAGACCTTTATGCGTATCATTTTGCCCCAAGTGGTCAAGCGCATTATGCCCAGCATCACCAATGAGGTGGTCACCCTGGTGAAGGATACCTCTATTGCCTTCTGCGTGTCCTACGAGGAGCTGTTCACCATCGGCAAGCAGATCGCCAACTCCCAGACCAGCTTCATGCCCTTCCTTATCGCAGGTGTGTTCTACTTCCTGTTCAACGGCATCGTGGATGTGGTCATGGGCCGCATCGAAAAACGCATGGATTATTATCAATAAGGGGGCGCGGATATGAATATTTTGGAAATCAAAAATGTAAAAAAGAGCTTTAACGACTCCACGCTCCATGTCCTCAAGGACATCAGTCTCACCGTAGCCCAGGGCGAGGTGGTGGCCATCATCGGCCCCTCCGGCAGCGGAAAGTCCACCCTCCTGCGCTGCGCCACCCTACTTACGAAGATGGACAGCGGCGACCTGCTCTATTCCGGAGACTATGCCGCCAAAACCAATGAGCAGGGCGTGTCCGTCTATGCCGACAAGCAGCAGCTCAAAAAAATCCGCAGCCGCTTTGGCTTGGTTTTTCAAAACTTCAACCTCTTCCCCCACTTCTCCGTGCTGAAGAACCTCACCGACGCGCCCATTCAGGTGCTGGGCCGCAGCAAGGAGGAGGCAGAAAAGAAAGCCATGGCTTTGCTGGAAAAGATGGGCCTGGCGGATAAGGCCGATGCCTATCCCTGTCAGCTCTCCGGCGGTCAGCAGCAGCGGGTGGCCATTGCCCGAGCCCTGGCTATGGAGCCGGAAATTCTCTTCTTCGATGAGCCCACCTCCGCCTTGGACCCGGAGCTGACCGGTGAGATTCTCAAGGTCATACGCCAGTTGGCCGAGGAGCACATGACCATGGTTATCGTCACCCACGAAATGAGCTTTGCTCGGGATGTGGCAGACCGCGTCATCTTCATGGACGGCGGCGTCATCGTGGAGCAGGGCGACCCCAAGGAGGTCATCTCCAACCCCAAGGAGGAGCGCACCCGTCAATTTCTCTCCCGCTTTGCCCAAAACTGATTCATTCTTTCTTCTTTTTTCCATACCCCACGCCCGGCAGAGATCCCCGCCGGGCGTGGGCCTTTTTATAACCAACCGTAGGGCGGGGTGCCCTCACCCCGCCGCTCGGAATTGTACCGCACTGCTTATAAAAGGTGCCATTGCGAGACCCCCGTCCTCAAAAGCCTTCCCTGCGTAAGGTGCGATGCCGGAAGGGTCCTCTCCGCGTCATGCACTCCACCCCCATTTCCCTCACACGCAAAAACGGGCGAGGTCCACCCCGCCCGTCCTAATATGTGATCAATTCCTACTTCCGCAGCACCGGAATCAGCAGCATTCCCTCCGGCAAGCTGTCATCCTCCATGTGATTGTACTGCCGTATGGCTTCTTCGCTGCTGCCGTGCTGCTTAGCCATATCCCACAGACATTCACCGCACTTTGCCCGCCGCAGCACCAGAGAAGGCCTTGTCTCTTGGCTTTCCTCGGATTCCTTCACCGCCGTCACGGTTCGCAGCTCTGTTTCTTCCCCGGTCAGGCCGTAAAAGCATACCGGCACACGCACCTGGCAGGTCCCCGCGCTTCCCCGCAGCTCTGCAATGCCGCAGGAAAGCCATGCCGCGTCCGGGGTAGCCTCCACTGTAGTGCTCAATTCCCGGCTCCGCTCTGCCGTAACCGGTGCGCCGCTTTCGTCCTGGTAGAGAATTCGCATTCGCACGGTAGTGGAAAGCTCTGTTCGGCCCCCGTCACATCGGGCAATGACTCCGCCGCAGTCAAAGGCCGTCACATAGGCAAACAGTGTCCCCCCTCCGGATTCAAGAAGCTCCTCCGCCCATTCCCGGGCACACACCGGGCTGCAGCGCCGGCTAAAGCGTACCGTCTCCGTCTCCGCTGTCAGAGCCTGACAGGTGCTGTACAGGTCCGTTACATAGGAGATCTCCCGCTTCTGGTAGGCAAACACCCGGAAGGTGATCCGTGCCGTTAGACCCATGCGGCAGCCGCCCTCGCTGCGTACCAGCCGCAGGTCCCACTCTGCCGTCTCTGCCTCCACCTGCCAGGTGCCGTTCTCCACTGCGGTAAAGCCATCCAATATTTGGGAAAATGGCACCGTCTGCACCGTTTCCCGGAGCTTTCTGTCCGCCAGGCGCAGCATAGCCGACACGCACAGCTCCCCCTTCACCGCCAGCTTACTGCCGATCTGCTGGCAGCCGGTGATGCTGGGAACCATCCGGCTCAGAAGAATTTCCTCTGCCTGGTCTGCCCCGCCGTCAAATTCCTGGGCCGTGGTGCAGCTTCTTTCCTCCGCCGCCGCCAGCAGGCAAAGCTCCTGCCCTCTTTTTCGCACCTGCAAGCCTTTTCCCCGGGCCTCGCAGCAGAATCGGAGCTGCCTCTGCCCGAAGCCCAGGACCGTCAGCTCCGGGATCACACGCAGGTAGAGCCTGCGTCCGGTGATGGGTTTCGCCTCGCATAAAAGCAGCCGGCTATGTACCTGCAGCATTTGGCACTCCCGCAGCTTGGGGTCGCTGAGCTCACAGGTAAAGGGTACCGCCACCGTCACGCTTTGCAGCCCCTCCGTCTCCTCAGAGAGATAAAGCACCGTCACCCGGGCTTCGCCCCGGACGATTCCCTCCGATGCCTGCTTTTCCCGCACCAAGAGTTGTCCCGCAGCCTCCAGTATCCTTGACGCTGTGGCGCAGTAGTCAGGCAGAGTTGTCTCCGTTGTCTCCTCGTGGGTCGTTACCGCCTTGGCCAGTAAGTCATAGCAAGATATCTGCTCAAAATTCAGTTCCGTGTCCACTTCAATCACCCTCTCATATTGTGTCCTGTAAACATTCTATGAGGGGGCGGTTTCCTCTATTCCTTTCCGCAGAATAAGCAGCGCAGAATGCCCCGCAAAAATGCCGGCGCTTTCCAAACGATGATGCGCATTTTCTTCCCTCCCTTCACTGCCGCAGGCAGCACAGCCCGCAGGCGATCAACAAAAATGCCACAATAAACATCAGGCATCCCACCGGAAAAATGGCGGCAATGAGGATGCCCACACCCAGGGCCAGCGCACAAATGCCCACGCCCCGCCCGCAATTCCACCGTCTCATAATAACCCTCCTCTACTGCAATATACGCACCTTTGCGTCCCGGTGTTCCGCCCGGATCCATTGCCGCGCCATAGGCATGACGCAAAAAAGCGCCGTCTCGGGAGTGGTCCCGAGACGACACTTTTTCATTGGGGGTGCAGAAGGTATTTATCCCCTGTCTATTTAGGGACGCTCTGTGCCTATGCCTTTATGCGCCGATCTGGTTATCAATGTCGCACAGCAGGAACACGAAGTAGCTCTCCGCTGAATAACTCCCGACGGCATTTCCGCTTGCATCCAGGCCTGTCACCTTCGCAACCAGCCGGTAGTTAGTCAGAATGTCCTGATTGTTTGCATTCATCTGCTCGCGTACATACTCCAGGTCCACCTTTAGCGTATAGTCACCCGTGGCTTTCGAGGATGTCAAGTTCAGCCTCCCGCCGTCGGCATCCACCGTTCCGAGGGACCCCAGCAGATTTTCTTCGCTGTAAACATGCTTCTTCTTGGTCTCATCATACTGCTTTTGGTAGAGGAAAAACTCCACCTTGGCCGACTCGATATTCACCCGATCCTTCTCCGGTACGGCGCTGAAATCCGCCACCAGATCAAACAGAATTTTACCGCTGTCGGTGCTGTCTTTCACGCCGCCCATGTTGATAGCCTGGTGTTTACGGTCCACCGGGATCACCGTCAGCTTCACCGGCACAGCCGTTTTTGCCGTAAAACTGAGCGCTTGCCCCTCTATTTTGCTGCCATTGGTGTAGTGCGCCCGGTCGCTGGAGATGTAGAATTCATCCTGCAGCTTATAAAGGCCGCCGTCGGTAAATACCCCGCTGAAATCCGCAGGTGACACCTCCGAGAAGTCCAGCGTAAGCACAAAATCATCCGTCAGGCTGTCGCGTGGGGCCAAGGACACTATGTTATCCAGCTCATAGCGCACCGTAGAGGTAGGCGTTGTGACGCGGGTAGCCAGCAAAGTCTTACCGTCCTTGCCCGTCAGGAGCGCCTTTGTCCCGGCAGGCAGAGAAACAGCCTTATTGCTCGCATCCATGATCTTAAACACATGGGTCCCGTAGATGTCCCGGTCATGCATGGCAGAGATATAGTTGCTGGGGAAATTCACCTGCACATGGGCATTCACCACCAGCTCCTTACCAACCACATTGGAAAAGGTCGTGGCAGGCGTTTCCAGTTTCATTTTGCCTGTGGCCTTGCCCCACACATTCACGGAGCATGCTTCCTTATGATCCCGAACAATGATGTTCTTGTCATTTTCCGCCACCGTAGAGCGCAGCGTGTACTGCATCAGCGACTCTGCCGTCTGAGGAATCACCATCAGGAGATACCGCTCCACATGGCCGTAGTTCGCATCCTTGCACAGGTGGTCTTTCTTTCCAAGCAGATTCTTCACCACCTCCGGCAAGAGCTTCACGGTAAAGGGTTCTCCTGCCTCACTCTGAAAGCTGCTGAAGTCCAATGTGTAGGTGTCTTTATCAGCGGTGTAGTAGTAGCTCTTATATCCATAGGCCCCGGGGCTGTTCAGATCCACCAGCACGAATTTGGTCCCGGCGGTAAAGGCGTTCTTCTTGTCGTCGGAGCTGCCATCCGGGGTGCCGGACTCGATCCGCTTGTCAAAATTGAAGTTTTCGATCTTCTTAGCCGTGTCATTATACGCATACTCCACATACAGGGAGTATTTACTGCCGGCAGACACATTAATGAAGTTCTTCGGAGCCGTCAGGAAAGAGCTGAGCTGGTATACCTCGCCCTCCAAAGCGGATATATTGGACGTGTATTCCAAAATCTGCGGGTAATATACCACCACATTCATGGAGTAGGTCTGTGTGGGGACGGCACTGGACTGAAAAGTCAGTGTCAGCACCGTCAGGGACTTATTCTCCGACTCCAGATCATCGTACTTACCGGCGGTGAACTTCTGCCCGTCATACAGCACGCTCCCGTCCCCTTTTGCCTGCGGGGAAAGGGTACCGTCGTTTCCGAGGGTATAGCGGTCCGCCTGAACCGTAAGCGTATAGGCGCTTCCCATAGCGCCGAACCCGCCGCCTGTAAGCAGATTCAGGAAAGAGGACATGGTCTGCTGGGTAGCCCTGTTGATGGAAAGCACAGGGAGGTCTCTATTCTGCGTGATGCTCAGCTTATCCGCTGTCAGGACAGACAGGGTTTTTATGCCCGTATCCTCCAGCTTCACGGTCTTGTCCTTCCAGGCCGCCCAGCCTTCCAGGTTGGCATTGAGATAGTCGGGTGTGGCACTGCCCTGCGTCTTAGTCACCGCGTCGCCGTTGAGCTTGTCCGTCTTCACAGGTGTTACGCCATGATCCGCCAGCGCCTGCGCCGGGGTGTAAGCCGTGTTTTTTTTGCCGAAATACTCCGTCTCAAACACCGACGGCGCACCGTACCCGGCGAAGATCACCGTGCTGCTGCTACTACTGCTCTCAGACCCAAACCGCTCCTGCTTGGCAACATTGTCATCTTCTTCGACGCTCAGAGCCAGAATATTGGCCGTACCCTTGTTCTCGTAGCCAATCAACCCGACACTCTTGTAATCCGTCCCAGTCACACCGGAGGGCTTCGTGGTCGTCATCTTCAATATATCGGCAATCGTTTTCGCAGAACCGGTAAAGGCCATGTCATTGTTCTTCATCAGGATATTGCAACCGTTCAGCACTCCTTTTTCGCTGATGGTATCCACGATGCCGCCTGCCTCTTTTTTATCTTTAAACCCGCTGCGGAGCATATTGTCCGCAAAATACAGGCCATCCAGCGACACAGGCTTCCCGACCGTGTTGAAGATTCCGGCCAGCGAGCTATTCGTCGATTGTATATAATTGCCGAATACCTTTATGTTCTGTAGAGAAGTGGATGCGCCATTAAAGCCCCGGAGGACACCGGCCGCCCTACTCCCCGCAATGATGCAGTTGGACACCTCTGCGTCTGTCACATCCACGGAAATCTGGTTCACATGCCCCAAAAGTCCGCTGGCAAACACATCGCCGCTTGAATTCTTGGTCGCCAAAATATACACCGGAGCAGACGCACTGCCGGACACCTTTACCCTCTTTGCAACGACAGCATTTGCGCTGTCGCCTTGCTCATGCCACGGGATCAGTCCCGCCGAGCAGGAGCGGCCCATGATGTAAAGGGGATGATTTGTGGCCTGAACGCTGAGGCCCGTAAAGCTGTAATTTGCACCGCGCTTACCCTCGCCCACAACGCCACCGCCATTGTTGTAGCCCAATATCGCTGTGGGTTCCGTGTCGGACTTTACCACGCAATTCGTGTATGTACTAGCCTGTGCGGTTACGCCCACAAATCCGCCCGCATTTCCGGCAGCATCCGTGTTGCTGCTGAGGGCATAGGACAGCGCATTCTTCGTCCCGTCAGAGATACCGTTCACATCCACAGTCGAATTCGTATACTCCGTGGGATAAGGTGCCGTGGCAGTATATCCGGCACAAGCCACCACCTCCGCCCCGTCCAGGGTGCAATTGCTAAAGGTCACGCTGGCCCTGCTTGTCCCAATAAAGCCGCCGGCGTTTCCGTTATACGAAGAGCTCGTCGTTTTTTTTGATACAAACTGCACGCTCGAGCCGCTGACCGACGAATCTGTAACCGAAATAGTCCCGTTCATAATACAGCCGATCAATCCACCCGTAGCCGCATTGTAAGTATCGTTGTTTGCGTCAGAGAATTCAGATACCTTTGTCTGGACCTGTGCATTCGTCACTTTCACATTGGAAAGCTGCGTGTTGCTGCCCGCCCGAAGGAAAGCGTACACCGCCCCGGTGCTCTGCAAGCCTTCCAGCTTCACACTGTCTATAACACATCCATTTACAGAAGAACCATTTTGATTGTGCTCACTGGCGACAAGACCACCGGCCCAACCGGGAGAGTGGATAGTCAAATCTTTCAGCGCCACATCCGTGAATTTTGCTCCACCGGAATAGCCCAAAAAGCCGCCCAAGCAGAACAGCGTTTCCTTATTATTGCTTCCATCCAGCTTCAACCAGTGGCTCATTTTCTTCGCCAGCTCTGTGTTATTGGCAATGTCATATACAGAAAGGGAAATTGTGCCGCTCACAGTTATATTAGAGAGCAAGACCGGTCCACCGCCGGTTGGCTCCATCACCAAGGCCATATTGTGAACAGAGTCGGGCTCATATTTGCTGCTCGCCTGATAGCAATACTGTTTCAAGGACGCATTGAGTTTGACCAAAGTCCCAGTGGCTGCTCCATGTACCTCCAGCACATTGTAGCACTCCGTACCTAAATAGGGGCTGCCAAGTCCACGAAAGGCATTGCCGAACTGGCTCATATCATATTCTGCGCCTGTCAGGGTCGCGGTAATTTTCCCATTTCTGCTTATCCCGGTTCCCGCCGGAATACTGAAATACCTCCGAATCAGGTTATCCCCGTCCGTCCGCGCATCCTCGGCATAGCGCCCGGCGGTAATGGTCACATCCGGGTGGTTCGTCTCACCCACATACGCATAATTACCACTGCGGGATAATACATCTGCGCCATACGACAGCGAGTTCGTCTCGTCCGACAGGGCCCCGCTGTACATGGAGTACCCCAGCATCATCAGGTCCGCCGCATTATCCAGCGTGAACGCGCCGCCCTGATCTCCCTGCGCTGTGAATGTCCCGGTGGTCTGCTTCGCCGCAATATAGGCGATGGAGGCATACTTCTCTGTATTTTTATATTCCTGGTCATCCGAGATAGCATAGCCGCAGAACGCCTTGCCCACATAGGGCGCATAGTAAAAATACCGGGAATCCTCCGCAGTCTTGGCCTTGTCAACGCCCGGGCCCAGGCTCCGCACCGTGACACCGCCGCCGGAAATCAGGCCCACATAGCCGCCGAAAACCGAGGTCTTATGCCCCGCCGTCAGGGAATTCACACGGACGGTCACATGGTCCAGCACATTGTCTCCGCCGACGATCCAGCCGATAGCGCCGCCAAAATGCGCCACACTTGTGGCAGCCCGCTTAGTCGAAAAGGCTCGGCTGGTCGGGCTGTCCCAGCTGCTAAAGCTCCCCGAAAGTCCGACATTTTCATAGTTCAGCTCCAGCCCGTACACCGCGCAGCCGTTGGCCACATTGATAAATCCGCAGTAGCCCGTGTTGCCCACATTCGTGTTATCCGGCATGGTGATAACGGTCCCGCTGCCCACGATGACTCCATGGAAAGGATATTGCTCCGTTCCGATGCCTGTAAACTCGCTTGACAGCTCCATAGACTTCATAGGCGCAGAGATCTTGTAATACGCTCCCCGCAGATACTCCCGCAGCGCCTCCGCTTTCAGGGTCTTTTTCCCGCTCGTCAGCGTGCCCGAGGGCGATGCGGTGTACACATCACAGTCGGTATAGTCCAAGGCGGTGCCGCTGGCCTTGGGATAGTTGATGATCCACTCCGGCTGGAACGAGTGCGAGCCGCTCATACTCACCAGCTTCGTCAGTTCCTCCAGCTGTGCGGCTCTTTCGATAATATAAGGATGCTCGTATGTGCCCCAACCAATGTCAAAATTCACACTCTTGCGGTTTACCCGCAGGCTGGTGCCGCCGTCCATGGTGGTAAGCACATAGGGCATATACCCGGCAGAAAATGCCGTGTTCGTGCCGCCATGTTGGGTCGGTTGCGTATTGGGGTCCACCAATATCTCCTGATCGTAATACTCGTACTGCTTGGGGTTGGTGGAAATTTCCGTACCATAGGTCACGGCGTTCTTGTGATTGCCGCCGTCCCAGTCCTCCGCCAGGTTGAAGTTATAGATGTATGCGCCCGTGCCGTTCACGCAGTTAATAGCCTCAAAGTAGCTGGCCTTGGTGAAGATGGACTTCCCTTCCTCCGCCGCAAAAACGATGTTTTTGAAAGTCACGGAGATGTTGGAGGAGGCCGTACTGCCGTTTTCGTTTGCTACGCCGCCCTTGCCGATCAGCGCACTGGCCGCCTTAGCCGTGTAGGCGGTCGTCTTATTGACCTCCTCATAAGTGCCCTGTGTGTACTGAGAAACGGAGGTCAGGGCTCCGATAACATTGCTGCCAATGGTGTCTATCAGCAGCGGCGTGGCCGCGCCGTCCACCGTCAGACCTTCAAAGAACACCTTTTCCACCTTGAAATTGGCGTCCGCCGTCACAGTGGCCGTGCGATTACCCACCACCTTGCCGCAGATGAACGCGCCGGAGCTGCCATTCACCGGGTATACGGTCCCAGCCAAGGTGATATTCGTAAGCGAAGCGGTGATGCTTTCGTTTGTGGCGATCACATCGGACAAAATACCGCTCTGAATGCCAAACATCTGTCCCGTCCGGGGCAGGTCCGCCACCGCATAGCCAAAGGTCAGCTTGTGCCCGCTGAAGTCAAAGGTCACCCCCTCCTTCTTCGTGGGATAGAAGGAGTAATTGGTCATGTCGATGTCCTTGTCGGCCCCGGTGATGTCCGTGATGGCCGTGTAGAAGCTCTTCTCCAGCACATAGTCCGGCAGCGCCCCCTGCACATAGTCGTACACATGCCAGTAGATCACATTCGCTGGGGATGCGGCCACAGAGCTGGGCTTATATTTTGCGTCTGTACAATCCAGCCCAGCGATGTTGAAATAATATCTCGTATTGCTGTTTTGCCGGGCAGAAATCATGCTATACCAGCCGCTGGTGTCAGGAATTCTACCTATATCTGCATCCTCAGTTATCCCCGTCTCCACCGAAACCAGTCCGCCGGTGGCAGCAACGCCCATAGACGCACGGGAAGCAATATTCTTGCCCACGAACAGATCAAACCCGTCCGCCTTAACGGTCTGGAACCCCGACGGGTCGCAGTTGACCACCACAAACGCCTGGGTGCCCTCGGCCACCAAAATGCCCTTTGTGGCATTGTTGGATGTAAAGGTAGAGCCATTTACAGAGAAGCCGGTATTTACCGTCAGCTTGCCGTCCAGGTCGTAAATAAGTCCGCCCACGGACGCATTGCCGCTGCTGACCGTACCCTGCCAGGCCCCATCCAACACCAGCTTGCACTTCTGCACCGTGTGTCCGATCAGGCCCCCGGCAGAGAAGCTGGACGCAGAGGTCACAGACGCATTGACTGCCTTGGTACCGGTCATGTCTATATTGATGTAGTATTTGGTGCAAACCAAGTCGCCGAAACACCCGCCCACATGGGCGTTGGTCGCGTTCACATTTTGGATAATAGACGCGCTGATGATGTTGTTTGTAAAAGCAATGTCCTTACTGGTATCGGTGCTCACTCTGCCCGCCATGCCCCCAAGATAAACAGCCTGGATGCCATAGCTCCCATTCAGCAAGCTAATCCTTGCTTTGGTAATGCTACCTGTGATGCTGATAGCAGTATTACTTTGGATGCAGCCCAAAAAACCACCCACATAAATACTTCTGCCTGTGGTGGCCTTACCCTTATCCAAGGTAATATTTAGATTCGTCGTGCAGTTTTGGATGGTGATAGAATTTCCCGAAACATTCCCCGCAAAACCGCCAAGGAAAAAGCCCTTCGGCGCATCTGCATAGTGCATCACTTCACCGTCCACGGTGAGATTTTCCACCGACGCACCGGCTATTGCGGAAAAAGCGCCCATCCAGCAGCGATTATTGACCGTGGTCGAAGAAATATCCGCGAGTACACCCACATTGGCAGATTCCGATCCTTGCACCCGGGCACTCTCCCCGATCGACAGGGTCAGCGTATGACCATCGCCCACTATCTTGCCGGAGAAAACGGTATAGGGATCATTGGCTGGCGTAAACTGCTCCACGCCGCTGCCCCGCAGGTCAACATTCCCTGTCAGGGTAATGGTGGCAGAAGCAGAAAGCAGCTTGTTATATTGATTGACCGTAATGCCCTTTACCCCGCTGACCGCGCCGTGGGTGTGCAGCGTCAGGGCCAGCTTGGCCGCGTCCGCCGCAGAATTTAAGGTAATTTTGGACGCAGACTCCAGCGGTGCAGTCACCGTCACCGCATGATTTTTTTCATTAAAAGCGAGGATATTCAGTTTATCATTGCGCAGAATCTGCCCATAGTTGCCCACATCGTTGCTGGCAAGTGTCCCGGTGCGGGCAAAGGAGTAGTCGGTGTCCGCATAGAGCAGCGATTGGTTCTGGGTGCGCACAATATGTCCGGAGCTGGCAGAGCTGTCCTTGATAGCCCCGGCCAGGCGCAGCACCGTCCCGACCCCGGTGGCGGAAACCAGCACCGATGCCTGCCCATTATTCGTATAAGTGACGCGGCCTACATCCACAAGCGCTTTAGCCGCAGCCTGCCCCACCAGGTCGCCGACACCCGCCTGCAAAGCAGCGTTCATGGTGTTATTCAGCGTGAGGTTGTCCAGCTTGCAGTAAGCCCCCTGCCCCACGCCGCCCACAGCGCCGCCCAGGGAGCCGGAGAAGCCGCCGCTCGCAAAGGTATTCGTCACCGTCATGCCCCCGCCTACCGTCACAACGGAGTTAGCCTTCACCGTGCCGATAACGCCGCCATAGCTTCCTGCCGCCAGGGAATTAAATGTAAAGGCAGAAGCCTTGTCGCTTGTAAGCGTCACAGCATTTTTACCCGAAATCAGGCCGAAATAGCCGCCCACACTGTGGTCTGCCGCGCCGGTTCCGTTGAAGGTGGCGCCGGTCACGGTCACATCGGTGAAGTTCGCCGCTTTCTCGGCGGTAAAGCTGCCTATAAAGCCGCCTATATTACCACTTTTGTCAAATGTGTTCCCGGACAGGGCAAAGCTGCCCACCGGAGCCGCCGTGGCCTGTCCCACCGCACCCCCCAGCATCGGCAAGGTAGCCGCCGAAGTAAAGGTGCTGCCTGAAACGGTGCAGGTTTTCCCCGTTTCCACGGTGATCTCGCCGTCGGATTTGCCCGCTACGCCACCTGCATACGCACCCGTAGCTGTAAAGGTGTTCACCGTTACACTCTCAGCAAAATTAACTTTTCCCGTATTCGCGTTCACGCCCACCAGGCCTGCGGCGTAGTCAGTCGCCGCCGTAGCGCTGCCGGTATAGGTGCCGGCGCCGCTCACAGTAAAGCTACCCTTGTTTTCGCCCACCAGCAGACCGACATTACCCGCACTGGCGCTGGAAACCAGGATATTCAGGTTCCCTGTGGTCACGGAGACTCCCGCGCCTTCCTCAATCACGCCAAACAGACCGCCTGCGCTGCCGCCGGTCGTCTCCAAGGCGTACTGGGCTCCGTCCTTAAAGCAGGGGCGCAGATCCACGGCGCAAGTGCCACTGCCCGTGACCTTACCCGCCACCAGGCCCGCCGTCTTATTCCCTTGCACTACCCCCTTTACGCTTCCGTCCTGCTCCTCTCTGGCCGCAAAGCGGAATGCGCTGATATCCAGGGGGCTATCCTTTGTAATGGTGAGCGTATCGCACAAAGCAAAGGGCGCATTAAAATCCGCACACAAGTCATTTTTATCAGTTTCTTTGGTAATAGACGCCTCATTGGACAGATTGTTAAACAGCACATTCCACCCACTAATCTTCAGATAGGTCGATCCGGGCACTTTGGCCATATAAATTTTGCCCTTAAAGGGATGTTCGTCGTTGCCGATACCGTAAAAACTTTTCTCCAAATCCCCCGCATCTACCGTCAATTCCCAAGTATCACTTGCAAAAATTTGGAAGGTATACCCCTCCAGACTATTCGACTGAGACACTCTGGCCAGCGTAACGAAGCCCTGAGCCTCGGCAATGCCGAACTCCTTATCCCCATTGCGGGTAATGCCCTCATAGGAGTCGTTGTCAGCAAGGTTCAAAATTGTGCTCGCATCCAAAGCATATCCGGCCGGTATATCTGCCGCATAGGCCCGGCTCCACCAAGCCAAAGCGATCACCACCACCGCCGCCAAAGCTGTGAAAAGGCATACGGCGGACCGCACCGACAGTACGCCCGCTCTCCCCTTTTTATTTGTTTGCAATCTACTTTTCATACACATTCACCTGTTGTCTGTATGTGTGTCCTTACGGCAACTGCTGCCACTTTACAAAGCCCTCCAGGGTCGACCAGGTATAGGCCGGCTTGGCTGTCGCCCAGGGATTCTTCTCGTCCGCTATCCCCTGCACCCGCATGAAGGAGAGCCGGCCATAGTAGTCCGTCTCCTGGGGAATATCGATATATTTGTCGAATTCGTCCGATGGGTTATCCACATCCTGTGCCTTGAAATCATTATGCTCCATCAGCGTCAGCCGATCCGACCGCCACAGCACCTGCAAAACGCCGTTCTCCGGCGGCTCACCTACCATGGAGATTCCATAGATAAACGCTGCGTAGTCCTCTATATCCACCTTTCCTTCGGTTTTTTCAAACCCGCAGTCCACATGGAATCCCTCTGACCGGGACGGCACGATGCACGCCCCCAGCATCCGGCTGGCCATATATCGGGGCGTATCGGGCACAGCCACCATCAGCAACTTAGGGAAGGTAGTCAGGTCGTCGTTTGCATCTGCGTTAAACCACACCGTTATGGCCAGCTCTGAGGCCTTTTTCCCCTTGAGTGTGGCGGTAAATACCGCTTTATCATGGGCTGTGCTGTTCACCGTCACCGTCTCACCCGTCGTAGTGCCATAGGAAATGGTATAGGCCCGCCCGGTATCGTCCTTGTCCAGCCAGGCATACACGGAGAAGGTCACATCAAAGTCGTTATACTCTCCCGTGGAGCGGTCATAGTTATAGAAGCTGATGCTCTTGGCCGCCATACCCTGGGGGCGCACCACATTTTTATCCGCCTCCTCAAACCCGGAAACGCTGCTGAGCACATCGCTGGAAAAGGAGTGCTTCCGATTCACGAACACATCCTTAAAGTTGCCCTTGCCATAGTAGGCCGCCAGCACCAGCGTGGCCGACAATGCCAGCACCAGCACCGCCCATAGGGCCGCAGGGAGCTTCTTTTTTCTTAGTCTCATGCCGTCACGCTCCCCTCTTGGTGCCGCCCTGGGTCACGATATACACCACATCCGTCTCTTTCTCCAGCTCCGCCTCGGAGATATTCTCCTTCCAGGTCACCTGCAGCACATAAAAGCGGTAGGCTTCCGTGTCGTTGAGCTTGGCATAGATGTCTGTTCCCTCGGCAGTATAATCCTTAAACTCGTCGCTGTATGTCTTATATACGCCCCGGTTCAGGTGCGTCTGGTCCTGCGTTTCATCGTCTACTCTATCCTTGGTATATTTGACCGTTGCTTTCCAGCTCGCATCCGAAGTGGTATAGTTAAAATAGCAGTCCTGCCCTTCCAAAGTCCGCACCTCGTACTCGTTGCCTGTGGCCTTATCGGTGATGTTCTGCACCGGGTACAGGTTAATGACCATGCCGATGTTCTCCGTGTAGATCACACCCAAATCAAAGTCCTTCACCGCACCCTCATAGGCCGGAGCCACGCAGAACAAGGCGTTATAGGTCTTGTTGATCTGCAGGCCGTCCAGATCGAAGGAGGTCATCTCCCGCAGATTGTCGTCCTTGATGTAAATGATGGGTGGCATTTCAATTTCCAAGTCCCCCGACCGGCTTCGGTTGGCCAGCGCGAACCAGGCAACGGCGGAGATCATCAGTACCCCCGCCATCACCAAGATCAGTAGCATTTTCTGTGAAATTTTCCGTTTCCCGGCTTGCATCGTCTTTTACTCCTCCTGCACGGTCAGGTCAAAGCACATATGCCGCAGCGTGGTGCCGATGATGTAGTCGGCCTTGTTGTAGCCGTCCCCGGACTTTTCGCCGCTTTCAAACATCTCTGGCAGGTGTTCCCCGCTGCCGTAATATGCTGCAATATCCGCCCGGTCTTTCTCGGCAATGAGCGCGCCGCTCGCAAAAATATCGCTGTACCAGGGCACCCACACCCAGTACACCGTCACCGCCTGCTCCTGCGCAGTGGCTTTCACCTGCTCCGACTGCCCACCGGGTATCCACTCGGAGTAAGTACCGTCCGCATTTTTCTCCCGGAAGAACAGCAGATGTGCGTTGATGTGCTGCAAGGCCTTCTCCCGCATAGCCTCCGTCGTGTCGGCGTAGAACCCTTTGTTCTTCGTATCGCCCGGAAAGAATTCGTTGTTCGTCACCGACAGCACATAGGAAAAGTCAAATTCCGTCCTACCCGGGTCGTACACATAAAAGGTGAATCTCCCGGATTCTCCGGGCCGAATGCCTGTCAGGTCCACGCCAAAGTGCTTCATATCGGCGGAAGGCTGCATCACGGCGATATTCGCCCCGTCTCTGACGGCTCGTATCTCCAGGCTTCCCTTGGCCGACACGCTCATGCCGGTGGCAGACGCCCCAACGCTGTTTGTAAACCAGCTAAAGCCGACACTGGCTGCGAAAATGGCAAAGGCGATTATGGCCGCTGCCAGCAGTAGGCCCACAAAGGCCGATGTTTTCTTTGACACAAGCGTCCCTCCTTTCCCCGTAGGCCGCACCAGTTTCCCTGTAAAAGACAAAACGCCGCAATATCCAGGATATTGCAGCGTGGCTGACTTTTCGAAAAAAGTCCCGATAGCTTTGCGTCACCGCCTCACGACGGTTTTGCCTAAATCATTCAGTTGAATCACCCCGTATGCTCGCCCCCTGGGTCAGCTCCGGCTATGGTAATTCGGTTTTGCCTGAAAATTGTAACACATTTCCATCCCTCTGTCAATGCTTTGTTCCCTATCGCAGCAGAATAATACTTTTTTCCTATTTCCTCCGCAGCTCACAGAGCTGCGTATTGCATTTTTCAGAATAACGGCGTAAAATGAAGCAAAATAGATTTCCCGAAAACATACAAAGGAGAATCGACCATGCAATCTATCTTTGCCAAGCTCCTCTATGAAATGGAAAAGCATCACGACACCGTCCTGGTCACCATCATCCGCGAGTCCGGCTCCACCCCTCGGGGAGAGGGCGCTCAGATGCTGGTAGGGGCACAGGGTCCTCTGAGCGGCACCATAGGCGGCGGGAATGTGGAAAATCTGTCCATTCTTCACGCCCGGGATCTAATCGCCCGTCGCTGCAGTGACCTCCATGAATACCCGCTCCATCGCAGCGATGCCGAGGACATCGGCATGGTCTGCGGTGGGGATGTCACGGCCCTATTCACCTTCATTCCCGGCACGGACGCCGCCTGGGCCGCCCTGGCCGCTGACCTGCTGCAGCATATCGCGGACCGCCGACCCGGTTACCTGGCTCTGCCCTTGGATGGCACGGTTGGCTTTCTTACGGACGATCCGGAAAAGGAAAGCTTCTTCACCATGCCTCTTTCCATAGGGGAGCGGGCCATACTTTTTGGTGCGGGTCACTGTTCCCTGGCCCTGACCCCGGTGCTGCGTTCCGTGGGCTTCCGCGTCACGGTGTTCGACGACCGGCCCGAACTGATCACCCCAGAGCGTTTCCCTGCCGCCGAGCGCCTGATCTGCGGCGATTTCAGCCACATAGACCGCTATCTGAGCTGCAGCGCCGAGGACTATATCGTGGTGATGACCAGCGGCCACACCCATGACTTTATCGTCCAGGAGCAGATTCTCCGCCGAGACTTCGCCTATGTGGGCGTCATCGGCTCCCGGGCTAAAACCGCCGCTGTCAACGCCCGCCTCCGGGCCGCCGGAGTCCAGGAGACCGCCATAGCCAGTGTTCACACCCCCGTAGGCATAGCCATCAAGGCCGTCACCCCGGAGGAGATCGCCGTCTCCATCGCCGGCGAAATGATCTGTGAGCGTGCTCTGCGCCGGGAAAAAGACGCCCCCCGGCACCACGGCTGCCCCATGCACTGAGCGACGGCTGCACTAAAAATGGGGTTGGCCATTCCCAGTCCTAATGCACACCCAGCACACTTATTTTATATAATCTTAAACTTTTTTAAAAAACATTGTTAAAAAAGTTGACAACTCATGTTTTCTGCGGTAAACTATTTCCTGAAATTAACGCCAATGAAAAGGACCGATCCTATACATGAAAAAGCAAAAAGTCTCCGACGCTGTCATCCACCGTCTCCCCCGTTACTACCGCTATTTAGATGACCTATATAACAAGGGCGTTGTGCGCATCTCCTCCAACTCCCTGGGCAGCAAAATGGATATCACCGCCTCCCAGATCCGCCAGGATTTGAGCTGCTTCGGTGAGTTCGGTCAGCAGGGCTATGGCTACAATGTGGCCGAGCTTCGCTCCGAGATCGGGCATATCCTGGGCATCGACAAGGGCCACCGCCTTATCATCATCGGCGTAGGCCATTTGGGCCACGCTCTGCTGCAGAACTTCGACTTTGAAAAGGTCGGCTTCCATGTAGACACCGCCTTTGATGTCTCCCCCGACCTCATCGGCACCAGCATCCATGCTGTCACCATCCGCTCCATGGACGAGCTGGAGCAGTATATTGCCGACTATCGGCCCGATGTGGTGGTGCTTACCGTTCCCCAGCATGTGGCCCAGCCCATGGCCAGCCGCCTTATCGACCTGGGTATCAAGGGCTTTTGGAACTTCACCAATGTGGAGCTGAGCACGGATAAGCCCGATGTTTTCTTCGAGGATGTTCACTTCGTGGACACGCTCCTGACCCTAAGCTATCGCATTTCCCGGCCCTGACGCACCTTTCCTCCCGCCGTGCATACTATGGATTGAGGCCAGCGACATGGCCGTAAATTTCATAGGGAGGTCACATTATGTGCAATCAGGGGAATAGCTGCTGGATCATCATCTGCGTCATCATCCTGTTCCTGTTCTGCGGCAACGGCTGCGGCTGCGGCTGCAACAACAACCAGAACGGCTGCGGCTGCGGCTGCTGACCGGCGAAACTCCACAGCCAAATAGCTAAATAGCTGAATTATCCCCTCATCCGTTACGGGTGAGGGGATTTCTTTCTTTTAAGTCCGTGCAAAATATGCTATACTTTCAGAAAATGGAGGGTTCGCCTATGGACATACACACACTTAAATCCTATCACAGCCATCATACCCCTACCCTGCAGGATGCCTCCGGCGCCTACGCCGTACTCGTTCCCCTACTGGAGAAGGAGGATGGGCTTCACCTGCTCTATGAGGTCCGCGCTTCCTCCCTGCACCATCACCGCAGTGAGGTCTGCTTCCCCGGCGGACATATGGAACCGGGAGAAACTCCCGCCCAGTGTGCCCTGCGGGAAACCAGTGAGGAGCTGGGCATCCCGCCGCACCGGATACAGCTTTTTGGCCCGGCGGACTTTCTCTACCTGCGCTCCGAGGCCCTCATGTACCCGGTGGTGGGTCTGCTTCCTCCCCGGTGCGAGGAAAATCTGACCCTGAACCCTCCGGAGGTCAGCACGGTTTTCACCGTGCCCGTCGCCTGGCTCCTGGAAAATCCCCCTCAGCTTTTCCGCTATCCACTCCGCCCGGAGGTCGGGACGGATTTTCCCTACGATGCGGTACACACCCCGGCAGACTACGCCTGGACCCCCGGCAGCATGGAGGTGCCCGTATATCGGGGCCTCCCCTATCCTCTCTGGGGCTTGACCGCCCGGATTACAAAGAAATTTATTGAGGTCTATCAGTCTCTGTAATATCCTTTACTTTTACAGGCTTTTTCCGCCGCAAGCACTGTGCATAGTGGATGCAGATACACACGATAATGCCGATGCCGATGTAGCCGAACACCGGGAACACCGTTCCCACCAGGTTGCCGAAGCCTGCCAGACTGGCCACCCACACCAGCATCATCAGCACCGCCATGGTGCTCTTTCGGTGTGTATTCAGCACACGAATGTTGCTGTTCATGTACTCCATAAAGGCCACCAACGACGCCAGCGCATTGCTGAACATTCCGAATAGCAGCAGCATCCCGTACACGATGCCCAGGGCCGGATTCAGCCGGGAGGCCAGGGCCACCATGGGCATCTGGGCCGCCGTGGCGTCCAAATAGCCCGAGAGCGATGTCAGCACGCTTCCGGCCACCACTGCCAGCAGCAGCCCGCCCAGGGCGATGCCGAAAATCGCGGTCTTTCGCCCCTTCAGATACTTTCCCAGGGGCGCCATAATGCCGATGGCCCCCAGCAGATTATAGGCCACATAGGTCAGCGCCGCCACGAACCAGGTGGGCATCAAGGGGTTATTATGCGCCTGCTCCGGCAGGGTCAATATCCCCTCCGTGCCAAACTCCACCCAGCTCATCACCGCGAAGCCCAGGGTGGCAATGACGATAATGGGCACCAGGGCGGAAAACACCTTCATCATGCCCGAAACGCCCAGCAGGGCCACCACGCCCAGCAGCACCACGAACACAGCCGACGCCAAAGCCGACGGCACGGACAAAAGCTGCTCCATGGCCGCGCCTACCCCGGCGGTCATAATGATGACCACACCCAGGAGGAATACATTCAGGATTACCCCGGAGAGCCGCCGCAGAATCGGCACATTCCACGGAATCATGACCTCCTCCACATTTTCCAGCCCCGAGAGCTGCAAAAGCCGCATCATCACAATGCCGAAAGCCACCAGCAGCCCGCAGGCTATCAGCAGCCCCACATATCCCTTCACACCGAATTCGCCAAAAAACTGCCATAACTCCTGGCCGGACACGAACCCGGCCCCCAAGAAACATCCCGCATAGGCCGTGGCCAGCGGGATGATTTTTATTTCCTTCATCTCTCTGCTCCTTAAACAAATTTTAACAGACATTGTATACTATAACAAAGCATTTCTCTTTCGTCAACCCACCTGCCCCCACACTTTCTTGACATATTTTTTACCAAATCATTCGGTAAAATTTATTGACGCCGTCCCTGAAATACTATATAATCGCCTTGATAAGGAGGCTGATTTTCATGATTAACACCATTCAAGGCATCGTAGACGCCGCCAAAGGCGGTGCCAGCGGTGTCATCGCCGTAGCGGCTGCCCACGATGAGCCCGTCATTGAGGCCGTGGTTGCCGCCCGCCGGGAGGGCATTGCCACTCCCGTTTTGGTGGGCCATGCTGACGAGATTCGCCGCATGCTCCGGGAGCAGAACGAGGATCCCGATGCCTATCAGATCGTTCCCGCCGACTCGGATACCGACTGCGCCGCACAGGCCGTGTCTCTCTGCGCCCAAGGCAAGGCTAACTTCCTGATGAAGGGCATCCTGGGCACAGCGGACCTGATGCGTGCCGTATTCAATAAGGAACAGGGCCTGCGTACCTCCCACCTAACCACCCACTGTATGTTCTATGAAATTCCCGCCCTGGGCAAGATGCTCATTCTCACTGACGGTGGCGTTAACACCTTCCCCGACCTGGAGAAAAAAGCGGAGATTCTGGAAAATGCCGCCGCTGTGCTTCAGGCCCTGGGCTAT
>OGYD01000944.1_pt1 | contig 23597 bp, 19 predicted proteins | sample 1576441 | NCBI WGS metagenome assembly OGYD01 (sample SAMEA3541537, study PRJEB24748) | human gut metagenome | biome: human gut; feature: human-associated habitat; material: faeces | place: China | collected 2012 | reverse complement strand
TGGTATGCTGTTCTGCGCCGACTGCGGCCATGTGATGTACCAGCAGCGGCCGAAAGCATTTTACCGAGCAATTCGGAGTGTCTCCATCCAAATATATGGAAAAGGAATGAATCTGCTTCTTACCCGAAGCAGATTCCCATCCGTTTACCTTGTACAATCAGGTCATGGTTTTCATTGACAAGTTTTAATTTACCAGCCACTTCATTCAGAGAGATGGAGCCAATTTCCGCACCTTGCAGAGAGACCATTCGTCCGAATTGTCCGGAAGCGATCAGTTCTGTAGCATGTCCACCCATACGAGTAGCCAGATTACGGTCGTAGGGAGTAGGAGAGCCGCCACGTTGGATATATCCCAATACAGTTTCACGGGTCTCGAATCCGGTTTCATATTCTATTTCTTGAGCTATATATTCGGCGGCTTTCTTGCCGTCCATGGTTTGGATACCCTCTGCGACAACGACAATAGAATAGGGTTTTCCTTTTTTCATGCGTTCAATAATGTTATGTATGTCATAAGAAAGTTCAGGAATAAGAATCACGTCACCGCCTCCCGCCATTCCGGAATAAAGTGCAATCCAGCCAGCTTTATGTCCCATTACTTCAATAACCATAACACGTTGGTGTGAACTGGCTGTAGAATGCAGCCGGTCAATGGCATCGGTAGCAATGGTTACGGCAGAATCGAATCCGAATGAAACGTCTGTTCCCCAAACATCATTGTCTATTGTTTTAGGTACAGAAACAACGTTCACACCTGCTTGGGCCAGTTTGGCTGCGGTCTTTTGAGTTCCGTTTCCGCCGATACATACGATACAGTCCAGACCTAAATCATGAATATTCTTTAACATCAAAGCTGGTTTGTCTTCCGAGGCTGCCGACAGGCGTTTCTTGAATGGCTTTTCTCTGGAAGTACCTAATATTGTTCCTCCCAAATTTAACAAGCCTGATAATGATCTTTCTGTCAATGGTTCTACGTCATTGTCCAGCAACCCCCGGAATCCGCTATGAATTCCATAAACTTCCATACCGTAATGATTTATCGCTGTTTTGCAAACTCCTCTAATTGTGGCGTTTATTCCGGGACAGTCTCCTCCTGATGTCAATATTCCTATCTTCATAGCCTTTGATGTTAAGTTGTAAGTGACCGTAAAGATAACAAAAAATAAAAGTAATGTAGAAAACTATAAAAAAAATAATGTTATCAGCCATTATAATATAGAAATAAGCTATTTTTGCAAGATATAACGAATTGTATACTAAGACAAATGAATTCTACCAGACTAATTAGTACGCTATTCAAGCCCAGACAAAAAGCGACAGCCTTGTATGCAACTCAGGCTGAGGCACTCCAACATAAAGTATTTTGCCGGCTGATTAATGATGCTGCCAATACGGAGTGGGGATTGAAATATGGCTATAAAGACATAAAGAGATATCAAGACTTCCAGCGTGTACCTATACAGACTTACGAAGAAATCAAGCCATACGTAGAGCGTATGCGCCATGGGGAAAAAGATATCCTGTGGCGTGGAGAGGTGCAGTGGTTTGCTAAATCTTCGGGAACGACCAATGACAAGAGCAAATTTATTCCCGTAAGCAGGGATGGCCTTCATGATATTCATTATGCAGGTGGTATGGATGCAGTGGCACTATATCTTCAACAAAATCCTGAGAGTCGTTTCTTCTCTGGAAAAGGCCTGATTCTAGGAGGGAGCCATGCACCAAACTATAATGTGAAACGGAGTCTTGTAGGAGACCTTTCTGCTATATTGATTGAAAATGTGAATCCGTTGGTCAATCTGATTCGGGTGCCCGAGAAGAAAATAGCGTTGCTGAGTGATTTTGAGGAAAAAGTAGAAAGGATTACTCGTGCCACAATGAATCAAAATGTAACTAACCTTTCAGGAGTGCCGTCCTGGATGATGGCCGTCTTGAAACATATTTTGGAGGTGAAGGGAACGGATAATTTGGTGGAAGTATGGCCTAATTTGGAAGTTTTCTTTCATGGGGGGGTTGCTTTTACTCCTTATCGCGAACAATATAAACAGCTTATTCGTAGTGACAAGATGCATTATATGGAAACATACAATGCCAGTGAAGGTTTTTTCGGATTACAAAATGACTTCAGTGATCCTTCCATGTTACTGATGATTGACTATGGTGTATTTTATGAATTCATTCCGATGGAAGATGTCGGTACTGAAAATCCTCATATTGTTCCGTTAGTAGATGTGGAATTAAATAAAAATTATGCGATGGTCATCAGTACTTCCTGCGGATTGTGGCGTTATATGATTGGTGATACTGTGAAGTTTACCAACAAACACCCCTATAAATTTGTTATAACAGGGCGTACCAAGCACTTTATTAATGCATTTGGTGAGGAGTTGATGGTGGATAATGCGGAAAAAGGGTTAGCAAAAGCCTGTGAGGCGACCGGTGCACAGATTGTTGATTATTCTGCTGCTCCTGTTTTCATGGATGCATATGCCAAGTGCCGTCATCAGTGGCTGATAGAATTTGCCGTTATGCCAGATTCTTTAGAGAATTTTAGCCAGGTTCTTGACACTTCTTTACAACAAATTAACTCCGATTACGAAGCTAAACGCCATAAAAACATTACCTTGCAGCCGTTGGAAATAATCGTGGCAAGACCTAATCTGTTCCACGATTGGCTGAAAGAAAAAGGCAAACTAGGCGGACAACACAAAGTGCCGAGATTAAGCAATACGCGTGATTATATAGAAGAAATGCTAAGCTTGAACCAATAAGAACATGAATTGGAAAAAACATAAATTACCTGCTTTGTTGATGCTGATGATCGTAGTATATTCCTGTGCAAGCATGGGAACACCGGATGGAGGTCCTTATGATGAGGAACCGCCCAAGTTCGTCAGAAGTTCTCCCAAGCCATACGCAACAAACAACAAGGACAAGAAGATAGCCATTGAATTTGATGAGTTTATCAAACTGGAGAAAACATCAGAAAAAGTGGTGGTGTCTCCTCCTCAATTGGAACAACCTGATATCAAGGCAAGCGGCAGAAGAGTTTTGGTTAATCTCATGGATTCATTGAAACCCAATACTACCTATACCATTGATTTCTCGGATGCTATTGTAGATAATAATGAGGGTAATCCACTGGGTAATTATTCTTTTTCTTTTTCTACAGGGGAGACTATTGATACATTGGAAGTTTCCGGAACTGTGTTGGCGGCTGCTGACTTGGAACCAGTTAAAGGGATGATGGTGGGGTTGCATGTTGATTTGGATGATAGTGCTTTTGCCAAAAAACCGTTCGATCGTGTTTCTCGTACAGACAGTCGTGGGCGTTTCACTATTCGTGGTATAGCACCCGGCAAATATCATATTTTTGGTTTGATGGACGGTAATCAGAATTATTTATATGACTCTAAGACAGAGATGATTGCTTTTAGCGATTCTATTATTGTCCCTTCTATGGAAGCGGCCATGCGTCAGGATACATTGTGGAAAGATACGGTTACTATTGACACCATCAAAACGGTGGGCTATACCCGCTTTTTGCCGGATGATATTATTCTGAGAGCTTTTAAAGGGATAAACGACCGTCAATATCTGTCCAAGAGCGAGCGTGATAAAGAGAATCATTTTGTATTATCTTTCAGTGCGCCGGCTGATACGTTACCTACCTTGAAAGGATTGAACTTCGATGAGAAGGATGCGTTTATCATAGAAACGACTCCACGAAACGACTCAATTTGTTATTGGATTAAGGATTCGTTGGTTTATCAGATGGATACGCTGGAGGTTCAGTTGGATTATTTATATACGGATACGTTAAACCAGTTGGTTCCCAAAACCGATACGATTTATCTGGCTAATAAATTGACAAGAGAGCAACGGGAAAAATTGCAGAAAAAAGCAAATGAGGAAAAGGAGAAGGAACGTAAAAAGAGGGAGAAAAAGGGAGATACCATCAGGGTGGAACCGACTAAATTCTTGACTATGAATGTCGATGCTCCGTCGGCATTCGATATATATAGGAATATCTATCTATCTTTTGAAGAACCGATCGCAAGTATAGACACGGCGGCCATTCATATGGAAGTAAAAGTGGACAGTTTGTGGCAACCGGCTCCTTTCTTCTTTATGGCAGACTCGTTGATGCCACGGCAATATCAGATATTGGCAGATTGGCAACCGGAGCAGGAATATCAGTTGACTATTGATTCTTTGGCATTTACAGGAATCTATGGGCTGCATACAGATAAAGTCCAGCAAACGGTGAAGGTGAAGAAAATGGAAGAATACGGGACTATTTTATTGAATATAAAAGGGGCTGCTCCCAATGCTATTGCCGAATTATTGGATGCTAGTGGAAATGTATTGCGTCAGCAACCGGTGACGGTGGAAGGAACGGCGGACTTTTATTTCTTGAATCCGAGTACGAAATATTATATACGTTTGTTTAACGACCGTAATGATAATGGAGTATGGGATACAGGAGATTATGATAAGAAGATTCAGCCCGAAGAAGTTTTTTATTTCCCGAAGGTATGGGAGATGAAAGCCAACTTTGAATTTGAAGAGAATTGGGATGTGAATGCCATTCCTGTAGACAAGCAAAAGCTGGATGAAATAAAGAAACAAAAACCGGAAGAGACTAAAAAGGTACAAGATAGAAATAAAGAAAGAGCTAGAAAGCTAGGCCGATGAAAAAAACTATTCTAATATTATTGTGTGGTTGGTTTGCTATAATGGCAACTAGAGCGCAATGTGCGGCACAAAACGAAGCCATCCAGGCGGGCGAAGAGTTGGTATACGACTTGAAGTTCAACTGGAAATTTATTTGGGTTGCTGCCGGACAGGCAAAAATGGACATGCAGGCTATTACCTATCAGGGGAAACCTTGTTTTCGTAGTAATCTGATCTCTGTCAGTAACAAACAAGTCGATTTCTTTTTTAAGATGCGTGACACATTGACTTGTATTACCAGCAGTCGTCTGGAACCCGTTTATTTTCGTAAAGGGGCCGAAGAGGGTGACCGCTATACGGTGGATGAAGTATGGTTCAGTTATAAAAACGGAAAATGCATTGCCGATCAGCGTCGTATGAGGAGGGAACGGGATACGGTGAAATCGAAGGACCAAAGTGATGAGTGTATCTTTGATATGCTGAGCATATTGATGAGAGCACGTTCATTTGATGTAAGTGACTATAAAGTCGGCGATAAAATATTGTTTGATATGGCTACAGGTACTAAAGTAGAGCAGCAAACATTGATTTATCGTGGCCGGAAGAATTTTAAGGCGGAGAATGGTGTGAAATACCGTTGTTTGGTTTTTTCCTTAGTAGAGTATAAAAAAGGAAAAGAAAAAGAGGTAATAACCTTTTATGTAACTGATGATAAAAACCATTTACCGGTGCGTTTGGATTTATATTTGAATTTTGGTTCGGCAAAAGCATTTCTGAGAGAGATAAAGGGGAATCGTCATCCTCTAACTTCCATTATAGAAAAGTAGCGGTTTGTCTTGACATAGTAAAACCGCCGGGTTTTGGCAGATGCCGGATCGGCGGTTGTAGTGTTGTATATTCATTATGAATGATATTTTATTCATCGAACAGTTTGGCCTGTCTGGAAATAAGTTTCAAGGTCTTTCCTTCATTTAATGCAGTAAGAATAGTTTCACCCCCTTTGTTCACTTTACATAAAGAGATTTTCGGTCCCATGATTTCGGTAATCCGTATTTCACCGATTTTGGTTTCTATATTATGTTCTTCCAGTATGCCATCTTCCACTACGTCAAAGCGTAATCCTTCTTTGATAGGATCATCATATCCCAGGTTGATATAAATGGTTTTTGCCTTGTCTCTTTTGGTAGATACTACTTTCAGTATTGAACCGTATACTTTGAAGTGATTTTCAACAAAAAGTCCCATTTCGTATGGCACATTGATTAATGAATTCTCTAAAGCGCTATATTGGGTGGCATCTTTACCGGATGCTGAGCCTGTTTCTTCATAATTGCGTGTGCTGATAGTTACTCCGTCACTTGTCCGTATTAAATCAAGACGCAGGGTGAATTTCTCTTTATAACTGTTCTCACGGCTGTGGTAACGTCTGTGGGAGCTTCCGTCATCGGTTGCTTCTCTTTGTATCAGGTTTCCTTTTAACAGGTACTCTGCTCTGAAGCGGCGTGCATCTTCCAGCGGACTCAGACTGAGATCACTGCCAGCCGAAACGGCGTCCACTACATTGATACGGTTGGTGTTACGGATACCGTCGATAAATGCGAGACGAATCAGGTTGATCGCCCTATTGGGTATTTTGATTTCACTGTCGAAGTCATCTACATAAATCGTATATTTTTGTCCGGATGCTCCTAGGGATATTACCGTCAAAATCATTAATAATAGGATATTACGTTTCATAGTCATATGAATTTGCAGGGTTTGTAATGTAGTTCCTTTACGAAAATACACAGTTTGCTGTTCATTTGCAAATGAACAGAGTTAAAAATAGATTTCAGGCTTTGATTATTTGTTGTTGGTCTTTATTTTTCATGTTTAATCACTTCGTATTGAAATATAATGATTATCTTGGCACATAAAATTCAAGGGTAGTGTAAATATGGGGAAGATTCAAGAAAATGATGCAAGGTTGCAGCAGCTTGTATCAATGGCGCGCATAGGATGGTGGGAGGTGGATTTTGATGAAGGAGTCTACTATTGTTCTGAGTTTGTAGCCGATTTGTTAGGAATAGAAGGGAATAAGATTTCTGCTAAAGATTTCGCTAATCTGATTTGTGAGAATTATCGGGAACGTATTTTGGAGGAATTTCGCTCTTTCCGGATGATGGAGATTTATGAGCAGGTTTTTCCGATACATTCCAAATATGGGATGATGTGGGTTAGTACCAAGGTCGGTGAGAAGCGTATTACCAAAGAAGGTCATGTCCGCGTCATGGGTATGTTGCAATGTATTTCCCGGCAACGGATGAATATGCAGGAGCAGACAGTAGACCGGTTGAATTCTTTATTATCTCGTTTGAACGGTATTTCCAAGTCATTGCTTGATTTTTTACATTCTGATGATATTACCTTGGTTATCAATAAGATTTTAAAGGAGGTATTGCGCCAATTTCAAGCAGATCGTACTTATATTCTTGAATTTGACAGGAAATTGCATACGGAAGTCTGTACCTATGAAATAGCAGTGGAGGGTATAAAAGAACGCAAGGTTTTATTATCGGAATCTTCTATTGATTATGCCTCTTGGTGGACAGGACAGATATTGGCTGGGAATCCTATCATTCTTTTTACATTAAATTTGCTTCCTGATTCAGCCGGGGCGGATAAGCGTAGATTAGAGGAATATGGAGTGAAATCTACTATGGTGGTGCCTTTGAACTCAAAAGACGGAGTGTGGGGGTATATAGGGGTGGATATGGTGCGTGAGCATCGGAACTGGTGTAATGAGGATTATCAATGGTTTGTGTCTTTGGGTAATATTATCAGCATTTGTATGGAATTGAGACGTTCTGAATCTGAAGCCCGGCTGGAAAAAGCTTATTTGCAGAATATTTATAAAAATCTTCCTGCTGGTATCGAGTTGTATGATAAGGATGGGTTTATGACAGATTTGAATGAGAAGGAGATGGAAATCTTCGGTCTCCGGCATAAGGAGGATGTGATAGGATTGAATTTATTTGATAATCCTTTGCTGCCGCAGGGGCTGAAAGATAAGTTGAAAGCAGGAGCACCTATTGATATGTCGTTTAATTATGATTTCGACCGTTTGGATGGCTATTATTCTACTTCTCGTACCGGTACTATTAGTTTAATCTCGAAATTCGCTCCACTTTATGATGCTTTGGGTAATCTGATAAATATATTGTTGATTAATATTGATAATACGGAAACAACAAATGCATACAGCAAAATACAGGACTTTGAGGAGTTTTTCACGTTGATAGGTAACTATGCCAAAGTAGGATATGCCCATTTTAATGCCTTGAAATGTGATGGCTATGCTGTGAATAGCTGGTATCGGAATATAGGTGAGAAAGAAGGAACTCCATTGAATGAGATTATCAAAGTGCATTCTCATTTTCATCCGGATGACCGCAGGATGATGCTTCGCTTCTTTGATCAGGTATTGATACGGGAAGCCAGCCATTTGAGGCGTGATGTACGTATATTACGTGAAGATGGCACTTATACGTGGACAAGAGTCAATGTAATGGTACGCGATTTCCGTCCGGAAGATGGGATCATTGATATGGTTTGTGTCAATTATGACATAACTGAACTGAAAGAAACGGAGCGGAAGTTGATAGCGGCAAGGGATAAAGCGGAAGAACTGGATCGTTTGAAATCTGCTTTTCTGGCTAATATGAGTCATGAGATCCGCACTCCGCTGAATGCTATAGTGGGCTTTTCCAGTCTTTTAACGGAAACGGAAGATATGAAGGACCGCAAGCAGTACATGGCTATTGTGCAGGAGAATACGGAGTTGCTTCTTCAGCTTATTTCAGATATTCTTGATTTATCGAAGATGGAGTCGGGAGCTTTTGAATTTGTCAAGAGTGATACGGATGTCAACTTGCTTTGCGGTGAGATTATCCGTTCTTTACGCATGAAAGTACCGGCTGGTGTGGAGCTGGTGTTTGAAAAATGCTTGCCCGAATGTCATGTATGGGCAGACAAGAATCGTTTGAATCAAGTCATTTCCAATTTCATTAATAACGCTTTGAAGTTCACTTTTTCGGGCAGCATAACGTTAGGATATTATAGGCAGACAGATGGGTATCTGCGATTTTATGTTCGTGATACAGGAATGGGAATCCCAAGGAATAAGATAAAAACAGTATTTGACCGTTTTGTGAAACTGAACAGTTTTGTTCATGGTACGGGACTTGGCTTGTCTATTTGTAAGAGTCTGGTGGAACAGATGGGTGGAACTATCGGTGTGGAGTCAGAAGAAGGAGAAGGCTCTTGTTTTTGGTTTACTTATCCTTATCAGGATATAGTTGGTAGTATTCTGCCACCGTAGGGGCTTGACTAAAAAGGTTTATTAGCTGTAGGAGTGAATTGAGCTCATCCGGATACATTGATTTTGTGGCATCGGGTGGGAACATTTCATCCCTACAGTGAACCGGGATTATATGTTAGTCCAGTTTCTTCATGGCGCTGTGTACGGAACCTGCCCAATAATTGCGTAGTCCGAAACCGCGTGCTTTGCCGTTAGTCGGTGCGCTATACAGTATCTCACGGGTTTTCGTGTTGAAGAACACAATTTGATAGGTTGCTCTTGCATCTGCCTTGTTTAAAAGCATGGCAACCATTATCAATCCTGTTTTTTCTTCTTGAGAGAGAATAGGAAGTGTCTTGATGACTTCTTCTATCTGTTTTTCATCCAGGGTGTATCCGCTGTTGGTCGTCATGATCTCATCGGGATTGATGGTCTTGTTGGCATCGTTTACTGCCTCTAATGAGGTCACTTCTACATTGACACCCAATCTTTTGCCAATATCATACTTCTTCGGCTCAGTGATGAAAAGCTTGTTGATGTCATCAAAAGTATATTTGAACTGCATGGGGCCTTCTTTTGCTCCGTACACTTTGGCACGGGTAAAGTCTATGCCATAAAATGTCACAGAAGAGATATCTTTCAATGCGTCTTTGTTTTGTCCGAAGCAAGCCATGCTGCTTACAAGGAATAATAAAACGAGTAACTGTTTCATATTAGTTCTTTTTTAAGTGTTGTTTTGTTGCTGCCAAAGGTAGAAAAATATTATCTTAAATCAATAAATTTAACTATTTTTCGACTCATGGGCGGCATTTGTATTTTCGCGATATACTCTGCCGATTCAAAATTGATACTCGGAGCCACCCGTACTTTGGAACGGAACAAATCCTTGATTTCTTTAGCAAAAGCTTCACTGCGGTTTTCACTTCCGATGCGGATCAGTATTTCATCCGTTCCCAGTTCATTGGTATAAACTTCTACAATGTAATTCTTGATATGGGGGATGTTATCCAGAATATCGAATAAAGCGGGTGGGTAAAGGGTCGTACCTTTATATTTTATCATTTGTCCTTTGCGGCCCAGTATGGAGCTGAGACGGATAGTGTTACGTCCACAGGCGCAAGGTTCGGTATAATGGTAACAGATATCTCCGGTCTTGAAACGGAGCAGCGGCATTCCTCTTACTCCCAAAGTCGTGATGGTCACTTCGCCTGCTTCCCCTTCTTTTACAGGCTGGTTGTTATCATCCAGAAACTCTACGATAATCAGTTCCGGCTGGAGGTGGCCACCGTGAAATTCATTACATTCGGTAAAAGAGGATTGCATTTCGGTAGATGCGTAGGTGGAGTAAAGTTGCAGGGAATCCCATTTCTCGTGTATCCGTTTACCCAGTGTGTTCAGGGTGAAATTGGGATTGCGGAGTGCTTCGCCTATGCATACGCATTTCTGCATGGAGCAGTGATGGTAATCAATATGATTCTTTTCAGCAAATTCGATGAGTTTGATGAGGAAAGAAGGAACTACCATGCCACACGTGGGATGGATACGTCGGATGGTATCCCATTGCAGTTCTGGAATGCCATTTCCCACGCGGGCTACTCCCATGCCCAGCTCACGGGCTCCCATATAGTAGGCGAGGCCTGCCATGAAACGTCTGTCGATGGTGGTCATCAGCTGTAGTATATCTTGTCTGCTGCATCCGGTGGTGGTGAAGGACAGATATTCGTTGTAGGCCAGTCGGTCAAGATCCTCGGAAGTTAATACGAAAGTGACGGGGTCGCCCAAGGTTCCCGAAGTGGTGACATAGTCAATAATTTCATCGCGGCTCACGCAGATAAAATCTTCATTATGAAGTTGCAGGTCTGTCTTGGTTGTGACAGGTATCTGTTGCAAGTCTTCTATGGTTTTTATCTGTTGTATATTGATGTGATGTGTTTGGAACAGGCGTTGGTAGAATCGTGAGTGATTCTGCAGATAGAGCAGTTCTTCAGCCAGCCGGCTTTCCTGATAGGCTTTGATTTCCTCAGGGGAACAAAATTGTATTTCCGGATTCTTTTTCATCTTAGTTGTTTATTTTATGTTCGATACGTTCTGATTCACTTCGCTTGGGGATGGGTAGAGAGAGGGCTTTCTTCCAATTACGTATTGCCTTATCCTGCTGTCCCGTGGCATGATAGTAATCTCCCAGCAGCTCGTATACATAAAAGAAATGAGGGTTGGCATGTTGAAATGCGTGCAATGTCTGTTCATCCAATCGTTCTTTCTTTTTAATATGTTTCCGTAGTACAGGGATTAGTTCTTTATAAATCAGCAATTGTTGATACTCTAGTTGTTGCAAGAAAGAATCCGCGGCCAAGGTCAGAGGCTCGGTATGGATTTCATGGCTGAAATCTATGGAATCACTGAAGATCTTATTAAGGTCGTATGCCACGTACTTGCCGCATTGCCAGGGAGAGGTGGATACCCACATCAATTTTTTTCCTGGTTGGAAAATAACGGAATGATGAGCGATAAATTGATTGATAGCCATCTCATTGGCAAGTCCTAGTTCCGCTTCTCCCACTCCTTTCCGGTTGCGGAGGATAGAGGCGGCTTTCGAAGCGTTGATCGGTCTGTTTTCCTTCAACAGTTCCTGTAGACGGGCAAAGCGGTAGGGGCTGTCCGAAGTTTCTATGTTTTCCAGGTTCCGTTTGTCATGGCCGAAGGTTGCCGACTGGTAGTGGTTGGTACAGATGATCTGCTGCCCGTTTCCTGTGAATAAGGCTATTTTCTCCGGCGATTTCTCGATAATTGCGGCTCTGCCGTCCTTGGCCGAACCCACCAGTATGGACTCCGACACAAATGTTTTCCGTTTCCGGGCGATAGCGTATGCTTCCTCGATGGTAGAGGCATATTGTAATATTTCCCTTGTCAGAATGGAAATAGGGGTGGCGGATGCGACAGGCATATCCGATTTGGCGGCATTGATAGTGACAGTAAGCCCTGCCTCATTCATGCCGGAAAGGACACCGGTCATTCCGGCCCATCCCACGGATGCGAAACGATATCCGTTTTCGGGCTGGTAAAATGAAACGAGTTTGTTATGTGCAAAGTCATCGCCCATGTAGAAATCGAAATTACGGCCGATGATAAGGGAGGAGTCAGCGCTGTTTTCACCCCAACAGGCAAAGGAACTGCATCCTACCAGCATATAGTCCTGCATGGCATGTCCCAAATCGTGGGCGGAGTGGTAATTCAACTGACGCTCGTAAGGAGTGCCGATAAAATCATATTCGTGGGTACAGGAGAGTGAGATGCCATAAATTTCATCCCGAAACTCTTCCGGCACATTCTTTCCCAGATTCCGGTTGAAAAGGACAATGAAGAAGCGGAGGAATTTAAGATAACTTTCAGAGGGAACTATCTCTTTTATCTGGTCCACAAATACTTTTTCTTGAAAATAAAGCAAATCGGAAGTCAGCTTGCCTATGGCTTCGCCCCTTTCGTAGGCAGGTCCGCTTACTTTCAGCTCCCAAAGTCCGCTCTCACTGTGCCGCAGGTAGTTTCCGCCATACTGCCGGAGGCTGTCTTTCCGTATCACACGATCCGTTTCAGGGGTAGACGCAAATTGCGGAGTCATCATATCGGCAGATAGATAGAGATAACTCATGCCTATCATGATCGTCGCTATCAGAATCAATAGGGCTATCCCCCCGTATTTTATTGTTTTCTTCCAAATCTTATGCATTGCCTACTTTTTTTGCTAAATATTCCTGACCTACAAATTCCGAACAAGTGAGCATGGCTGTCAGCGTCACGCCCAAGGCACCGTGTACATTCAGATTCTGCCCTGTGAGGAACAGATTCTTCAGTTTGGTGCGTGTAGACACAAAACTGATTTGCGGATATTGATAATTCTTGACAATGCCGTATGCCGAACCATCTATGGTTCCGGTATAGTCCCGATAGCTCAACGGAGTCGTAGTATGAACCTTTTCAATACAATGACTCCAGTGAAACCCGAACCGGCTCAGGAACTGCAAGATCTGTTCCGTCTTTTTTTCTTTAAACTGGCGGTATGCCTCTCCACGGTGCTCGGGAGTCGTATCCGTCCATGTGCTGACCTCATCCATATACATGGGAGTCAGTATGGAAACCACATCTGTGAATCTGCTGTTTCCGTGGGGTACTTGCATGGAAATCATACAACTGGGGATATTTCCTTTGTGTGCCTCTTTGTCATACCATACATCCTCATTGCCGTGCAGGTATATATTATAGTTTTGATAAGGGCAACTGTCTTTTTTCATCATCAGATTGAGCGTGAATATCCCGTAGCTGTTTTCCAATGATTTGATGCGAGACACAAAAGCCGGTTTGATGGAATGGTTCTTATCCAGCAGGGATAAGGTGAGTTGCGGATGCAGGTTGGATATGACGTAGGTACTTTCCAGTACCTCTTCATGGTTCACTTCTACTCCTTGTATGGCTTCATCCTTGACAAGGATACGGGTCACTTCTTTCCGGTTCAGTACCGTGCCGCCGTTGGCACGTATGATATGGATTAATTCCAGACTGACTTGCATACTTCCTTCCGTGAAACGATAGGCGCTCTCCATATAAGAGTTGTTAATCATGGCGTGCTCATAAAAGGTAGATTTATTTTTGATCCCGCCATAAAGCAGGGAGGTTGCGGCAAGTACATTCTGTAAATCCCTGTTCGTGGTAACGGATGCTATCATCCCGGCTGCTGAGGTGGCAAAGAAATCCATGCCTTCTTGGGACAGGCGGCCTTTTCTCAGGTGATCTATGCTGATCAGGTTTCCCACCGACCGGATGGATGTCACATACTTTTTCAAGTTCCCCCGTTCATGAGGGAATGAGCAACACAGGGTTTCCATAAAACGTTCATATCCCATGGCATAATCATAGATAGCGTCTTTATAATAAATCCGGTCGAACACTTCTTCATCCATCCGTTTGATGGATAACTTGTCCATGATTCCGAAATAACGGAAATACTGGTTCATAATTTGCCCTTCATCCAGACTACCGATATAGTGAATGCCGGTATCCATCCGGTGCCCACCGCGTTGGTAAGTTTGGAAACAGCCGCCAAACAATTCGTTTTTCTCCAGCACACAGACGTGGTAGCCCTCTTTGCTTAAGATGGCTCCGCATTCCAGACCGCCCAGTCCGCTGCCTATGATGATGATATCGTACTTACTCATGCTCCGGTTTGTTTTTCTGGAAGATATAAATTGTATTCGAAGTATATCTGTCGTTAGGTAAAATTTCCAGCTGCATCCCACATGCTTGTGCGATACTACTTATTTGTTCTTCGGATGTGAAACACAGTTGTTCTGTCGTTTTGTTAAAGTTGAAAATGCCGGTAGACAGCAGTTCGGTGAAACGGGTCAGACGGTGTTTTCCTGTATTGGCGGCATTGCCGTCCCGCACAATCAGCTTCCCTCCCGGACGCAACCGTTCCACGCATCTGAGTAATAAAGTTCGCTGATGCTCATAACTCATATAATGAAGCATGTCATTCAGTATGAATACGTCACTTTCCGGTAAAGGATATTCCAATGCGTCGGCGCATACAAATTGCAGGTGGGGAGTGCGGAGCCAACCCTGTTGCGCCACTGCTATTTTGTCCTCATCATAATCAATCCCTGTAATCTCCCGTTCCTCGGAAAGCTGGGAAAGCATATAGCAAAGCGGTCCGAATCCGCAACCGATATCTGTAATCTGTCCTTTGACAGGAACCAGTTGGTTGAATAGCCTGTAGTTATCTTCCATTTTCACCTTGATGCGTATGTACCATTCCTCCACCGGTCCTTTATAGATATAGTTCTGTACCAGATTTTCGTAGAAGACGGGATTGTCCGTTGTGCTTTGTTCCCGACAGATACGGGCATATTCTTTTTTCATCCGCGCGGAGATGCTTTTGGTACGTTCCTGATAAGTGGTTCCGTACGTAGCATCGTTGGCTGGGATACGCGGTAGAATCTCTGTCAGCATGATGCCTTTCCGTACATTGAACGGCTGTGCTTTCGCTATGATTTTACAGTTGCCGTAAAGGATGACCGGAATAATATCCAGTTGTAGTTTTTCCGACAGATAGAATGCTCCTTTATGGAAACGCTTCATTCTTCCATCGTAGGTACGTGTCCCTTCGGGGAAGATGGCGATGGAATATCCTTCCTTCACTTTTTGGCGCATCCGTTCCACGTAAAGCTCATAACCGTCTCCTACGTAATAGAAATCGGCATAGCGGATAATGGCTCCGAAGAAAGGAGAGTGCCATACCCAGTGATTGGTAATCATGACCAGTTTGGGAGTCAGTGCCAGCAATACCAGTATGTCGATGAAAGACTGATGATTGGCTATCAGGATGGCAGGCTTTTTAAACGTTTCTCCCGTCCGGTTTATCTTTTCTTTATGTACAAATGTGGCTATATGGATCAGGCCTTTGCAGGTGACATGTATCAGTTGGCAAAGTACTTGTTTCTTATAGGCTTTGCGGATAGGAAGCAAGGTCATGACAGCTATCAGCAAGCGTAGGAACAGGCATCCGATAAAGAACAGCAGGAACAAGCAGCCGGTTCTTGCCAGTCCTGTCATAATTTTTCCGGTTTTCCAGACAGTCCAGCACCATGACCATCCGCTGCATCGGCGGCACGGTGCGGGCGCGGCCCCTGGCGCGGCTTGTGCCCTCGCTGCTGTGGCGGGCGTCGGGCAGGGCCGCGCCCGCACGGTACTGCCCCACCCAATGCACCAGCGCCTTGTAATCGACGTTATATTTTAACGCAGCTGCGCCGTAATCGCAGCCGTCGGCCAGGCATTCCCGCACGATCTTTTTCCGGTCCGCGGCGGTGGTGTACGCGCCGCCCCTGTAGCGGGACGCGCCGTGGTAGCCGCGCAGCTCGCCGCCCGCCTGCGCCTTTTCCACGAGCTTTTGCAGGTTTTGCGGGCTGCGGATGCCGTACTTTTTGCAGACGTCAAACAGCGAGACCCCGCCCGCGAGGTACTCCGCCACGGCGGCCTGCTTTTCCTCGGCAGTAAGGTGGCGGGACTTTTCCCGGGGTGCAAGGCCGTCTGCACCCTCGGATTCGTAGATGCGCAGCCATTGGCGCACGGTGGTGTTGCTGACGCCGACGCTTTGCGCCGCGGCCTGGCGGCTGATCTCGCCTGCTTTGATTCTTTCCACAAGGGCGGCCTTTTGTTGTGGAGACAGCTTTGGAGTTTGGGGCATGGTGAGCACCTGAAAAGAGTGAGGAGTTAGGAGTGAAAGGCGTTAAGGCATACAGAGGCGTAGGGGCCGGGCATTGCGGGGTTGTGAGCGTGGAGCAAACAACCGCACGAGCGAGTTTGCTTGCAAACTGGCGGCGCTCGTTGTGCGCCGCCAAGCGCCCGGCCCGCAGCTTTGCCGTTATTGCAGCTTTGCCTCTTGTGCGCAGGGGCGGGATTTATCTGTCCCGGGCACGTTTCCTTTGATGCGGATTTTTCCTTTTGCTCTGTAGGGAGGGGTCTTGACCCCTCCGCGGAACTGCCGAAAAACGCTTGTAGGGGCGAGCATTGCTCGCCCGTGCCCGTTTGCCTTGCAAGAAAACCGTCCCGGAAAATGTGTTGCGGCGGTAAGGGGGCGGGCGACCAATGGTCGCCCCTACACACGCAATAAGGCAGGGATGCAATTTTTTGACGGCCTGCGGAGCGGTCAAGACCGCTCCCTACAAATCTCCCGGCAGCGCTGCGGCGGGTATAATAAGGTAGGCGGCAACAAAAAATCCCACCACGGGAGGTGGTGGGATAGTCAAAACTTCTTATTGACCTTACTTTTTGTCCTTGCTAACAGTATAATTGCCCACAATGTAATCGCCAGTCGTCGGGACAGAATCCTTAGTATAAGTGCAAGTATAGCCGCCCTGCTTAACTTCAACCGTTGTTACATGGCCGTTAGCAACAGTAACTGTAACCTTTGCGCTAGTGATGCCATTAACATAGCCATCACCTTTCGTATTAAGAATTTCTGCTAATTTGCCGATATTTTTACCCATATCAGTCGCCGTCAGTTCAGAAGCCGCTAAATCGGTAGCAGGCAAAGTTCCCTTACCATAAGCCTCAGATGTCTCGGTCTGCGCAGCCATAACAACCGTACGAGTAGTAGCGATAACCTTCTCATAGTTAGCCTTGTCAATGTAGCCAGTCAGAGCCGGAACCAGCAGAGCGGCCAGGATGGCCAGGATGACCAGAACGACGATCAGCTCGACGAGGGTGAAGCCCTTTTTGTCTTTCAGTTTTTTGAACATCTTGTTTTCCTCCAGTTGTTTGTCTTTGTGCCGACACTTCAAGACCTCATCGGCATTTCATATCGTCATTTTATAACACAGTTCGTGTTTTGTCAAGCCAAAACGTGCTGTAAAAACCCGTTTTGTGTTTTTTTGCTATTCTCTAGCTTAGAATTTATAGGAAATCGGGCACTTTTTATGAACTTTAACGAAAGATTACGCTATCTAATTGATTGCGAGGAAATCAAGCTCAAAGACCTTGCACCCAAGCTGTGCCTTAGTGCGTCCACGTTGAGCAACTACGCACAGGGCATCCGTGAGCCGGACTATGACACGCTGCGGCGGATCGCGGATTATTTTGGCGTGAGCATTGACTATCTGCTGGGGCACGAGACCCCCGCCGTCGATGACGAGCGCCAGCTTTTGACGTGTTACCGCAGCTTCACCCCCAGCCAGAAGCGTTTTTTGCTGGACCAGGCCGCGTTGATCAAGCGTTATAAAATCAGGTTGGACGACTGACCGACCCGCCGGGTGTGGCGGGCCGGTTTTTTGTTTTTGGGGGAGAGCTGCGGCGGGGTGAGGGCACCCCGCCCTGCGGACTGTGATAAAGTGGGATGTAGGGCGGCCTGCCCCCAGGCCGCCGGGGAGGTTTGCGGCAATGAGAAGCCTTACGGGTTGCCGCTGTAGGGGGCGGCGTCCCCGACGCCCCGCGGAGGTGCGCGGCGGCGGAAGGCGCGCGGGAGGGATGAATCCCTCCCCTACGGGTTACCTGTTAGCGGGAGTTGGCCGGAAGGCGGCGGAGGGGTCAAGACCCCTCCCTACGATGCAAAGGATAAATGGGTGGCAACGGCAAGGCTGCGGGCCGGGCGTGCCCGGCCCCTACGGACTTCTGTTCACGGTTCAGAAATTTTCCAAAAATAATCTAGCCAACGCACGCATAATATGTTATGATAATAAGCTGAAGACTTGTAGTGTGCCCAAAGGGCACGGCCACATTGAACAAAGGGAGTCTTTTTGATGAATACAAATTCCAAGCTGCGCGTCGCACTGTTCTTCGGCGGCGTTTCCAGTGAACATGACGTCAGCTGCGTGTCGGCCTCGGCCTGGCTGCGCGCACTGGGTCAGGAGCCCTGCGCGGACAAATATGAGGTTTTCCCCGTGGGCATCACGAAGGATGGCCGCTGGCTGGCCTGCCGCCCCACGCCCGAGGCTATGGCCGACGGCAGCTGGGAGCAGGGCGACTGCACGCCCTGCGTGCTCAGCCCGGACCGGAAGGACCACGGCATCTGGCTGCTGAAGGACGGCAGGGCGGAGCTGGTCCACATTGACATCTGCGCACCCGTCATGCACGGCAAAAACGGCGAGGACGGCACGATCCAGGGCCTGTTTGAGCTGGCCCGCATCCCCTATGTGGGCTGCGGCGTGCTGGGCAGCGCCGTCTGCATGGATAAGGCCGTCGCCAACGCCCTGATGGACGCCGCCGGGGTCCCCCACTGCAAGTGGGTCGCCGCCAGCCGCGCCGATCTGGAGCTGAACGGTCCCGTAGTGCTGGACGGCATCGAGGCAAAACTCGGCTATCCCATCTTCGTCAAGCCCGCCAACGCGGGGTCCAGCGTCGGCATCTCCAAGGCTGCGGACCGCGCCGCGCTGGAAAAGGGCGTCGAAATTGCCCTGCGCGAGGACGACAAGGTCGTGTTTGAGGAGTTCGTGGACGCGCAGGAGGTCGAGTGCGCCGCCATCGGCAACCCCGATGACCCGTCCACCGTCTCCACGACCCGCCCGGGCGAGATCCTGGCCGGGGCCGAGTTCTACACCTACGATGACAAGTACAAAAACGGCGTGTCCCAGACCGTCATCCCCGCGCATCTGAGCGAGGAAAAGCTCGACGAGGTCCGCGCCGAGGCCCGCAAGGCGTATCTGGCGCTGGGCTGCTCCGGCCTGTCCCGCTGCGACTTCTTCGTTGAGCGCGGCACCGGGCGGGTGCTCTGCAATGAGCTGAACACCCTGCCGGGCTTTACGTCCATCAGCATGTACCCCAAGCTGATGGAGCACGAGGGCTACAGCTATCCTGCGCTGGTCGACAAGCTGCTTACACTGGCCGTCCACCGCCGGAAGGGGGCCTACTGATGGACACACGGCCCATCGGCGTGTTTGACAGCGGCCTGGGCGGGCTGACCGCCGTGCGCCAGCTGCGCCGCGTGCTGCCCGGCGAGGACATCGTCTACTTCGGTGACACGGGCCGCGTGCCCTACGGCAGCCGCGGGCGGGACATCATTGTCCAGTACGCGCGGCAGGACATCCGCTTTTTATTGCAGCAGGACGTGAAATTTATCATTGCCGCCTGCGGCACGGTGTCCTCGACCTATCCGCCGGAGGAGGCCGCCAGGCTGCCCGTGCCGTTTACCGGCGTTGTGGGTGCCACGGCCCGCGCGGCGGTGGATGCGACACGGAACCGCAAAATCGGCATCATCGGCACAGCGGCCACGGTGCGCAGCGGGTCGTATGCCGCCATCATCCGCGACATGATGCCCGACGTGCAGATTTTTGCCCGCGCCTGCCCGATGTTTGTGCCGCTGGTCGAGAACGGCTATTTCAACGACGGCAACCCGGTCACAAAGCTGATCATTGCGGAGTATCTGCAGGAGCTGAAGGACGCGGGCGTTGACACGCTGATTTTGGGCTGCACCCACTATCCCCTGTTGAAAAAGATGATTGGGGACTTTATGGGCGACGATGTGCATCTTGTCGATTCCGGCAAGGTCACGGCGCAGGCCGCCGCGGCGGCGCTGGACGATTTAGGGCTGCTGAACGGCAAAAAAGCAGGCGGCACCGCGCGGTATTTTGTCAGCGACACCCCCGACAATTTTGACGAATTGGCACACACGTTTCTGGGCGAGTACGCCGGCGGAACGGTGGAAAGAATCGCGATTGAGACGTACTAGGGGAAGCAGTCACCGAAGGTGACTGATGAGGGCGAAGTTTCCGGGCATTACCCATTTACAGGCAGTAATGGCAAGGTCGCCCCTCATCCGGCCCTGCGGGCCACCTTCCCCCGAGGGGGAAGGCTTTTAGCCGAGGCTTCCCCCATTGGGGGGAAGCTGTCACCGAAGGTGACTGATGAGGGGCGGGTTGCCGTGGCCGCCCATTTACCGGGCAACGACGGAAGGTCGCCCCTCATCCGGCCCTGCGGGCCACCGCACCCCTTCTGGCGCTGCGCGCCACCTCCCCCGTATCGGGGGAGTCTGTCCCCTCGGGGGAAGGCTTTAGCGTAGAGGTACACCATGGAAGAAAACTATCTGATCACCATCAAGGGCACGATGGAGCAGCGGGGCGACACGGATACCGTGGAGCTGATGACCCGCGGCTCGCTCGTCCACAAGGACGGTGCCTACTATATTGTCTACAAGGAGACCGAGACCACCGGCTATGAGGGCTGCACAACGACGGTCAAGGTGGCCGAGGACGCGCGCAAGGTCTCGATGCTGCGGTTCGGCAAGCAGTCGAGCCAACTCATCATCGAGAAGGGCACGCGCCATCTCTGCCATTACGAGACCGGCTACGGCTCTGTCAGTCTGGGCGTGGCCGCCGACGTCATTGAGCAGCGGCTCGACGAGAACGGCGGCAGTCTGAAATTCAGCTACACCCTCGACTCCGGCGCAGAGAGCTTCATCAGCCGGAATCTGGTTGACATTACGGTCGATAAGCTGCCGGAAGCTTAAAAACGCGTTGCCCTGTAGGGGCCGGACATGTCCGGCCCTCAACCTACCGAAAGCGCTCTGTAAAGGCAAAGCAGCGGGCCGGGCATGCCCGGCCCCTACAGCGTTATCATAGAAAAATCCCCCACAGGAGGTTCATCATGGATTATAAAAACTACAACCCGCGGGCGGCGGCGCTGGCACAGGCGCGCACGCTGCTGACCGACGCCGTCAAGGCGGCTGTCGCCGACGGCACCCTGCCCGAGGCCGCACTGCCCGACTTCATCGTCGAGATCCCGGCTGACGTCAAAAACGGCGATATTGCGTCCAACGTGGCCATGGCCGGTGCGCGCGCCTTCCACAAGGCACCGCGCCAGATCGCAGAAGCCATTACCGCAAAATTGCAGCTGGACGGCAGCCTGTTTGACCGCTTTGAGGTCGCCGGCCCCGGCTTCATCAACCTGTTCCTGGGCCAGGACTGGTTCACCAGCGTCGTGCGCGCCGCTGTCGCCAACCCCGAATATGGCCGCACCGACGCGGGCGCAGGCAAGAAGTATAACGTCGAGTTCGTCTCCGCCAACCCCACCGGCCCCATGCACATGGGCAACGCCCGCGGCGGCGCACTGGGCGACGGCCTGGCCGCCTGCCTGGACTGGGCCGGCTACGACGTGACCCGCGAGTTCTACATCAACGACGCGGGTAACCAGATCGAGAAGTTCGGCAAGAGCCTGGCCATCCGCTATCTGCAGCTGTACAAAGGCGAGGACGCCTGCCCGCTGCCCGAGGAGTGCTACCAGGGCGCGGACATCATCGCCCGCGCCAAGGAGTTTGCCGAGGTCCACGGCGACGCTTACGTCAACAAGGACTTTGACGAGCTGAAAAAGGCCATCGTTGCCGACGCCCTGCCCAAGAACATTGCCGGTTTGCAGCGCGATCTCGGCAAGTATCGCATCAAGTACGACGTCTGGTTCCACGAGAGCGACCTGCACAGCTCCGGCGCAGTCAAGGCCGTGGTGGACAAGCTGCTGGAGACCGGCGCGTGCTACAAGGCCGAGGACGGCGCGATCATGTACCGCAGCGCCCAGTACGCCGCCAAGTACGGCGTCGTCAACAAGCGCAAGACCGACGACGGCAGCGAGGAGGAGGCCAAGGACGAGGTGCTCGTCCGCGCCAACGGCATCCCGACCTATTTTGCCGCCGACATTGCCTACCACTACAACAAGCTGGCCGTGCGCGGCTTTGACAAGGCCATCGACGTCTGGGGCGCCGACCACCACGGCCACGTTGCCCGCATGAAGGGCGCGATGGACGCTATCGGGCTGGACGGCAGCCGTCTGGACATCGTGCTGATGCAGATGGTCAACCTCATGCGCGACGGCAAGCCCGTGCGCATGAGCAAGCGTACCGGCAAGGCCATCACCCTGACCGACCTGCTGGACGAGGTGCCCATTGATTCCGCGCGGTTCTTCTTCAACCAGCGCGAGAGCTCGTCCACGCTGGACTTTGACCTGGACCTGGCCGTGCGCAACGACAGCGAGAACCCGGTCTACTATGTGCAGTACGCCCACGCGCGCATCTGCTCGGTGCTGAAAAAGCTCGAGAGCGAGGGCGTGAAGTTTGAGGGCGCGGACGCCGTGGACGCCAGCGTGCTGACCGACCCCGCCGAGCAGGCGCTGATCCGCCTGCTGGCCGCCTTCCCCGCCGAGATCGCCGCCGCCGCCGAGAAGTACGACCCGGCGCGCATCACCCGCTACTGCATCGACGTGGCGTCTGCGTATCACCGCTTCTACAACGCCTGCCGCATCCTGGATGCCGAGGGTGCCGTTCAGCAGGGCCGCATCGCGCTCTGCCTGGCTGTGCGCGGGGTCATCCACAACATTCTGACGATGTTCAAGGTGAACGCACCGGAGACGATGTAAAAGTAAATCTTGAGCCTTCCCCCTTGGGGACAGACTCCCCCGATACGGGGGAGGTGGCGCGCAGCGCCAGAAGGGATGCGGTGGTCCCGCAGGGCCGGATGCGGGGCAAGTTTTTTGTAGCTGCCCGCAAACGGGTGACTATGGCAGACTTGCCCCTCATCAGTCAGTGGTCGGGGCCACTGACAGCTTCCCCCAAAGGGGAAGCCAATACAACAAAAAGCCGCCGCTTCCCGGGAAAAGAAGCGGCGGCTTTGCTTTGGCGTGCACGCGCCCAACATATCTATTATACCACTTTTACTATGTGTTATTCAATCCTGATTATGCACAAATATTGCATACAAAGGTTGTGCGGTCTGCGAATAGACGAAACCTTAGGGCTGTGGTATAGTATAGTCACAGAAAGAAAACAGCCGGAGATAAGGAGATAAGAACTCCAAGCGAAGCCACTTTCCAAAAGGCTCTTCAGCAAAGTCCCATCGTGAACAGATCGACATCCTGAAGAAGATTTTCCGCAAGCTGCCCAAAGTCGGGGAGTGAAAAAGGAAGCACTTCAGGGACTCCGATCCAGCAGCACGAGGGCAAAGGAAGAGACCGGAAAGAAATTGTAAAGGCCGCCGGCAGTATTTCGTAAGGAAGGAGGCTCAAGTCCAATGGCAAACTTCAAAGATCCCATTCATCACCGGCGGGCCTGGGCCTGCTG
>OGYD01000935.1_pt1 | contig 23733 bp, 36 predicted proteins | sample 1576441 | NCBI WGS metagenome assembly OGYD01 (sample SAMEA3541537, study PRJEB24748) | human gut metagenome | biome: human gut; feature: human-associated habitat; material: faeces | place: China | collected 2012 | reverse complement strand
CCCTAGCCCCTAGCCACGAGCCACTAAAAAAGGGCTTGCCGCGTCGCGGCAAGCCCTTTTCCTATCCCTCTTAAAGAAGATGAGCGATGAAACTGTATGAAAGTAAAGCACTCATGGAGATGATGATTTTTGCATTGGCACTTAAGTTCATAGTTCTTACCTCTTTTCTTCCTTATTATATGACGATACTTAATAATTTTAAATGATTACCAGATATTCGTTCTACCTGTAGGAGAACTCTTTATCTATAAATATAATAACATACGAGTAAATAAAATCAATGGCTGAAAAATGCAACGACAGGGCTGATAAATGATTTAAAGGCAATAAATGGCTAAATGACGATATAAAATCAAGAAAATGGGGGAGCTGATTTTTTAAAAAGAAGAAAGATGAGGTAAAAAACAGGAAGTATAAAGCACTGTAAAATAGATATTTATTCATAACAGAAAAATATTAAAATTTACGTTTAAATAAAGGAAGAACTTAAAACTTAGTAAAAGACGCTTTTCTCGGCACTAGCGGCATGGCGTGAAATGCCTTATAATAAGTATATCTGCCAGATGACAGGTTGAGTGTTTGGCGGATGATATCCATTAAAGATGCTATTATTAATGTATTATATATATTAGGAGGAAGACTATGGGATTTTTTGATGCCTTTTTTAAAGAACATCAGCGGACGAAGAGCGAGGAGATCTATGACAATGCCTTGCAGATCTTTAATTCACCGGAATTGCAGAACCAGGCTTTATCGGGAGAGCTGGCCGACAAGGTACGGCATGGGGAAGACTGCGATGTCCTTCCCGGAGCTTACGGCCGTTTTGGCCATGATGCGACCAATCCCATCCCCGTCAACGGACCGAGCGGTGAATTCGTCTATTTGTCGCGCCTGCGCCTGCGCCGGACGGGTTCCATGGTCTTTTTCCACAAGGCCGGTCAGGTCGGGAACCTGGACGTCTTTGAATTGACCAATGTCAGTGGCAAGTTCGTCGACCGCCTGTATGTCGACATGTATCATCCCCGCTGTTCCCGCCGTTATCCCGACGGCTATACACTGGAACGGGAAGCCGTCTTCCCGCGGGGCGTGACGACGACGTTGGCCGATTTCCCCAAAGGCCTCTATAAGGCCATCAAGAAGGAAGCCAAGCTGCGCCTGGGCATCGACGTCGCTGAAAAGGAAAGCGACTGCATCGATGTGCCGGCCGTACAGGCTGCTTTGGACCAGCTGCGGCAGAAAAGGCCGGCGGCTCCCATCATGAAGCCATTGAAATAAAGAGAAACTATGGTATAATTACACCAGGTTAGTAATGTAGATTATTAGGAGGGTTATCGATGAGAGAATTACCGAAAGCACATGAAATTTGGCGCCACTTCAAGAAGAATACCTATGAAATTATTACCATTGCCGAACATACGGAGACAGGTGAAAAATTCGTCATTTACAAAGCCTTGCACGACACGATGAAGACCTATGCCCGTCCGCTGAAGGATTTCATGAGCGAAGTCGATAAGGAAAAATATCCCCGTGCCGAACAGGATTACCGCTTCGTCAAAGTTAAATAATCTTGACAAGGCCTGTGAAGGCTGATATAATATGTACTGTTGAAAATAAAGCAGAAGCTATCCGCTTCTCACCTTACAAGGCGCTGGAGTCACTAAGGTCTATGACGGAAACGTAGAGCGGATAGCGATGCTATCCGTTCTTTTTTATTTCGGAGGTGAAAGACGATTAGTAAGGAATTACGTATCAACGATCAAATCAGAGCCCGTGAAGTACGCGTGGTCAGTGATTCTAACGAACAGCTCGGTGTTATGTCTCTCCGTTCGGCCCGCCAGATTGCGGAAGAACGGCATTTAGACCTGGTAGAAGTCGCACCGAATGGCAAACCGCCTGTCTGCCGCATCATGAACTACGGTAAATACCGTTATGAACAGCAGAAGCGTGAAAAGGAAGCCAAGAAAAAACAGAAAGTCTTGACATTGAAAGAAGTAAAACTTCGTCCCAATATCGAAGACCATGACTTCTACGTTAAGATGAAAGCTGCGCAGCGTTTCCTGGGTGAAGGCAGCAAAGTCAAAGTTACGATCATGTTCCGCGGCCGCGAAATGAGCCATCCGGAACTGGGCCGTGATTTGCTGGTTCGATTCGCTGATGAATTGAAAGACACCGCCCATGTAGAAAAAGAACCTAAAATTGAAGGCAGAAACATGACCATGGTCATCGCTGTCAACAAGAAGTAACAGGAGGACAATTATTATGCCGAAATTGAAAACTCGCCGTGCTGCGGCAAAACGCTTTAACACAACTGGTACAGGTAAAATCAAACGCATGAAACCGTATAAGAGCCACATCCTGGAAAGCAAGAGCCCGAAACGTAAACGTAACCTGAGAAAAGCTACGCTCGTTTCCAAGACCATGACCGAAGCCGTCCGCAAGATGTGCCCGTTCATCTAATAGCGTAATATACTTTTTGATATAGATTCGGAGGAATAGACTAATGGCAAGAATTAAAGTTGGCGTTACAGCACACGCTCGTCATAAAAAAATCTTAAAAATGGCTAAAGGCTACCGCGGTACCCGCAGCCGTCTCTTCAAAAAAGCTAACGAAAGCGTCATGAAAGCGCTCTACTACGCTCGTCGTGACCGCCGCGCCAAGAAACGCGAATTCCGTAAATTGTGGATTGCCCGTATCAACGCCGCAACCCGTGCTAACGGCCTCAGCTACAGCCGCTTCATCTGCGGCCTGACCAAAGCTGGCGTCATCGTAAACCGCAAAATGCTCGCTGACCTCGCTGTCAACGACGCAGCTGCTTTCGCAAAACTCGTAGAAGTCGCAAAAGCACAGTAATCTATGCAAATAAAATCCCCTGCATGAAGGTTTCCACCATCATGCAGGGGATTTTTGCTTTGCAGCAGTCAGCGGTCAGCAGTTAGCCACTAACCACTAACCACTAGCCACTAACCCCTACAATCAATGCCGCCAGGCTTTGGGCACGGGGATGAGGAAGGCGAAGATGGCGCCGAAGATGGCGCTGATCCAGAGGCATTGCAGGGCCGGGGAGATGCCCCACTGGTCGGCACCCCAGCCAACGATGGGCGAGATGAGGCCGCCGATGGTCGTCGTCAGGCCCAGGGTGACGCCAGAAGCGAAGCCGACGTTCTTGCCGAGGTAAGTCTGGCCGAGGACGACGATGGGGCTGTAGGCGGCGAAGAGCGAGAAGGCGACGGGAAGGAGCAGCAGCGTCGCCGTGACGATGTCCGTACTGTTGACCAGGAAGAACATGGACGGAATCATGATCACCATAGAGCCGCGAAGGACGCGGAGGAAGCCGAAGCGGTCTGCCAGGACGCCGCCGATGAAGGTGATGACGACGCCCATGGAAAAGAGGATGGACAGGGCCAGACTGCCCGTTGCCGGCGAGGCATGGAGGACGTGGATCCAGTAGAGGGGAATGAAGGTATTGCAGACCGTAAAGCCGATGGAACGAACGAAGATGACGACGGACAGGCGGGCGAAGGCACTCCAGTCGTTGGTCCGGACTTCCCCGGGATGGGCTTTCTTTTCGGCCGTCGCCGCTTCGCTGACCAGAGATAAGATGTGCGGCATCTGATGGTAGAGGACGAAGGCGATGAGGGCGTTGACGATGCCGAAGACGACCAGACCGTGGATGTCGAAGGCATAGGCACAGGCTCCGGCAACCATGGGGCCGATGGCGAAGCCGGCATTGCCGCCGACGGAAAAGGTCCCCATAGCCTGTCCCTTGCGGTCGCCGGCGATGTTATTGACCATGCGGGCCGCTTCGGGATGATAGATGGAAGAGCCGAAGCCGCTGAACATGGAGCAGAGGAAGATGAGCCAGTAGTTCTGCGTAAAGGCCAGCATCGTCAGGCAGAGGCCGCAGAGGATGGGGCCGAGCGGAGCGAACCAGGGCTTGGACACCTTGTCGGAATAATAACCGAAAATAGGCTGGGAAACCGATGATAAGAGCATGTTGGCAAAGATGAGCGTCGCTGCGTCCTGATAGTTCAGGTTGCACGACGAGATGAAATAGGGCAGGAGGGCCGGAATGGCGCCTTGCGCCCAGTCTACGGAAAAATGGCCCGTAGCGAATAGGTATACATAAGGACTCAGTTTCTTCATGCAAATTCTCCTTTCAGGAAGTTGAAATCATATCTATTATAGCATAGGCTGTTTTCCTTTTCATATTGGTGTTATAATAATAACAAACTAATCAATATATATTAAAAGGAGTTGTTATTATGGCATCAAAAGAAATGTACGCCTTGGGCTCCCAGGCTTCGGTCATCCGTGACCTCTTCGCTTATGGACAGGAACAAGCGGCTATCGTCGGTAAGGAAAATGTCTTCGATTTCAGCATCGGCAATCCGACCGTCCCGGCCCCGGCCTGTGTCAAAGAAGCCATTGAAGACATCTTGGAAACGCGGGAATCCGTGGCCATCCACGGCTATACGGCAGCTTCCGGTGATGCGTCTGTCCGCCAGGGCCTGGCCGATTACATGAACCAGACTTATGACGCCCAGGTACGGGCCGATAATTTCTACATGACCTGCGGGGCTGCAGCTTCGCTGACCATCAGCCTCAAAGCCCTCGTCGAAGGCCCGGATGACAAAATCATCCTCATTGCGCCGTTCTTCCCGGAATATACGGTCTTTGTCCACAATGCCAATGCCAAAGCCGTCGTCCTGCCGCCGGATACGGAACACTTCCAGATTTCTCTGGACGCCCTGGAAAAGGCCATTACACCGCATACACGGACAATCATCATCAATTCGCCGAATAACCCGTCTGGCGTCGTCTACTCGGCTGATACCTATGAAAAATTGGCGGCCCTGCTGACGCGGAAGTCCCAGGAAATCGGCCATCCTATCTATATCATTTCAGATGAACCGTACCGGGAAATCATTTACGATGGCCTTCCCATCCTCTATGTCCCGAAATTCTACAAAGACACGATCATCTGCTATTCGTACAGTAAATCCCTGAGCCTGCCGGGCGAACGTATCGGCTATGTCCTGGTTCCGGACTGCGCTGCCGATGCCCAGGAAGTCTATACAGCTGTCTGCGGTGCCGCCCGTTCCATGGGCTTTGTCTGCGCACCTCATCTTTTCCAGGACGTCGTCCTCAAATGCCTGGGCCAGACTGGCGACATGAACATTTACGACGAAAACCGCAAGCTCTTATATAATGGTTTAAGAGAAATGGGCTACGACTGCGTCTATCCGAGCGGCGCTTTCTACCTCTTCGTCAAATCGCCTGAAGCCGATGCCAAGGCTTTCTCCGACAAGGCCAAGAAGCTGAATCTGCTCATCGTACCGGCCGACAGCTTTGGCTGCCCTGGCTATGTCCGCGTATCGTACTGCGTCGATCCGGATATGATTAAACGGTCCTTTGCTGCCTTTAAGAAACTGATGGAACAGTATAAGTAAAAAGATGTAAGAAATTGGAAAAATTTCCTTGACACGTCCTGTATCTGTGGTATACTAAACGAGTCGTTAGGAAATGGGCCTATAGCTCAGCTGGTTAGAGCGCACGCCTGATAAGCGTGAGGTCGGTGGTTCGAGTCCACCTAGGCCCACCACACAGACCATCGTTTGGATTATTCCGGAACGATGGTTTTTTTTTTCAACAGAAGGAGGGAAGACCATGACGGAAAGTGAAAGGCAGCTCCAGGAAATGGCCCTGTCTATCCAGGCGGCCCGGCAGCAGGCCGGGTGCAGGGCGGCCGTCACGGCACCACCGACAGCGGCCGATACGATTCCCAATCTCGGCGGTGAAGCTCGGGCAGGAGACTGCCTGGTCAGCATGCTGGCCAGCGGCAGCAAGGGCAATGCCGCTTATATCCGTTGTGGCAAGACGAATATCCTCATCGATGCCGGCATCAGCTGCCGCCGCATCGAACAGGGATTGAAGCGCTACGGCTGCGCTTTAGGGGACCTCGATGCCGTCTTCATCACCCATGAACATTCGGACCACGTCAACGGCCTGGCGACGCTCCTCAAGCGGACGGACATGCCCGTCTATACGACAGCCGAGACCTGGCAGGCCATAGGCCGGAAAGTGGAAGGCTTCCAGGACCGCTTCGTCCGCCTGACACGCCGCGTCGGCCTGAAGGATATCCAGGTCATTCCCTTTGCCATATCCCACGATGCCGTGCGGCCCGTCGGCTATACGGTCTGCCACGGCGAATCGAAGATCACCCTGGCGACAGATTTAGGCTGTGTCAGCCCTGACGTCGCGGCGGCAGCGGCTTATGCGGACATCCTCATTTTAGAAGCCAATCACGACGAAGGCATGGTCCGCAACGGGCCCTATCCTTATCCGCTCCAGCAGCGCATCCTCGGCCGCTGGGGCCATCTGTCCAACAAGACGGCAGCCGCTTTCCTGGCCGGTCTGCCGACGAAGGGCGTCATGCGGGTCCTCCTGGCACACCGCAGCGAAAAGAATAACACGCCGGCCCTGGCGCTGCACACGATGCGCACTATCCTGTCTCAGGCCGGACGGGTCATCGGCCAGGATATTTTATTGCGGTTGGCCTGCCAGAAGGGCAGCGTCCGCTTCCAGGAAAGGAGTCATGAATTATGATGCAACGCAAACATGTCATTACGGCGGCAGCCGCCGTCGTCCTCATCGCCGTCGGCGTCTTCGGCGGTTTCAAGATCCACGATGCCTTTTTTACGCCGAGCGGTACCTATAACGGGACGGTGAACCAGCTCCAGGAACCGTCGAAATCGGATTCCATTTCCGATGCCCGCAATACGGCCGTCGTCCAGGCTGCCAAGAAAGTCAACCCGGCTGTCGTCGGCATTACGACGAAAGTCTATAACCGCGATATGTTCAACCGCAAAGTCCTGGTCGGTGAAGGCGTCGGCTCTGGCGTCATCTTCGACAAGGCCGGCTATATCGTCACTAATAACCACGTCGTCGGCACGGCCAAGACGGTCATCGTTTCTTTGGCCGATGGCCAGAGTACCGAAGGGACTGTCGTCGGCCGCGATGAAAAGACGGACCTGGCCGTCGTCAAGATCAAGATGGACAACCTGCCCGTCGCTGAATTCGGCGACAGCGATTCCCTCCAGGTCGGCGAACCGGCCATTGCTATCGGCAACCCCCTGGGCCTGGAATTCCAGGGCACAGTCACAGTCGGCGTCATCAGCTCCCTCAATCGGACCATCGGGGCTGAAGGCCAGAGCATGAAGCTCATCCAGACCGACGCAGCCATCAATCCGGGCAATTCTGGCGGCGCCCTCGTCGACGCCGACGGCAAGGTCATCGGCATCAACAGCGCCAAGATTTCCAAGGAAGGCGTCGAAGGCCTGGGCTTTGCCATTCCTATCAACGCAGCCCGTCCGATTTTGCAGGACCTCATCAAGAACGGCAAAGTCGTCCGCCCGTACCTCGGCTTATACGGTCTGGACCAGCAGATGGCAGCCCGTTTCGGCATGAAGCTGAACGTAGCCGGCATCTACGTCTATAAAGTCGCTGCCGGCGGTCCTCTCGACCAGGCAGGCCTCCGCCATGGCGACGTCATCCTGAAACTCGACGGCACGGATGTCAAAGACTTCAGCGCTCTCCAGAGCGTCATGGATAAACACAACGTCGGCGATTCGGTCAGCCTCGACTACACGCGCAACGGCTCGGACCACGAAGTCACCGTCGTCCTCCAGGAAAGCCCGCAGAATGATTCGTCCGACCAGGAAGACGGGACCAACTGATGAAGTACCACGTCATTACCATCGGCAAGATCAAGGAGAAATACCTCACGGCCGGCATCGATGAGTTCTTGAAGCGCCTGCGCCCGTACGGCCAGGTCGAGCTCACCGTCCTGCCCGAAGAGAAGATGCCCGACAACCCGTCGCCGGCCCAGAAGACCCAGGTCCTCGACAGGGAAGGGGAGAAGATGCTGCGCCACGTCCGCCAGGGCTCGCACCTCTTCGCTCTGGACGTGCAGGGCAAGCTCGTGTCGTCTGAAGACCTGGCGGCGTCCTTTGCCAAACTGGCCCTGTACGGCTGCAGCGAAATCTCCTTCATCATCGGCGGCCCCTTCGGCCTGAGCGACCTCGTCCGCCGCAGAGCCGACAGCTGTATCTCCTTTGGCCGCATCACCCTGACCCATCAGATGATACGCCTCCTCTTATTAGAACAAATCTACCGCGCCATCAAAATCGACCGGCACGAACCCTATCATTTGTAAGGGGCTGGCAGCTAGCAGTTAGCCGTTAGCAGCTTGGGCGTCTGGTTTTTACGAACTGCTAACAATGAATAACTTAAACAGGGACTACGCACGAAGACTTATGTCATCATGCGTGGTCCCTGTTGTTTTATAGTTCGTAGGGGTCGCCGCGTGGGCGACCCGTTGGATTTGGATGATTATTCTAGCAAACTGGGCGGTAAATCGTATATATTTCTAGAGCGGGCTCGCCACGTGCGAGCCCCTACAGCTTAAAAAAGGCTTGCCGCACATGCGACAAGCCTTTTTCATTCTGGTGGACCATCAGGGGATCGAACCCTGGACACCCTGATTAAGAGTCTCCATGGCCATAAAATATAAATGGCTCAACCATGCGATTTATTGACACATATCATACGGAGAAAACCGTAATAGAACGCATTAGAACGGAGCAAAATGGTAGGCGCGGGGTCAAAATGGGGTCAGATGAGGTCTTTCAGGCTTTCGACGACGCTGCTTTCCATAGCTGGGGTGACGTGGCTGTACGTGTCCATGGTCTGGGCGAAGGTGGCGTGGCCCAGACGGTATTGAATGACTTTGAAGTGGACGCCGGCTTTGACGAGAAGTGTGGCGTGGGTGTGACGGAGCGTATGGAAGGAAAAGCCTTCCGGAAGATTGGCAGCGCGGCCGTAAGCTTTTGTACGTCGGGAAATGTACTTCGGGTCGTAGGGCCTGCCGTCGCGGCGGGCAAAGAGCAGGTTATTATTTTCATACTGCACGGCAGCCAGGCGCTCTTCGAAGATGATCTTTTCCTGGGCTCGGATGACACGCAGCGTTTCATCGTCGAGGGAAATGGTGCGATGGGACGACTTATTTTTTGTCGTGCTGCTGATCACGACATTCCCGCCGACACTCAGGACGGTCTGATTGACGGTCAGTGTCTTATTCTTCATGTCGATGTCACTCATGCGCAGGCCCAGGAGCTCAGAGCGGCGCAGGCCCGTATAGAGGGCGACCCAGTAAAGATTATAGTGCTTGGCATTAGAGACGACGGAAAGGAAGCGGTCCGCATCGTCTTTAGTGAGAGCCAGCACCTTGTCATGGGCGACGGCCGGCAGCTTGACGCCGCGCAGGGGATACGTCGGGATGATGCCGTCGTTCACAGCCTGCCGTAGTCCGATTCGGACAACGGCGATAGCATACTGCACGGTACGATTACTGTATCCTTTGGCCAGGAGCTGGGAAATCAGCTCGCGGAACATATGCGGCTGCAGGTCGATCAGGCGGACCTTGGCCAGCGTCGGCAGCACGTAGTGGCTGAGCTGGTAGACGTAGGAATCATATGTATCTTCTGCCAGCGTCGCTTTGGCGCCTCGCAGCCAAATAGACAGCCATTGACCAAGGGTCACGGCGTAATCGACGTTAGGAGCTGAGTGGAGCGTATTTTTAAAAGAGTCGCGCTTCTGCTCGGCTTCTTTTTTCGTGCGGCCGTAGAAATAGCGGCGCTTACCGTCGACCGTCATGGAAACTTTATAGCGGCCGTCAGGTCTTTTTTTCATCACAAATCACCCCTTTACGATGATTTTTTATGATATAATGAATGAAAGCTATTTTGATTGCGGAGGAGCCGGCTTCGGCGGCTGTGGCGCCGGTACGCTGAAGCCGTCCTGCCGCTCTTCGCGGTTTGGCTTCGTCGTATCATCAGGCATGAGTATCGCCTCTTTTCATAGGAGAATGGCCATGGACAATCTAATCATCATCATAACCGCGCTGGCCCCTGGATTCGCAGGGATTGCGGCGTTGAAACTGCTCAATGGAGATGCAACAGAAATCACAGTACAGAAAAGCACGCTAAAATATTTCTTGTTCGGCGGGGTATCGCTGCTTCTCGCTGACGCTCTGACGGGATTGAACGGGCCTGTATCACGGACGCTGGCTCATCAGCCGCTGCATTACATCGACCTGCTGCTGCCTATGATCCTAGCGGTCATACTCGCTGTATTCTGGCATACAATCGGCGAGACGAAAGTCATCAAGCTGGCCAACTTGATTAATCATAAGGCTGGCAGGAATACCATCTTTTTAGCCAACACGATGCTGGAACGAATGATGAATGACGGGGAGCCGCATTTTGTAGAGATACGGCTTCCGGATGGAGAGACCCAGCAAGGATATGTAGCTGACGTTATCGTACATGAGAAAACGATTATGCTGCAGCCTGAGCCAGAATGGACCCGCTCATATAAGCGGACAGATACCAGGAAAATGATTGATTTAGCATCAGGAATCGTGATAACAGAATACACATATAAATGATGTCCATCCCCTGACAGTAAGCATCCCAATTATCCGGGAGTCGCCGAGCTCAGGGGATTTTTTATTTTGTTATATCGGGGAATTACTACTTCTGTGATGGCATACAGTCAATGACAGTGTTCAAGTATGCCTTCACCTTGGCATCACTTATATTGATTACGACGAAATTGCCCTTGGAATCGGGATACGCTTTTTCGAGTGTGTCACTGTGATACGACGTCTTTTCTTTAATCAGCATCGGGTCAGACGTATCCTTTTCTTTATTCGTCACTTCACTGTCGGCAGGGATCATGTCTTTCAAGATACTGTTTTCATAGTATTTGTCACGCTTGCCCATGGTGATATTGACAGCACGGCCGTCAACAAAGACAACAGTGGCCTTGGAACCGTTTACCGTCAAACTCTTTGGAGAGTCACCTTGCATCTTACCATATTCTTTTTGCCAACGCGCGTCCGTATCGCCGATGCCGGCCTTCACGCTGACATTCGAAGGGATTTCTTGCTTGACCGCTGGCGCAGCCGGCGTCGTATCTGCATTTTCTGGGACCATGAAGCCGGTCGCAATAAAGAAAACAACGGCCAGGACGAAATATAAAGTACTGATTTGCTTTCGCTTTAAGTCGGGCCTTTTCCCGAATGTACCCCACTTCGGCTTAATCAGCGAAGCAATGAACATGATGAAGGCGATAGCAAAGAGGATAAAGAGGAGAGGAGCCATAATAAACACGTCCTTTCAAAAAGTTTTAGAGACATTAAGCGGGCCGGGATACCGACCATCCGGGATTATCGAAAATCAGTAAGCCAGGGAAGAAAAAATACCATTCATAAATCAAAACATCGGGTCATCCTTCTTCTCAAAACTCACATGAATTAACCGGCCGTATCTTTAGCTTTACTTTTATACTTTTCCGACATGAGCATACCTTTCATTATTCCACGGATTTCAGCACGATCTATTTCATCAAGCTGATGATAAAGAGAAGAAGCCTCTTGGACATTAGGGGCAAGATGAGAAGCTTGAGAAAAAGAAGAATGCGAGGAAGCGGATAAGCCGAGTATAAAATCAGCAGAAACAGACAGCTTTTGAGCGATTTTTATAAGTTCATCATCACGTATCGGCCGAGTGCCTTTTTCTATTCGACTCAACACGCTTACATTCATACCTACGGCATCGGCGAGTTCCTGCTGGAGAACATCCTTATCTTCACGGATATTACGAATACGTTCACCAGTAGTCATACAAACCATCACCCTTCTTTATTGATACTTCGATTATATGATATTTCTATAACAGAAAGTGAAAAATTTCCAAAATGACAAGATAAAAGGTTGACTTTCTAATATAGAAAGTATAAAATACAAATATAGAAACTTTCCAAAATAGAAAGAAGGTGAGAAGATGAAGAAATTCAATTTGGAGTACATCGAGCAGAGAAGAAAAGAATTAAAAATGACCATCGATGATATGGCAAAGCTGATGGGATTCAGTAACGGCTCGGTCTATTGGAAATATGAACACGGGGCGTATAAGTTTGATGCGGACATGTTACCGAAAATGGCAGAAGCTTTGAAGTGCAAAGTAGGAGATTTTTATACCTCGTAACTTGCTAAAATAGAAAGTAGAGGAGCAAATGGCAAAGAAAGAACGAATACACGCCGAACTAGATTATGACAGGGGCGGAAAATCGGTGCTGAACATCACGAACACAAACGGCGCCGGCCTGACGATAGCCGATATCTACAACAAGATGGTCGAAATGTATGGCGGCGGTGTTTATGCGGTTATCATAAACACCAATTCGGGAGAACTTACGGACAAGGTCAGTAGCGTCCAAGCCTATGACGTCGACGATATACCAGGCATTGGTTATTAAAGGAAAGGGGGAATCAAGATGGATGCATTAGGACAATACACACTAGCAAATCTGGGCATAGAAGCCCATCTCAATTCGATACTCGCCAGCCTGGAAAGAGTCTTGGAATGGACCGGGTGCGACGTAAGCATCATCTACGACGAACGCGACAATGTCATCGAAGTAACAGATTTACGGGGATACACCCACGCATTGATACGCATGACATCACGGAAGCCATTAGATGATGAAGCTCGTGCTGAACTGGTAAAGAATATCGTCGAAACGGCTAAGAAAATGAAGGAGGGAAACCGATGAAAGGGCCATGGAAAGTGTCCTGCAACGGGGCATATTATGAAGTGTTTCGCCTGCGCGACATCGAACGAGTAGACTGCGGCGGCAACCGCGAATACAGCGGCCCGGCGTTTGGCCTCAAGGCAATGGCCCAGGTATATGCAGACGGCATGAATAAAGGCGAAGAAGTCGCAAAACAGCAACAGAGCGAAATACACGACGACATGGTTGCCAAGATTGGCACGCTCATGTATTTCATGAAGTCACTGGATGCCAGCGGCCGGCACTTCGACTTCATGCTGACCGACAACGGCAATACAGTAGAAATCACAGACATGAACAGCGGCAGTAAGCGCAAGGTCAACGTCGCCTGTGATAGCGCACCCGCCATGCTTCTTGATATTCTCAAGCAGGCCGGCGATTGGATTCTTTAATTTCATTGTAGCTGGAAAAGGAGGGAAGACCATGAGCAAGAGATTCGGACTGGAAATAAAAAAGGCCCGCAAAAGTGCGGGCATGACGCAGGAACACGCAGCCGAAGAACTAGACGTATCGGTGCGGACCTACGCGAAATACGAAAGCGGAGAAATCCTGCCGGGCGACGACATGGTCGCGACCATGATGCAGGTCTTCGACAATCCCTGCCTTGGATATGCGTATTTACAGAATGAATCGGCAGTAGGACGTCTGATTCTGCCGAAGATTCGGGACCTGCCGGGTGTCGCCGCCGGTGCGATGCAGTATCATCTGGCCTTGGCCGATGCCAACAGCGACTGCATCCGCCTGGAACGGATATGCTGTGACGATAAAATCACAGCCGCCGAAGAACCGGCACTGAGCCCTATCATTGAAAAAATCTTCGACTTGGCGGGAAAGGGCCTGACGCTCTACCTCACCTGCCCGAAAAGGGCAAAAAAGAACCGCCCGGCGATGACCGAGCGGTTCAAGTAGAAAGGGAAAATATGAAAATACAAGGAGTGTAAACAGCCGATATCTGTAGTATAGCATAAAATCGGCAGGAAGGAGCAACGGATGAAACGCGAACTGGAAATGATGAAGCTCAGCGATCAGCTGACCTGGAACCGGCAGGAGCTGGCCCGCGTCACAGGACGGAGTCAGGAAATCGTCGATAAGTGGATTTATGAAGGGGCGCCCTGCTGCCGGGAAGGACACACATACATCTTTGAAAAGACCAGCATTATTGCCTGGCTGCACGACCGGGCCGTCAATCGCACGGGCCTGGTACGGAAAAGCCTGAAGGACGTCGGCAATGATATTTTCCCAGGTATCGAGCTGGCATAGGGAGGCACTATGAATTTTGGAAAATTTGAACCAGATGAGCATTATGTTGAGCAAATCATGGAGCAAAGCATCGAGCACAACGTCTTCGACCTGAAAAATGGCTACCGTGTCAGCGTCATCCGCGGCGGCCGCTACACCTACGGCGGCCGGGCCGGCTTATGGGAACTGGCCGTCATGGATGACGAAGACCATGATATCGTCGCTACGCCGCTGACTAAGGGAAGAAACGATGTCATCGGTTACTTATCAGAAGCTGACGTCGAACGCGCCCTGGAAGCCGTCGAAGCGCTGCCGCCGCGAAAACGAAGACGACGAAAGAGGTGATACCCATGTGGAAGAATATTTCAGACGACGAACTGAGAGTACTTGTCTGGAGAGCCATCCTGCTGTTTTGCGCGGCTTTTTGGATTGGACTCGTCGCACTGGTTACAAGCTTAGTGCTCGGCGAAATTTAGACAGCAAAATGCCGCCCAGTGAGGCCATACCGGGCGGCATTCGCGGAGTGAAGTTATGATGAATCTAACGACACCTACATTATAGCATACGTGTAGGCACGGAGGTGCAACAGATGAAGAAGACAAAAGTAATGATGATAATGGCAGCCCTGCTGCTGGGATTCGGTTTTTATATCGGCCATCCTGATGAAGCCGTCCAGGCACAGAACGACGCGCAGATCCACATCGTCCAACAGGGCGAAAGTCTGTGGGATATCGCCAGACCTATTGCCGATGAACGCGGAGAAGACATCCGCGAAGTGATTTTCGACCTGCAGGTCAACAACGACCTCGACGAAAACTGCAATATCCGCCCAGGCCAGCGCATTATCATCAATTTCTAGGAGGAAACAATGATAGATATCAGCAGTGACCGCATACGGCGCGACATTGACAGGGCCTGCGAAAACGGCCGGCGCTATACCGTCATCCGGAAGACGGGCGATGATAATGTCGACGCAGCGGTTTGCAAAATGGTAGATGAATGGGGTTGTAAAGTCGCGATGAACGACGAAGCCCTTTTGATTAGCTGGGTATAGGAGGGATGACAATGAAATGGGTATTTCCTGAAGAAGAACTGCCGGTACCGAACAAGCGTATCCTTGTAGCAACAAAGGGAGGCCGCGTCGTTGCTTGCGGCGCTCGTCTGATGAACGGCTGGGTTATCGACGAAGAATACAAAAACCTGTCGGACAAGGAAATCTACGCCTGGGCACCGATTGCGAGCGTACCCAGGCGGGAAAAGAAACCGCCGTCGCCGGCAAAGAAATGATCTATAACGACACCTGCCCATCATGCGGCCGCAAGACGAATCACTGGGTCTACTGCCTGGAACGCGGCGAAGACATCTGTCAGCATCACTGTGAAGGGTGCCCATACTTCATGGGCCGCATGACGTGGAACTGTAAATACAAAAGGAGTGAACGAAGTGGGAAAGACGATGGTATGGAAACAAATGACGGACGCCGAAAAAGAAAGCGTCTGGGCGCGGATGAACCATAGGGAAGACCGCGTCTGTCCTGTTTGCGGAAATCCGCTGAAGGGTCGGTCCATCCAGAAATACTGCTCAGCACACTGCAGGTATATCGCAAACCGCACGGAATACTGGAAGCAATGCGAATATATGGCAGCCGGGCATGACAAAAAGAAAAACGGCAGGGCAAAGAGCTACAATTTCCTGACAGCCGCCACTATCCTCGGCAGGCGCCTGGGAAAAGACTATCAGCAGACCATGGCCGTAATCAGGACAAAAGCAGAAGAGCTGGGTATGACGGCAGCGGAAGCCGCGGAATGGATGGTGCAGCATGATTAAGATTGTCATCTATAATTTCAAAGGCGGCGTCGGCAAAACGCTGACGACGGCTACTCTTGGCCATCTCTTCGCGACCTGCAGGACAAAACACGTACCTGGCGCGCCGAAAAAGAAACCGCCACGCGTCCTGATGATAGACTTCGACCCACAGGGCAACCTGTCGCAGTTCTATCATCGTTTCACAGCAGACGGGCCGTGCGGACTGCGTACGAAAGAGATACTCGGCACGAACTGGCCGTATCTGGACATCATGCCGGGGAATAAGGATCTAAACAAGCTCGACCGGGAAATGTATCAAGAAAACGATACAAAGCCCTACCAGATCATCAAAGATTATGACATCGTCCTGATGGACTGCCCGCCGGCCTTCAACATGCTGACGGACAAGGCCCTTTCCATGGCCGACTACATCATCGTGCCGGTAAAATTGGACGCTTTTTCCAGCCAGGGACTCGTCGAGCTGGATGCAGACATTGAGGACATATGGGGCGTCAACCCGACCCTTCGCCTGCTGGGCGTCCTCATCACGGACTACGAAGAATACGACTACAGCGCCGCAGCGGAAAGTATTCTGCGGGAGCGCTTCAACGTCTTCGAAACGAGAATCGACCACAGCCGCAAGGCGAAGGAAAGTATGCTCGTCTGCCGGCCCATCGGAGAAATGGGCATGAACCTGAAGCCCGCCTGGCAATATCGCAAAGTGGCGAACGAAATCATTAAACGAGTCAAAGAAATGAGGAAGGTGAAGAAATGAATCTCAGGGAAAACATGGGGATGCTGAGAAAAAAAGAACGACAAATCAAGCAGATCCCTGTCGAACTGCTGGTAGAGAACCCGGATAACTTTTACATCGTCGGCGACGTGGAAGAGCTGAAGAACTCCATCGTCGCTGCCGGCGGCGTCCGTCAGAACCTGATTGTCGAACCGATGGACGACGGCCGCTATATGATTGTTTCCGGGCATCGCCGCTGCAAGGCCGTCAGAGAGTTGCTTAAGGAACATGCTGTCGGCATCCCGAATACCGTGCCGTGTGATATTTCCACGGACCACTACGGCAACCAACTGCTGCTGATCGACACGAACAGCACGTCGAGAGACTTGACCGCCTGGGAACGAGTCGAACAGTATAAACAGCTCAACAGTCTGTTTAAATACGGCGTCATGACCGGGAAAATCACAGGCCGCAAGCGCGATGCCATCGCTAAGACACTGCACGAAAGCAAGACCAACATTGCCAGGTACTCGGCCATCTCGAATAACCTGCGTAAGTACTACGAAGACTGGATGAAAAGCGGCAAGCTTGGCATCTCGGCAGCCTATGAGCTGTCGAAGCTGACGCCGGATATGCAAAAAGAATTCTATGAGCAGCATAAAGACGACACGGAAATCACGCTGAAAGCCATCGAAGTCTTCATCGCGCCCGTGGCGGGACCGGAAAAGACAGAACCCGTCTATTATCCAGAGACGCAGGGAGAAACGCCGGCAACACACAAAGTAACGCACGAAACGCATGGAACGCAAAATGATGCGTTGCATTTAGAAGAAGACGAAAAGCCAGAAGAAACGCTGCCGGAAGAAGCGGATGAAGAAATAGAACTGGACGAAGAACCAGAAACAGAACCGGAAGATAAAGATATCCGGGAAGCGGTCCTTTATGTTGTTGACCAATACAGAAAAATGAGGTCACCAATGAAATACCTGGTCACACCCAAAAATGAAATATTTAGCACAACATGCCGCCACAGCATCGGCATCGTCGGCGGCGATAACAAGGATATCTTCGATGGAGACGTCATCGAAATCGACATGGGCAAGCCAAGCTATGCAATCGTCATCTATGAGCCGGACCGCTGCCGCTATGAGATGGCCATGCTGGAAGCAAATAATTTAACCGGGAAGGTCAAGTTCCCGGTATTGCCACAGGTAGGCTTCGGAGCCATTATGAACCGCACATCGATAAAACGGCTCGGCAACCTATGCATACCAGGAGAAGCGGAGCAAATAGTACATACTATCATCAAATATGTAGAAAGGAGCACGAAAGATGCGGACGAAAGTGCAGAACCTAACCATCGGTAATAATGCCGGCGAAACGACGACGGCCACGCTGGTCTTTATGGCCTTACATGATAATTACGGATTCAGCAAGACTCGGATGGAACGGATAAAAAAGAAGTGTAATGAATACAATCATCAATCCCTGGAAAAGGATCCAGATTTCACAGGCAGCGAATTTATTACCATGAGGACCAAAATGGAACGGCTTGGCGTCGATGAACGGCTGGAACGCGACTTCATTAGCTGGATTGTTTCGGGCCTGGGCATGAAGGGGAAAGAACAGCGAAGAGCCGCTATGGCCAGCATCGAAGCCAGCTACATCTATCTATTCCTGGCTATTCACGAGTTATTCGGCTTCGGGGCGCAGCGGCTCAAAGCCATTCAGCAGAAAATCAAATTTTTCGCCGGCTGTATCCGCGAAGGCGAGCCGGGGATTGAAGAATTTATGAAATGCATGGCCGTTGAATGTGGCCAGGTATATCCAGGGCTGATTGCCTGTGAAGAAAAATACGGAGAAGTAAAGATTTACGGATAAGGGGTGGAAATATGATTTGTCCTTGCTGTGGCCGGGAATTCCGGGCCAAGGGAAATGAAAAGTATTGCGAATCATGCCGGCATCGCATCTTAGATGAATATACCAAGTGGCGGCGTATGAAGACGAGAAAGAAACTAAAGAAGTGTATCATATGTGGACGACCGATGGAACACTACACATCGCCATATGTGTGCAGCCGTGAATGTGGGAATATTGCCAAGAATATCTTGAATACAGAAAAAAAGCGGCTGTCACGGCAGGCGAATAAGCAGTGGAAGGAAAAAATGTGCTATGGGAATGGGGATGAAAAGCCCGTACCCCGGCGCAAACTCAAGAAGCCGTTATCGCCATTGGGACTCGATATTGAACAGGCGAAGCTTCACCACATGGACTATCCGACATGGATGAACAGCAAAGAACGGAAGGAATGGAAAGCACAATGCACGTAACAGATCATGAACTCAGGGCCATGGTATGGTGGGGCATGATTCTCATCAGCATTTTATTTTGGGGCGGATTTATTTATATTCTGGCCCACATCTTAAATTAAAAAGGGACAATGGAAACGTTCATTATGAGCGTCTCCATTTTTCCATATATATGTATATAAAGGAAGTGATGGGCCTGTGGCCCATTGGGGCTTGTAGTAGGCGTTATATTTAGTGCCACCTGGAAAGGAAGTGAGACTATGGGGTTTGTTCGTAATGTGAAATATTTCTGCGGGAAGCGGTATTTTGAAACGGATTTGTTTGAAGTTCCTGATATGGGGAAACGTGGAAAGAAGATGAGAGAAAAGAAAGTCAACCTGTCCTCACCAGATCAAGTACGCCGAAATAAAAAGAAGGCATTGCGAACATTCCGTCAAAAAGTAAAAACGAATTTCACCAGGGACGATGTTTATTTGACATTGACCTATGACACGCTGCACCGCCGGGACAGCGTGAAGGATGCCAAGAAAGACTTCCATAATTTCATCAAGCGCGTGAACCGTCGGCGTAAAAAAGCGGGCCTTCCCTCGGCAAAGTATATGGGAGCCATCGAACGAAAGGGAACGAATATTCATTTTCACCTGATTATCAGCGGAGGCCTGGACCGTAACGAGCTGGAAGACGTTTGGGGCAATGGCCTGAGCAATGCGAGCCGGTTGCGGGTAGACGATGAAGAATTGATGCAGCGGCTCTGCCAGTACATCATGAAGGAAGCCCGCGACAAAGAGAAATTCGAGAACACATATATTTGTTCTCGAAATCTGGAAAACCCGAAGGTCACGAAAACAGACTGGGCGTTTACGCATCGCAAGCTGGAAGAACTGGCCGGACAGACCGACTGCCGGGACGTATGGGAGAAATTATATCCTGGCTATGAATTCATCGAAGCCAGCAGTACGTTCAATGAAATGACGGGCTGGCATATCACTGTCAAGATGACAAGGAAGGAGAAACATGTACCAAGAAAAAACAAAGCGCGTCCATCTCACGGGGAAAAAGCTGAGAGATCTGAACGACTTCGTACATGACCGCGACTGGAACAAGTGCGTCGTGTGCGGAGCGTACGTACCGAGGGACGAAAAATTCCATCATGAGCCGTGCGGCATCTATAAGTCTGACGAAGCGGAAAAAGCTGTGACGCTCTGCAAAGAATGCCACTTCGACCGTCATCACGGGACGAAGGCTGCCGACGTGCGGCAGAAGTGTGTCGAATACCTGCATAAGCTTTACGGCGAAGCAGGAGCGAAAAAAGAATAGGAGTGGTGCACATGAACACAGAACACTATAGCGACCCGACAGCGGAAATTGCTATCAGCCACGTCGAAAAGAAGCGGCAGGAGAAGCGGCGCAACCGTAGCTACCGTATCCGGAAGATGCTGCTGAAGCGGGCGCTGGAACAAATCGCAGAAGTTTGCGGATTCAAAGTCAAAGTTACGTTCATTGACGGGAGATGATCAGATGATAGTGCATACGATTGTCGTCACTGACAAAAATGTCCGAATCGGATACATCGAAAATGAGCAGACGTATCCGCAAGCCTGCACGCTGAAAAGCGGGGAATACGCGCGGCCGGAACTGTACCGGGCGATGAACGGCATCGGCGAAGCCATGGCAAAACTCGACGCGGCAAAAGACTGCAACGTCGACGTGCAGAAGGTTACTGCGAAATTCACACAGGACAATCACATCGCCAACTTCGCCATTACGGGGACGCTGGAAGGGGACGACGGGCTGAACCTGAAATTCACGACGGAGAAAATCAGTATTGCTTTTGATAAAGAGCTGACGAAGAATGTCATGTCGGCCCTGACGGAAGCGGAACTCTTTGTCAAAGGGAAGCGGGCGCAGACAGAACTGCAGTTTGAAGGAGGAGAGAAATGACCAGCGGAGAGTACCTGACAATAGTGTACGGGGCGAAAGAAAAAGGAGAGCTGCTGCTGCAGGAGCTGAAAGAGATTCAGGAAAGCCTGTATTCGCTGAACGCCATCGATTACAGTAAGCCTCGGGTCAGCGGCGGTGGCGGAAGGAATGCGGCAGAAGATAAAATTATCGAGCTCATCGATAAGCGAGACAAGATGGTTCACGAATATTTAGCCGTCGTCGACCTGCCGCTGGAATTCAAAGAGCTCGTCGAAAAAATGAGCGACGAGCGGATGAAGATAATCATGAAGCGGCACTACCTCTTTCATGAGACATGGGAACATGCTTGCGAAGGAATCTGCTCAGACAGCTGGCTTCGACGCAAAGACGGCCTGCGTGCGCAGGCGCTGGCAGAGTTTAACCGGATTTATGAAGAAAAGAAAATGAGTTCATGCTAGTTCATGGTACTTCATGCTTGACCTGTGCTATAGTGTACATGTAAAGCACTGAGCGATCAGCTCATTATTTTCCGCCTCCGAATAAAAGTAAACACGCAACACAAGGATTCAGCCCGACAATATGCCGGGCTGTTGTCCTAATCGGACATCGTTACCAGGACGATGTCCTTTTTGGTATGCGCTGTAAAAAAAACAGAGGGGGCTGAAAAAAAATAAAGGTGCCTCGGAAAACGAGATGCCAGGGAAACAGAAAGACCAGAAGAAGGAGATGCACTGCTGTGGCCAAGGACTTTGCCAAAGGCTTCTACAACTCGCAGCGCTGGCGGAAGTGTGCCAAGGCATACGCAGAGTCAAGGCTCTACATCTGCGAGCGGTGTCACAACAAATTCACACGGCACGATGGGAAGCGGCAGCGGTACATTGTACACCACAAGACACCGCTGACACCAGACAACATCAGCGACCCACGCATCGCTTACGGATGGGACAACCTGGAGTTCTTGTGCATTGAGTGTCACAACGCCGTTCACAGCAGGCACCACACAGGGCGGCGATGCCGCTTTGACGCCGACGGGAATCTCATCGATTGTCAATAGCAAGGACAGCATACCCCCCCCTATGCCGCTGCCGGGCAGGAAAGATTTTGACGCCGGGGGCGGCCCTTCGCGTAATACGCATCGCACCCGCGAGGGGGGTGTAGTCTCTATATACGCGTAAGAAGATTTAGAAAAATGTGGAAAGGAGGACCAGCATGTCGAAACTTCAGCCAAAAACGATACTAAATCGGCGGATTAAGGAATTGAAGCGAATTTTTTCTGAAGTCGATTCTGACAAAATGAAGGTCATCGAACCGTCGCTGATCCAGGCGGCGAAGATGGAAATGTACATCGTCGATTTGGCTGCCAGGCTGGACCAGGTCGGCTTCGTCGAGACGTATCAGAACGGCGAAAACCAGCAAGGGAAAAAAGAGTCGACCGAATCCAGGGCATACAGCACGATGGTCAAAAACTACAACGCCGTCATCCGTACGCTGCTGAGCTGTCTGCCGGAAAGCGAGCAGAAGGATGCGGAAGATGAAATGCTGGCCTTCTTGAAAAAGCGGGGACGTCCGTGACCTACATCGAGAAATATTATGGTGCCATCGAAAGCGGCAAAATCGTCACATCTGAAAAGATACGGCGGACCTACAAGCACCTCGTCGCCAAGATGCACGATAAAGACAGCGCGTATATCTATGACGATGAAAAAGCGAAATTCGCGATTGACTTCATCCAGACCTTCTGCAAACACAGCAAAGGCAAATGGGGCGGCAAGCCACTAATCCTCGAACTGTGGCAGAAAGCGGCGACGGCTGCACTCTTCGGCTTCATCGATAAGCGGACGGGCCTGCGCGAGTACAGGCAACTGATTTTGATTGTTGCCCGGAAGAATGGGAAATCGACATGGGCTGCCGGCATTGCCTTATACCTGCTGGTCGCCGACGGCGAAGCGGGCCCGGAAATCTATTCCGCTGCCACGAAGCGGGACCAGGCAAAAATCATCTGGACCGAAGTGCGGCGCATGATCAAGAAGTCGCCGGCACTCAACAAACACATCAAGTGCCTCGTCGGCAGCATCCGATGCCCCTTCAACGACGGCGTTTTTGAACCGCTGGGGTCAGACAGTGACAAACTGGACGGCCTGAACGTTCACGGAGCCCTCATCGACGAACTGCATGCCATCAAGGATAAGAACATCTACGACGTACTCATCGACGGCATGACGGCCAGAGAGCAGCCGGTCTGTGTCATTACGACGACGGCCGGCACGGTACGCGACAACATTTTTGATTTGAAATACGACGAATGTGCCAGGATTGTCAGCGGTTACGGTGACCCGGAAGGGTATCACGACGAAACCATCCTTCCCCTCGTCTACGAGTTGGACAAACGGGACGAATGGACAAATCCAGATGCCTGGATAAAAGCCAACCCGGCATTAGGCAGCGTAAAAGACAAGGACCAACTGGCACACAAGGTGTATCAGGCGCAGCATAACCCGCTCTTGGTCAAGAACTTGCTCTGCAAGGACTTTAACGTTCGCGAAACGGCGACAGAAGCGTTTCTCACGTTCGAGCAGCTGAACAACGAGGAAACCTTCGACCTGGACGCGCTGCACCCACGCTATGCAATAGGCGGCGTCGACCTGTCGGCGACGACCGACCTTACATGCGCGACGATTCTCTTCAAAGTGCAGGGCGACGAAAATTTTTACGTCCATCAGTGTTACTGGATTCCGGAAGAGCTGCTGGAAAAGCGGGTCCGTGAGGACCGGGTGCCTTATGATATTTGGCGCAAGCGCGGCTTTGTCCGCACCTCGCCGGGGAACTCCATCGACTACCGTCTCATTGTCCAGTGGTTCGAAGAAATGCAGAACGAACACGACATTTACCTGTACAAAGTCGGTTATGACTCATGGTCCGCCAAGTACTTCGTGCAGAATATGGAAGAGATTTTCGGCGAGCCGTGCATGGAAGCGGTCATCCAGGGAAAGAAAACCCTGTCAGGGCCGATGAAAGCACTGGCAGCGGAA
>OGYD01000923.1_pt1 | contig 23922 bp, 19 predicted proteins | sample 1576441 | NCBI WGS metagenome assembly OGYD01 (sample SAMEA3541537, study PRJEB24748) | human gut metagenome | biome: human gut; feature: human-associated habitat; material: faeces | place: China | collected 2012 | reverse complement strand
ACCATGCTCTCTCTGAAAATCTTCCAGACTTTTCAATGACGTGTCCTTTCCCGTAGATTCATGCACCTTTTCGTCCTTCATATGATGCTCATGAATCTGTACAAAAAAGCCGGATCATTCCCATCGGAATCATCCGGCTGATTTGAAAATGCAGTATTACATCTGATCCTCTTCGTCCACATCGTCCGACGGCATCTGCTGCGCAGCCGCAGCCGCCTCAGCAAACTCGTCCTTCGGCAGGCCGTACCTCTCGCGTACGAGACCTTCGATCTCCGCCATGATCGCCGGATTCTGACGGAGGTACTCCTTCGCATTCTCACGGCCCTGTCCGATCTTTTCGCCATTATAGGCAAACCATGCTCCGGACTTCTCGACGATGTTCTCATTGACCGCAAGATCCAGGACGTCACCGGCCTTCGAGATACCCTCGCCGAACATAACATCGAACTCTGCCTGCTTAAACGGCGGGGCGATCTTGTTCTTTACCACCTTTACACGTACACGGTTACCGGCGGCATCCCCGTTCTGTTTCAGGGTCTCCACCCGACGGATATCCAGTCGTACGGAGGCGTAGAACTTCAGTGCCCGTCCGCCGGTCGTCGTCTCCGGGTTTCCAAACATCACGCCGACCTTCTCACGCAGCTGGTTGATGAAGATCAGGATACAGTTCGACTTCGCGATGACCGCCGTCAGCTTACGAAGCGCCTGCGACATAAGTCGAGCCTGCAGACCGACGTGGCTGTCGCCCATCTCACCATCGATCTCCGCCTTCGGAACGAGAGCTGCGACCGAGTCGATGACCAGGATGTCGATCGCGCCGGAGCGCACCATCGTCTCGGCGATCTCCAGTGCCTGCTCACCGGAATCCGGCTGGGAAATATAGAGATTATCGATATCGACGCCGATGTTCTGCGCATACTTCGGATCCAGTGCATGCTCCGCATCGATGAAGCCGGCGATCCCGCCACGCTTCTGTACTTCGGCCACGGCATGTAGCGCGAGGGTCGTCTTACCGGAGGACTCCGGTCCATAGATCTCGATGATTCTTCCCTCCGGGTAGCCGCCGGCACCGAGCGCGATATCCAGGGAAAGGGATCCGGTCGGTACGGTTTCGATGTTTAGATTTGCGGCGGACTCACCAAGCTTCATGATCGAGCCCTTACCAAAATTCTTTTCGATCTGTGTGAGTGCCACATCCAGGGCCTTCAGCTTCTGGTCATGATCCTGATTGTAGTCAACCGGTGCCTTACTGGTCTTCGCTGCCATGTCTATCCTCCATAAAAACGTATGTTCTTTTAATTCACCATTTTAAGCTTAAATCACGTCGCTGTCAAGGAGTATACTCTTTCCTTTTCCTTTGCACGAAGTATAGCATAGTGTTTTTTCTTTGAATATAGTCGTTATGCAGACCATAGTCTGTCTGCGGACCATAGTTCCAGTCTGCGGACAGACTAGAAAAAACGATGCACAAAACCTGCGCAGGAGACGCTTTTTCAAGCTTTCCGACATCCCATATACTGCGGCTTGTCGAGCGGCTTGACCTCGACCTCGACGCCCAGCGTCTCGGCAGCAGCCTTCATGGACAGGGAGATGCGACGACGATCGAGGTCGATCTCCATGACCTTCACCTGGACCTTGTCGCCGACCTTGCAGACCTGCGACGGAGCGTCCACATGCTGCTTGGCCATCTCGGAGATGTGCACGAGACCCTCGATGCCATCGCCGAGGTCGACGAATGCGCCGAAGGTAACGAGCTTCGTGACAGTGCCCTCGACGATAGCGCCGACCGGGTACTTCTTGACGAGGGAGCGCCAAGGATCTTCCTGAGTCTGCTTGAGACCGAGGGAGATGCGCTCGCGGTTGAGGTCGACGTCGAGCACCTGAACCTCGACTTCCTGGCCGACCTTGACAACCTCGGAAGGATGGTTGACATGGTTCCAGGAGAGCTCGGAGATGTGGATGAGTCCGTCGATGCCGCCGAGGTCGACGAATGCGCCGAAGTCGACAATCGAGGAGACAGTGCCCTTGAGACGCATGCCCGGCTTGAGCTTCGAGAGAATCTCGGAGCGCTCTGCCTTGCGTGCCTCTTCGAGGACGACGCGGCGGGAGAGGACGACGTTGTTGCGGTTGCGGTCCATCTCGATGACACGGGCCTCGATGCGGGTGCCGAGGTAGGCGTTGAGGTCCTTGACCCTGCGGAGGTCAACGAGGGAAGCAGGCAGGAAGCCACGGAGGCCGATGTCGAGAATGAGGCCGCCCTTGACAACCTCGATGACCTCGCCCTCGACGTTCTCGCCCTTGTTGAACTTCTCCTCGACGCGGTTCCAGGCGCGCTCGTACTCAGCACGACGCTTGGAGAGGATCAGACGGCCTTCCTTGTCCTCCTTCTGGAGAACGAGAGCCTCGATCGTGTCGCCGAGCTTCACGATGTCAGCAGGATTGACGTCCTTGCGGATGGACAGCTCGCGGGCAGGAATGACGCCTTCGGACTTGTAGCCGATGTCAAGCAGAACCTCATCATGCTCGATCTTGACGACCTCACCGGTCACCAGGTCGCCCTCATCGAAATCGGTGACGGAGCCGTCGATGAGGTTGTTCATCTCCTCATCGGACACATCATCCAGGGAGAAGATGGACGAGTTCTGAATCTCACTCAAAGGTGGACCCCTTTCGGAAACGGGGCCCCGGTCGTCATGATTGCCGCTTGCCGTGCGGAGAGGCGCTTCGTTGCACCAGACACAGACCGCAGAAATTGCATGCTCTCGGGGGCCAACAGATACAGGTGCACGACGTTATTGTCATGCAGGATTAAGAGTATCTTCATTGGGGCAGGAATTGCAAGCTTAAAGGCCGAATCTCCCGAGATTTCCGGGAAGTGAGCTATGCTTTCTTTATATATCTGAAGATAACATATCCATAAACGCTATGGTCGGCTCAGATACTCTCCCTAGAGGATGCGAGAGATATGCTACATGGCACTCTGCTTATCTACGTACAGGATGTCCCGAATGGTCATTTCCTGCCCAGCCACCTGTCTTCACGCATAGTCTCCATCCTTTGAGGGAACCACACTGATGTGAGGCAATGGCAATCCCGGAAGGTGCATCCATGATCAAGGCGGTCCTGTACGATCTGGACGATACGCTGCTCAATATCAATCTGACAGCTTTTGTTGCCCGCTATCTCTCAGGCGAGGCAAAGCTGCTCTCGAAGATATCGGGCATCCCCTTTCCGAAGACGATGCATGCAATCACGCGTGCCTATCTGGCCGTAGACAGCCAGGAACGCACCGATGACCTCACGAACCGCCAGCTCTTCGACGAAATCGTCCTCTCCCATACCGGCATCCCGCTCTCAGACCCCGCTATCGCCGATGCAATCGAGTGCTATGAGAAGACGGAGATTCCTTTGATGAGAGATGGCCTTGTGCAGGCACGCCCGCGTGCCGGCGTGCGCGAGGCGCTCGAAGCCACGAAGAGCCTGGGGCTCATCTCTGCCCTGGCGACAAACCCTCTGTTCTCGCTTGCAACCGACGAGGTCCGCATGGTCTGGGCAGGGGTCACCGACGATGACTTTGCCGCAATATCGACGCTCGACAATTCGAAGCGCTCGAAGCCTTCAGCCCGCTATTACGAGGAGTTCTGCGCAAGCATCGGATGCGCTCCCGACGAGTGCCTGATGGTCGGAAACGACGCACGCCGCGATTTCCCGCATCCCGACATCGGCCTGCCGACGGCCTACGTCGGCCATGCCTGGCCGAAGCGCGCCATGTTCCGCGGCGACCTCCTGAGCTTTGCAGAAGCCCTCCCAGGCATCGTGGCGTATCTTGACGCCGCCGACACCCAGAAGGGCTGTCTGAACAATATGCCTGATGGAAAGGGCGAGGCTTAGGCGAGCCTGTATCCTGCTTCCTTGACCGCACGGGCAAGTGCCGCCTCGTCGATCTCCTTCTTCGAGCGCACATGTGCCGTGCCGGAAGCAAGGTCGACCGTTGCCCAGGTCCCATCGACAGAATCGAGCGCATTCGTCACATTGCGGGCGCAGTTCTCGCAGTGCATGCCCTTCACGGCAAGATCTGCCACATACGGGTAGTGCGACTCATCCGTATCCTCGATCCTGCGGGTCGGGAACGTCTTGGCACCATCCTTCTTGGCACCAGAGCAGCAGTCGCGCTTGCCAGAGAATGTCTGGCCGGCACGGCGCGCCGCAAAGAAGAAGGCAACCGCGACAATCGCGATGATGATGATATCGACAGCACTCATAGGCACTCCTTTGTCCCTATCTGTTTGATACTGCTAACTTAACACCCCTGAGGGGTATATGCAAGAGCTGCCTTGCCCTCCTTAGCGCAGACACAAAAGAGGGGCAGGATGGATATCCTGCCCCTCGAGAGAATCTGCTTGCCTGTACCCTATCCAGCAAATCCCGGATCTTCTGCCCAGGATGCACGGTCATCTGCTGCCGTCGTTGCCAGCTCATCGCAGCGTTCGTTGAACTCGTGGCCTGCGTGCCCCTTGACCCAGATGAAGCTCACGTCGTGCGGACGCATCGCGTCGAGAAGACGCCGCCAAAGATCGGGGTTCTTGACCGGCTGCTTCGAGGCGGTCTTCCATCCCCTCTTCTGCCAGCCTTCGACCCAATGCTTGTTGAACGCGTTCACGACATACTGCGAATCGGAGTGGAGCTCGACCGTGCAGGGACGCTTGAGCGCCTCGAGCGCGACGATCGCTCCCATGAGCTCCATGCGATTGTTCGTCGTGAGCCTGTATCCCTGCGAGAACTCGCGCCTGTGGACCTCGCCCTTCGAATCCGTGAAGAGAAGCACAGCACCGTAGCCGCCCGGTCCCGGGTTTCCCCTGCTCGAACCATCCGTATAGATGGTGACCTGCATGCGCCGGGGAGCCTGAGACACATCCTCCGGGTGCTGGCGCTGGAAATCGTCGAACGATGCCATTCCCTACTTCGCCTCCGCCCAGTTCGCACCATAGGAGACTTCGGCAATCAAGGGCACGCGGAGCTCTGCCACACCTTCCATCGTCTCCTTCACGAGCTGGGAGAGCGCCTCGATCTCGTCTTTCGGCACCTCGAAGTCCAGTTCGTCGTGAATCTGGAGGACAAGCTTCGATTTCAGGCCCTCTGCTGCAAGCTTCTTCGGCACTTCCACCATTGCCATCTTGATGATGTCAGCAGCGGTGCCCTGCATCGGGTGGTTCATGGCCGTACGCTCGGCAAACGAGCGACGCTGGAAGTTCGAGCTCTTGATATCGGGCGTATAGCGGCGCCTGCCATAGGCAGTCAGTGCATAGCCCTTCTCGCGTGCGAACTGGATGCACCAGTCGAGATAGGTGCGCACGCCCGGGTAGACCTCGAAGTAGCGGTCAATCATCTGCTGCGCTTCGGCACGGGAGATCTTGAGCGACGTCGAGAGGCCATAGGCCTGCTGGCCATAGACGATGCCGAAGTTCACGGCCTTGGCACGGCTCCTCTGGGCAGGCGTGACCTCCTCGACCGGCACGTTGAAGACACGTGCTGCGGTCTGGCGGTGGAAATCGGCCCCGGAGCAGAAGGCATCGATCAGATGCTCATCGCAGGAAAGATGCGCCAGGAGCCTGAGCTCGATCTGCGAATAGTCGCAGGCCAGAAATACCGAGCCTTCAGGCACCGTGAAGGCACGGCGTACCCTGTGGCCGAGCTCAGAGCGGGTCGGGATGTTCTGGAGGTTCGGGTCGGAGCTCGAGAGGCGTCCCGTAGCTGCGACGGTCTGGTTCAGAGTCGTATGGATGCGGCCATCCCTGCGGATGTCTTCCGGCAGGGCATCGAGATAGGTCGAGCGGATCTTGTTGCGCTCGCGGTAGTCAAGCACCTCGCGCACGATCTCGCTCGACTCGGCAAGATCGGAAAGCACCTTCGCATTCGTGGAATAGAAGCCCTTGCGCGTCTTCTTGAGGCCGGCTGTGGGCAAGCCCAGCACGTCGAAGAGCACATGGGAGAGCTGCTGCGGCGAGTCGATATTAAAGTCCTCGCCTGCCTCCTCGTGGATCTTCTCTGCCATAGCATCGATCTCGGAACCAAGCTCCCGGCTCTGGCGGGCAAGCTCTCCTGCGTCTGCATGGAGTCCTGTCCTCTCCATCTGGAGGAGCACCGGCAGAAGCGGCATCTCCACCTCGCAGAAGAGCTCGTCGCACTCATCCTCCTTGAGATGCTTTTCGAGCTCGGGCACGAGGAGCCGGGACCCATAGGCTTCAAGCGCGGCCGCCGGCACCTTGTCAGTCGGCTCAGGCAGAGGAGCCGAGAGCGCACGGGAGCAGATGTCAGGTACAAGATAGGAGACGCCTTCCGAGCGCAGCAGGTAGTCTGCAACGCCGACGTCGAAGATGCGGGAAGGGTCTATCTCTTTAGCTTCCACTTCGGCAGCATCTGCCGAGTCATAGGGGCACACGAAATGGAGAAGCGCCTTCACATCTCCTGCGGCAAGCTTCCCCTCATGCACAAGGCGGCAGAGCGCCTCTTCGCACGCATCTCCCTCGAAGCGCATGAGGACCGCATCGGTTGCTGCCCAGAGCACGCGCTTCGGGGCATCCGAGAATAGGTCGAGCGACATCTGCTTCTTGTCCTCGAGAGGCTCAAGCGCACATCCTACCCACGAACCATCCTTGATTGCCTTGTCGAGTGCTGTCTCTGCCTTCTTGCCCGTGACGACAGCTGGAAGCTCCAGAACAGCAGGCTCTGCCGGCGGCTCTGCGCCCTTCCCCTCGAGCTCGATGAGCCTTGATGTCATGCCCGTGAATCCGAGGTCGCCGAAGGCCTTTGCGACCTTGGCCGGGTCGAACGTCGGGAACTTCGCGTCGGCGAGGTCGATATCGATCGGTGCATCGCGCCTGATCGTCGCGACCTTGCGGGAAAGGAGCGCATCATCGATGTGTGCCCTCAGGTTCTCCCCCATCTTGCCCTTGACCTCGCCGGCGTGCGCCACGACGTTGTCGAGGTTGCCGTACTGGACGATCAAGGCTGCTGCCTTCTTGGGGCCGATGCCGGGAACGCCGGGGATATTGTCGGATGTATCGCCCTTGAGTCCATAGAAGTCAGGCACGAGATCGGGGGTGATGCCGTGATAGAGGTCGTCCACCGATTCCGGCGTCATGATCTGCACGTCGGAGACGCCCTTCTTCGTCGAGACGATCTTCACATGGTCCGTTGCAAGCTGGTACATGTCGCGGTCGCCCGTAAAGAGGAGCATATCGTAGCCCTCATCCTCGCCCTTCTTGGCAAGGGTGCCCAAGATATCGTCACCCTCCCAGCCTTCGCATTCGCAGACCGGCACATCGAGGGCGCCCAGAAGCTCCTTCACCATCGGGAACTGCTCGTGGAGCGCTTCGTCCATGGGAGGGCGCTGCGCCTTGTACTGCGGCAGCATATCGATCCTCACCTGCGGCTTGCCCTTGTCGAAGGCACAGATGACGCCGTCAGGCTTGAACGTCTCGACCATCTTGATGAACATGTTGAAGAAGCCGAAGAGGGCATTCGTGGCACGTCCGTCCGGTGCGCTCATCGGCTGCATGATTGCGTGATAGGCGCGGTGCATGAGGGAATTGCCGTCGATCACGGCAATGCGGCGGCGCCTCTCTTCCGCTTCCTGGGTAACTGCTTCTTCAGCCATGGCTGACCTCCTGCTCGCTTGTTTTCCCCACCATTGTACCGGGAGAGGCGAGCACAGCCCTGTGCGAGAAGAGGTCTACATAGAGCAGCGCCCCCGGCTGCTGAGCAGCCGGGGGCACCGTCATAAGCATTTTGAGGGAAGAAATGCTTCCTTACACGTAGAAGAGCATCTTGTTGTAGGAGGGAACCGGCCAGTACTCGTGGCTGCAGATCTTCTCCATTGCGTCGACATCGCTCCTGAGCTTTGCCATTGCGGGGATGACCTTGTCACGGTAGCCATCGTCCTCAGCCTGGATGTCATCCTCTGCCTTGACCTCGTCGTTCGTCTTCTCGAGCGCGTCAACGTCGGTGAGGATGGCATTGATGCCGTCAGTGAGGGTCTGGACGAGCTTCTTCTCGCCTGCGGCATCGATGCCGATGGCATCCTTCGTGGCCACGGTCTGCGCGATGTCTCCCGAGTAGTCGGAAAGCGCCGGCAGATACATGTGCCTGGTCATGTACACCATCGTGTTGACCTCGATGTTCAAAAGCTTTGCATACTGCTCGGCCTTCGCGATGTAGCGTGCATGGATCTCGGAGTCGGAGAGGACGCCGTACTTCTGGAAGAAGGCGATGTTCTCCGGCTTGATGAGGGCAGGAAGGGCATCAGGCGTGGACTTGAGATTCGGAAGGCCGCGGCGTGCTGCCTCCTCCTCCCACTCCTCGGAGTAGCCATTGCCGTCGAAGAGGATGCGCTGGTGGTCGCGGAACGTGTGGCGCACGAAGCGCATAGCGACGGTCGTGAAGTCCTCATCGGAGCGGTCGGCGACATAGTCGACGAAGCGCTCGCACTGCTCTGCGACAGCGGTGTTGAGGACGACATTCGGGTCGGACAGGTTCTGCTGGGAGCCGCACATACGGAACTCGAACTTGTTGCCGGTGAAGGCGAACGGAGACGTACGGTTGCGGTCCGTGTTGTCGCGCAGGACGTTCGGCAGGGCCGGGACGCCGAGATCCATGACCTCGCGGCCATGGTTCTCCGGCTCCTCCTTCTTGATGAGAGCGTCGACAATCGGCGTCAGTGCATCGCCCAGGAAGACGGAGATGATTGCGGGAGGCGCCTCGTTCGCGCCGAGACGGTGATCGTTGCCGGCAGAGGCGACAGAGAGACGGAGCAGGTCTGCGTGGGTATCGACAGCGGCGACCAGGCATGCGAGGAAGACGAGGAACTGGAGGTTGTCCTTCGGATCGTCGCCCGGCTCGAGCAGGTTCTTGCTGTCGGCACATACTGACCAGTTGTTGTGCTTGCCGGAGCCGTTGACATAGTCGAACGGCTTCTCATGCTGCAGGCACACAAGACCGTGATGGGATGCAAGCAGGCGCATCTTCTCCATCGTGATCAGGTTGTCGTCGATAGCAAGCGAGCCACGCTCGAAGATCGGGGCAAGCTCATGCTGGCACGGAGCGACCTCGTTGTGCTTCGTCTTTGCCGGGATGCCGAGCTTCCAGAGCTCGTCGTCGAGCTCCTTCATGAACTCGTTCACGGTCGGACGGATGGAGCCGAAGTAGTGCTCCTCGAGCTCCTGGCCCTTGGCCGGCTCGCAGCCGAAGAGGGTACGGCCGGTGAGGATCAGGTCCGGACGCTGCTTGTAGTCGTCCTCCTTGATCAGGAAGTACTCCTGCTCAGGGCCGACGGTCGTGAAGACGCGGTGCGGATTCTGGCCGAAGAGGGCAAGCACGCGCTTTGCCTGCTTCTCGAGTGCGACCTCGGAACGCAGAAGCGGCGTCTTCTTGTCGAGGGCCTCGCCCGTGTAGGAGATGAAGGCCGTCGGGATGCAGAGCACCTCGTCCTTGATGAAGGCAGGAGAGGTCGGATCCCAGACCGTATAGCCGCGGGCCTCGAACGTGGCACGAAGGCCGCCCGACGGGAAGCTCGATGCATCCGGCTCGCCCTGGACAAGCTCCTTGCCGCTGAAGGCCATGAGCACGGTGCCGTCTTCGCGCGGGTTGATGAACGAGTCATGCTTCTCGGACGTGATGCCGGTGAGCGGCTGGAACCAGTGCGTGTAGTGGGTCGCGCCATGCTCGAGCGCCCACTCCTTCATCGCATGGGCAACCTCGTTCGCGATATCGATGTCCAGAGGATCGCCGTTCTTGATGACGGTCTGCAGCTTCTTGTAGGTCGGCTTCGATAGCCGTTCCTGCATGTCAGCATCGGTAAAGAGCAGACTGCCATACTCTGCTGTTACCTTGTCTGTTGCCATGTACGCCTCTCTCCCTTGAGCAAGTGGTACGTATCTGGTAGGCGGATGCAGCCAGCGGCCGCATCTGATGGTTCAAAGACTACCGCCACATTGTTTCATCAAATGTTTTCTCATGTTTCCCACAGATAAAAGATTGCAGACCAGCACAAGACCGACACGTATCCACGATCCAAACAGAAAAGAGGCCCCGGTCCGATGGGCCAGGACCTCTGAGAGTTCGCTCATAAGGTTGCCGGATGGGTGGATGCGACAAGGACTCCGGGCAATGATCCAGCTGTCGGACATTCATACCTGTATGTATATGATGGCTGGAATGGAATGGCTTATATCGATTATAACTATCCAGGGTTTACATCTACCTTTGGGACTTTTTTCAGTGGTTAGAAACTAGGCTGCAGCAGTTTACTATTGGCATTATGGAAGGGCACTGATGCGAAAACAGATTGGTCTCATGCTTGCTGTTCCCTCGCTCATCCTGCTGTTACTCACATTATTGCTTGTACATCTCGCTGCTAGCGATCAAGGGGAAAAGCATAATCGAAGCGATGCCCTTCCTCCTATGCAGCTTGCCGGCACAGTCAGAAGGGTCACTCCCGGCATTCTGAATGAAGATGATACGTATCTCTATGTCGAGGTTACGAGCTGCAACTGGGATTCCCTTCCCCAGCCAGGTGAGACAGCCTGCCTTGTGTATACACCTGAGCGTCTCGAAGGCCCTGCTCCTGCTGCAGGAGACGCGATAACTGCTCTCGTAGACAAGGACATGGTCCATGCCACGATCGAGGGGGCGAGCCAGAATGTCGTTATCGTCTATTCGATCAGGACCATAGCCTACGCAGAAGAGCAGCAGCAAGCTGAACAGGAACGTCGACAGGACTACGAGAAAAACCGAAAGACCTATGAGGAACTAGATCGCAGGCTCAAAGAGCAAGTCCAGGCCATGCAGTCTCCGCAGCTTGGCTGACATTCTTTTCCATATCTCCCGCGCTTGTCCACAAGGAGGAAACCTGTTAGGGAAACGCTGAATAAATAGCGTCGCACTCGCGGGCTCCCGGCCGCACGGGATGCCTCCAAGTGGGATAATAGGCATGTCTACCAGCGCAGATATCCTTCCGGAGGCATTCTGAGGTGGACCCCAATCTCCGCACACTGCTAGGCAGTGAACCTTCCTGCATGCTCCATGGGGGTCAGCCATCCTGGACGCTCCTGCCCCCTGCGATCGCTGCAGCAGTCGGCGTGCCTGCCGGCAGGCGCCATGGCCCCCTCGGAGGGAGATGCGCCGTGTCTCCCATCTGCTCCTCCATCCGTCCCCAGAAGCTCCCGATGCATGCATTGTCCCAGCAGCAGGCCCGCCTGGACATGGACTGCCGGATTCCGGGCTCCCTGAGCCTGTCCCGGCAGGCCCGTGCGGCATGGTGGACGCCCTGGTCCGAGCATGCCCAGATGCCGTCGGGGAGGCCGGTCCCCCTGAGCTGGCCATATGTGTCCAGCACGAGCCTCTCCTCCATCGAGATGGAGCATTTGCGGGCAAGCAGCACATCTGTCTGGCAGTCCAGGATTCCGGACATGCAGACGAAGCCCTCGTCCATGCATGGGAGGCAGGTGGTGTCGGTGGAGACGGCCTTGAGGGGAGCGCCGCGCCTGAAGTCCCTGTCCACGGCATTGGGCGCCACCTTGGGCTCCCCGTCCTGGCCGATCGGGCCGCAGGGCCTCCTGCGCTTCCTCTCCCACACGATGCCGAACTTCCTCATGATGCGCTGCACCTTCTTGCGGCTCAGAGCGCAGGAAGGCGAGCGTGAGGGCCCATGTGGAGCACGTCTTCCACATCCTCAAGCAGACCTTCGGCTTTTCGAAGGCGCGCTGCCGGGGCCTGCGGAAGAACGGATGCAGGATGCGCATCCTCTTCACGGGCGCCAACATGCTCATGGTCGCAAGGGCAGGAAGGCAGGCAGACTCCCTGGGGCCCGCCATAGCCTAGCTGCCAGAAGGCGGGCCTCCAGGCGTCCGGAGCGGCCCTGCGGATGCCTGGAGGCGGATGCGGGCTGGTGCGCAGGGCATGGAGAAGGCCTGCGGCAGCCGCTCCGGCTGCTGCAGGAAAGCGGGATGCCGCTGCTCGCAATTGTTCAGCGTTTCCATAGCGCACCGCAATAATCGGCACCTGAAGATATGTGCTTAAAGCTCACTTGCTAGACAGTCTGCCCCAAAACTCGGTAGTGTGAAAAAGTTGGTGTAGAGGCCCGTTCTGGCCAGGCAGGGAGGCCGTCCTGAATCCGTCTCGCTGGGTGCTCATATGACCCGAACCCCTGTCAAGCGGCAATGCGGTCGCGGAAACAGGTCAGACGGCCCGATTACGGCAGCGATGCAGGCCTCGTAGTCCTTGGAGGATCCCTTTCTCCTGGACTCTCCGGGTCCGTGCCCTGTCCCGGTGTCATCGGAGTGCATCCCGCCGGGCCATGCGCGCCCCAGCAGCACAGTACGGCATGGCCTCGATCCTGAACTACCGCGAGCAAGTGCCGCAGCCTCCCCGGATTCCTCAAGAATGAGCGGGAGCCGGATGAGCTGGTATCTGTTGCATCCCGCACCGGGCGCTGTTTCCTGATATGCGACCCCTGCGCCGCCAGCCTTCTGTCCAGGTAGCCTGAGCGCCCTCTCCTTCGTTGTCTTGTCTATCCGAGGCTCCTTCCGCTTCGTGATGGACCGAGCTTGTTCCAAGGAGGCATAGGCGGCATTTCCGCCCGACGCAAAACCAATTCGTAGACCCAAATAAAGCTCGAAGGTTGCGACTGGTCGATATGCAGCAGGGCGACAGGGACTCGTTCAAGAAACAGAGGACCTCCGCCGTGCGTCGTGGATCAGGCTTTGGCTGCACGACCGGACTGCCGCATTATGGAAAGAGGCTCCGGCAATGTAGGCCAAGACCTCCGGATTATCGGTATTGCCGTGAGGTTCAGGCGTCTTCGTGCTTCTTCATGCGGATGCCGTCGATGATGCTCACGACGCCCGAGTAGACAAGGGCGACCCCTGCCACCATCATCGACACGTCTGCCATCATGAACGGCGACATCATGAGCAGAAGGCCCAGGAATGCCATGAGGAAGCCGCCGAACATGGCGCCGCCAGAACCGGAGACGCCGATCATGCGCAGGGAGTTGGCAGCAAAGACGGAGTTGAAGCCGGCAATCATCACGTAGATGCCCAAAAGCACGAAGATCCAGGCTACGAAGAACTGCGGCCAGTTCACGACCAGGATGCCCAGGAGCAGCGCCAGAAGGCCGCCGTAGAAGTCGAGCTGCGAGAGCATGATGCTGAAGTGCGTGAATGCCATCACGAGGCCGCAGACGCCGAGCACGATGAGGACCCAGCCCGTGACCTCGGTCAGGAAGAGCGTTGCATTCGCTGGATGCGTGAATGCGACGATGCCCAGGATGATGAAGGCGATGCCAGAGAGTATCGCACCTGCCTTCGAACGCTGAAATCTGAATTCCATAGCTGCCCCTTCTCTCGAAGACGCACAAAGGGCGCCTTCAGGTATATCCTTGATGAGGCTCATACCCGCTTTGGCGCCCTTGAATCCGGCTTGTCGGTTTCAGTTCTTGTTTCGTATCTAGCGTTCGAAACGCGAGTCCGTGCCGCCTATGATGCCCATGATCTCCTGGACATAGGCAGTCGTGTGCTCCTTCGCGCTCTCGAAGTCGTAGTCCATCACGTTGTCCGGGTTGAGCTTGTGCTTGCTCACCTGGGATGGCTGCGTCGCATTGTCAATCACGAGATTCTGGTAGGAGCCATTCTTTGCACCGAGCTCGACGCACTCAGGCGAGAGCGCATACTCGAGCCAGAGCTTTGCGGCATTCGGATGCGCGCAGCCCTTGAGCGCAGCCGTAGCGCCGATCTCGTAGGAAACGCCCGATGTCGGCTGGACAAGCTCGATGTTCTCGTAGTGGTTGTCCTCGATCTGCGCGATTCCGTCGTGCAGGAAGCCGACAGCGATGACGCACTCCCCTGTGCCGAGGTTCTTGACTGGCGTGGCGCCGACCTTCGTATAGACCTGGACGTTCTTGTCGAGCTGCGCCAGGTACTGCATGCCCTGGTCGTGCCCATAGAGCTGGACGATCGTGTTCATGAAGAGGCGCGCGGTGCCGCTCGTCTCGTAGTTTGCGGTCCAGATGAGGCCCTTGTAGGAATCGGAGAGCAGATCTGGCCAGTCCTTCGGCGCATCTACCCCGAGACGCTCGAGCTCCTCCTTGTTGTACATGATGCCCAAGAGTCCCTTGTAGATGCCGAACCAGTCGTTGTTCGAGGACATATAGGACTCGCTCATGAGGTGCGAGGAGTTCTTCGGCAGATAGGAGCTGTCGAACAGCTTCTCGTCCGAGACGATGTTATAGGGATCGGTCGTGCCGCCGAACCAGATGTCGTAGGTGGGAGCTCCGGCCTCAGACTCGATCAAGGACTGCGCCTCGCCGGTCGCGAGATGCTTGTAGTCGACCTTGATATTGTAGAGCTCGTTGAAGTGCGCAGCTGCTGCCTTCAGGTACTCCTCGCCGCAGGAGCCGAGCACAGAGATCGAGCCCTCTGCCTGCGCTGCCTCCATGAGGTCAGACCCTGCACCGACCGGATCGGATGTGGTCGTCGTCGTGCCAGAGGATGAGCCCGAGCTGCAGGCAGCAAGTCCCAGAGCTGCCGCAAGCGTGCCGGCTGCACCGAAGAAGTCCCTGCGGGTGATATTGTCCATGGCCAACCCTTCCGATCCTGTGCCTGTGCGCGGGCATTCTGTCTGTTCAGTGCCATTCTCCTACATTCGGAAGGAGCCGGCAGCTGCCGGCCCCAGAATGCGCCAATTCTTCGGCAAGACGCCCGCCTGCTCATGTGCAGACGGGCGTCCAGCCAAGATTCCTTCTGTCCTACCGCTTCTTCGCGAAGCTCTCCTCCGGCATCTTCATCGATGCGAGGATCTGCGTGAAGCCCGCCACAAGCAGGGCCAGGCCCGAGATGATGCCGATCGCGTTGATGAAGGCGAAGGGAGCGATCGCCATGATCGCACCGAGGACGATATCGCAGATGCCGACAACCTTGTCGTGCGTGCCTGTGCCTTCCTTGCTCTCCTCGACCGCCGTGATGCCGCAGCCGATGACGGCAATGCCCAGGATGATGAAGACGATCACGATGAAGGCATCGGGAGCAAGGGTCAGGATCAGGCCGAGGACGACCTCGACGACGCCTGCGCTCACAAGCGCCGGGTCCTTCATCTTGTTGATGAAGACATCGACGAACTTCGTGATGCCGAGGACAAGGGAGACAATACCGACAAGGCGGACGATGCCGAGGACGGCATCCTCGGTATAGCCGAGGCAGATGACGCCGAGGAGCGCAAGGAACGCGCCCGAGAGCAGCGTGCTCGACTTGCCGTGACGGAATATGCGTTTCAGGAAATCCATTGAGGAAAGCCTCCTTGAGGAAAAGCCAGCATTCATAAGCCAATTTGTGCCAGCACCATTGTTACCCATTCGCCCACGTGCATAGACGGGCGCCCAGAATCCATACAGAGCTACAGGAAGCAGGCCTTGAGGCCGATAAGGATGAGGACACAGCCGCCTGCGACTTCGGCCCGGTCCCCCAGAAGCGTGCCAAGGCGGCGTCCGATGAAGAGCGCCACGATGCAGAACGCGAAGGTGGTGCAGCCGATGATGGCTGAGGAGGCCAGGATAGGCACACCCTCGGCACGAAGGCTCACGCCGACCGCGAAGGCATCGATAGCGGTGGCGACGGCCTGAAGGATCAAGGTCCAGACCGTAAGGTGCCGGCTTGTGTCGCCGCAGCATTCGCAGTCTTCCGGCTTCTCCTTCTTGAGCGACTTGATGCCTTCAATCAGCATGCTGCCGCCGATGATGCCCAAGATCACGAGGGTGACGATGCCTGCATATCTCTCGATGAGATCTGCCGCAAGGCCGCTCAGCACATAGCCGAGGCAGGGCATGAGTGCCTGGAAAAATCCAAAGAAGACCGGCATCAGGAACAGTCGGCGCCGCCGTTCATGGGTATAGGTACAAGCATCAGAGACAGTGACAGCAAAGGCATCTGCCGACAGAGCAGCACCCAGAAGGACGATCTCGGCTATGTTCACGCGTGGCCTCGTATTTCTGGCACCTGTTCTCGAGGCGCCTCCCGCAGCAGCAAAGTGCCTATTCTAGCCGCTTTGCCAGCTGAAAGGTGCCATATGGCCTTCGCTGCACGTTTCCATCAGATAAGCTGAAAGCGAGGTTCTTCATGCCTGCACTCATCACCCACAGCCTCTTTGCTAAGGAGACGCTCCCCTATCTGCCGCACGAGCTCTTCTCGAGCGGCGAAGAGCAGCGTGCCTATATCCTCGGCTCCCAGGGGCCCGATCCCTTCTTCTGCCGCTGGACAGGACCGGTCACCCACAACCACACCTGCCACGTGCTGGCAGACCAGATGCACGCCGAGAAGGTGGCCGCAGCGCTCGAATCTCTGCGTGCCGCTGTCCTGGCCCTGCCCAAGGAGGACCAGGGCATCGGCCGTGCCTTCACGGTCGGCCTCTTTGCCCACTACTGGCTCGACTCCCACGCGCACCCCTTCGTCTATGCAGAGCAGGAGGCGCTCGGTGCCCAGGATCCAGACCTTGTCTCCGCGCATAACGAGGTCCATGCCGTGATAGAGGCAGATATCGACTCCTGGCTCCTGTGGGCAAGGAAAGAAGAAGGAGCAGAGACCGGTGAAGCAGCGCAGCGTGCCCTCGAGACGACGCCTCAGATCTCGCGCATAGGCTCTGCCCTCTTCTCCCAGACAGCCCATGAGGTATATGGCCTTCCGCTTGACGGCAAGCAGTATGGCCATGCCGTGCGCGACTATGCGCGCCTCTACCATGCGCTCGAGCCGAAAGGCAGGCTCTCCGAAATCACGCTCACGAATGTTGAGGAACTTGCCCGCGAATATTCGATGCTCGCCTCCCTTGTGCATCCGGCACACCACGATACGTCCTGCGCTTCTGCCAATACGGAGCACCATGTCTGGAAGGATCCTGCTACCGGAAAAGAATCCACCGAGAGCTTCCTCGATGTCTTCGAGGCAGCCGAGAAGAGCTGGCCAGAGGCTGCAGAGGCCTTCCTTGCCGGCAAGGACCTCTTCCCTCTGACTGGCAACAGGAACTACAACGGCGACTTCATGTCCGAAGGAGAAGGCGCCCCTGATATCGTCCGCTAGACGCAAAAGACATGCCTGAGACAAGACGAGCGGCCCGGAGCCTCAAGACCCCGGGCCGCTCGTATCTTCAGATCTTCTACACCCACTTCAGGAGATCGTCCTTCATGCGGCGGCGCTCCGCCTCTTCGGGATCCTCCTCGTGCTTGGGCTTCTCTTTCGGCTCGCGCTTCCTCTCGTCCTCCAGCATCGTGTTCATGACATCAAGCCAAGGCTCGTTGTCTCCCATTGCGGGAACGAAAGGATGCTCGTCGCCGTTCTCCATCCATACCAGGGGAATATCGCTTTCCCCGTCATCTTCGGAGGTGCCATCGACCCACTGGGGTGCCTGAGGCGCATCCCCGCTTTGCTGTGTGAGATCTCTTTCCGCCATGGCCGCCCCTTTCAAGACTCGGACGTGCTGCAAAGAAACCAGGCGCAGCGCTTGAGGCTGCGCCTGGACGTAGATCAGAGTGCTTCCGCTGCTTCCTTGGCGCAGGCCAGGCCATCAGCGATGGCCGTGACGACGAGCGAGGAGCCATTCCTCGTGTCGCCTGCCACAAAGACCGGGGTCTCCCCTTCTGCCTCCGCGCGGTGGGTGTCTTCCGCCGCAAGCGTCGGACGGACGCCGCCGCGGAACTCGTGCGAGCTCACGCCGAGTGCAGAGAGGACCTCGGCCGTGGGGCCAGAGAAGCCCATTGCGATGAGGACAAGCTGGGCCGGCAGCTCATGCTCGGAGCCCTCGATACGCTGCGGCTTGCCGGCGCTCCAGCCGAGGTCTGCGACCTTGAGGCCCTGAAGCGAGCCGTCCTCGCCACGGAGGACCTCCATGGTGTCAGATGCCCAGGAGCGCGGGTCGGCTCCCTCGATTGCCTCAGCCTCGAGCTGGCCATAGTCGGTCTTCTTCACATTCGGCCACTCAGGCCAGGCGTTGCCGGGCTTCCTTGCATCCGGAGGAGCAGGCAGGAACTCGAGCTGGTGGACGCTCTTGGCGCCCTGGCGAAGCGCCGTTGCGACGCAGTCCGTGCCCGTATCGCCGCCGCCGATGACAACGACGTCCTTGCCCTTGGCAGAGATGGCAGGAGCCTTGCCGGAAAGGACCGACTTCGTCGAGGAGGTCAGATAGTCGACGGCGAGGACGACGCCCTCCCCGTCTGCACCCGGCACCCTGAGCGTGCGGGCAGCGCCAGCGCCTGCAGCGACGACGATAGCGTCGAAGCTGTTCTTGAGCCACTCGGCCACGGCCGGATCGGTCACATCACGGGAGGTCTCGAACACGATGCCGGAGTCCTCCATGAGCTTGACGCGGCGCTCGACGACCTCCTTCGGGAGCTTCATGTTCGGGATGCCGTACATGAGAAGGCCGCCTGCACGGTCAGACTTCTCGACAACCGTCACGGCAAAGCCGCAGCGGGCAAGCTCCCAGGCAGCTGCCAGGCCGGAGGGGCCAGAGCCCACAACGGCGACGCTCTTTGCGTCGTCTGCGTGCTTCGCAAGCGGCTTCATGTAGCCGGACTCCCAGGCGTGATCGGAGATGGCGCGCTCGTCGTCCCTGATCGTCATCGGCTCCTGGTGAAGGCCCAGGTTGCAGGCCACCTCGCAGAGTGCCGGGCAGACTCTGCCCGTGAACTCGGGGAACGGGTTCGTGAGGCTCATGCGTGCAGCCGCATCGTCCCAGAGGCCGCGGTAGAGAAGATCGTTCCACTCAGGAATCAGGTTGTGGAGCGGGCAGCCGGACGTGCGGGCCGGACCGAACGAGATGCCGGTCTGGCAGAACGCGACACCGCAGTACATGCAGCGGCTGGCCTGCAGCTCCTGCAGCTCTTCGGAGAGAGGCTGGGCAAGCTCGCCGAAGTCCTTGAGCGCGTCCTTGGCAGGACGCATGCCATGTTCCTGGCGATCGATCGAAAGATATGCTCCTGGCTTTCCCATGGCCTACATCTCCTTCCTCATGGTCTCGAATGCATACTCGACCGCATCCTCGTGGCTCTTGCCCTGCTTCTCCGCCTCGCGTGTGAGGGTGAGGGCACGCTCGTACTCGTGCGGGATGACCTTCACGAACTCAGGCACGATATCGTCGAAGCGGTAGAGCATCTTGATGCCGAGCGGGCTCTTCGTGCGGCGGACATGCTCCTCGATGAGGCTGTGGATGAGCGTGATGTCGTCCTCGTCGACCGGTTTCAGGCTGACCATGTCCATGTTTGTGCGGTCCTTGAGCGTGCGGTGCTCGTCGAACACGTAGGCGATGCCGCCGGACATGCCGGCTGCGAAGTTCTGTCCGACCTCGCCGAGGATGAGTGCCACGCCGCCTGTCATATACTCGCAGCCGTGGTTGCCCACGCCCTCGCACACGATCGTGGCGCCGGAGTTGCGGACGCCGAAGCGCTGGCCGGCAAGACCGTTGATGAAGCCCTTGCCCGACGTGGCGCCGTAGAAGGCAACGTTGCCGATTGCGACATTCTCGTTGAACTTGAACGTCGCCGATGCAGGAGGAGCCACCGTCAGGATGCCGCCGGAGAGGCCCTTGCCGAAGTAGTCATTCGCATCGCCCGAGATGTTGAGCGTGATGCCCGCCGGCAGGAAGGCGCCGAAGGACTGACCACCCGAGCCCTCGCAGTCAATCGTGATCGAGCCCTCAGGCAGGCCCTCGGGATGCTTTGCCGTCACGGCAGAGCCGAGCATCGTGCCGACGCAGCGGTTCACGTTCGAGATGTCCGCATGGAAGTGGATAGGACGAAGCGATTCCCTGGCCGTCTTCGTATACGGGATGAAGAGCGTGGAGTCGAGCGTCTGAGAGAGCCCTGAGTCCATAGCCATGCTCGGCAGATAGTGCTTTGCCTCGGCGCCCGGGATATCCTTGCCGAACTCGTTCGTGACCTGGGCCAGGATCGGCGAGAGGTCGAGCGTGTTGGCCTTCCAGTTGTTCTCCACCTTGACCTGGCGCAGGCACTCGGGATGTCCGACCATCTCGTCGACCGTACGGAAGCCGAGCTGGGCCATGTACTCTCTGAGCTCCTCTGCCACGAACATCATGAAGTTCACGACGTGCTCAGGCTTGCCGGCGAAGCACTTGCGCAGGCGGCAGTTCTGGGTGGCAAGGCCGATCGGGCAGGTGTCCTGCTGGCAGTCGCGCTGCATGAGGCAGCCCATGGAGAGGCAGACCGCCGTCGCGAAGCCGAACTCCTCGGCACCGAGCAGACATGCTACGGCCACATCGCGGCCGTCCATGAGCTTGCCGTCAGCCTCGAGCACGACACGGGAGCGGAGGCCGTTCCTGAGGAGCGTCTGCTGCGTCTCGGCGAGGCCAAGCTCGAGGGGCAGTCCTGCATGGTAGATGGAGTCGCGCGGGGCTGCACCGGTACCGCCATTGGCGCCGGAGATCGTGATCTTGTTCGCGCCGCCCTTGGCTACGCCTGTGGCAATCGTGCCGACGCCTGCTTCGGAGACGAGCTTCACGGAGATGCGGGCGCCCGGGTTGGCATTCTTGAGGTCGAAGATGAGCTCTGCCAGGTCCTCGATCGAGTAAATGTCGTGATGAGGCGGAGGCGAGATCAGGCCGACGCCCGGCGTCGAGCGGCGAACCTCAGCGACCCACGGCCAGACCTTGCGGCCCGGCAGGTGTCCGCCCTCGCCCGGCTTTGCGCCTTGAGCAAGCTTGATCTGGATCTCCTTTGCGCTCATGAGGTAGCGGCTCGTGACGCCGAAGCGCGCCGATGCCACCTGCTTGATTGCAGAGAGCTTCGAATCGCCGTTCGGAAGCGTCGTCTCGCGGGACGGGTTCTCGCCGCCCTCGCCGGTGTTCGACTTCGCGCCGATGCGGTTCATTGCGATGGCCATGCACTCATGTGCCTCTTCGGAGATGGCGCCGTAGGACATGGCGCCCGTCGTGAAGTGCTTCACGATCTCTGAAGCAGGCTCGACCTCGTCGAGAGGCACAGGACCCGAGGCGAGTGGCACGAACTCGAGGAGGTCGCGAAGGACGATCGAGCGGTTCTTCGGATGGAGCGCCTTCGAGTACTGCTTGAAGAGATCGTAGTCGCCCTCGCGCACAGCACGCTGGAGGAGGTAGATGACCTGCGGCGTAATCATGTGGTCCTCGCCGCCGAGAGGCCTCCACTTCGTGAGGCCGGAGCTTGCAAGCTGGTCGGGAGCCGGGCTCTTCTTCAGAGCCTCTGCCTCGTCGTAGCGCTCGTTGCACTCACGCTCGACATCGGCCACGCCCAGGCCGCCGACACGGGAGACCGTGTTCTTGAAGTTCTTGTCCACGAACTCCTTCGAGAAGCCGACGATCTCGAAGATCTGGGCAGAGTGGTAGCCCTGCATCGTCGAGATGCCCATCTTGGACATGACGGAGACGATGCCCTTCGTGATTGCCTTGTTGTAGTTCGCGATGCCCTCTTCGGCGGAAAGGGCAAGCTCGCCCTTCTCGGAGAGCGCACGGATGCAGTCATGGGCCATGTACGGATAGATGCCGGAGGCAGAGTAGCCGACAAGCGTCGCGAAGTCATGCGGCGTGATTGCATCGCCACACTCGACGACGAGGTCGGCACGGGTACGGATGCCGGCAGCAAGCAGGCGGTTGTGGACAGAGCCGACAGCAAGAAGCGACGGAATGGAGACTTCGCCGTCTGCTGCACGGTCGGAGAGGACGATGATGTTCACACCCTCGCGCACGGCTGCGACGATCTCGTCGCCGAGCTCGTCAAGCGCCTTCTCCAGTGCGTCATCTCCGCTGTCACGCTTGTAGGTGGCGAAGAAGCGGCGTGCCTCGAATCCCTCATGGTCGATAGCGCAGATGCGGTCGAACTCGTCCTTCGTGACGATTGGGCCCTGGAGACGCACGAGGCGGCAGTTGTCGCGCATGTCCTCGAGGAGGTTGCCATGGTTGCCGAGATAGAGCAGGGTCGACGTCACGAAGCTCTCACGAAGTGCATCGATAGGCGGGTTCGTGACCTGGGCGAAGAGCTGGTTGAAGTAGTCGAAGAACGAGCGCGGGTGGCGGGAAAGCACTGCCAGAGGAATGTCTGCACCCATGGAAGCCAGAGGGGCTGCGCCCTTCTGTGCCATAGGAAGTATTGCCTCTTCCACATCGTCGAAGTGGTAGCCGTGGCGGGCAAGCCTCGTCACGAGCGGCACCTTTGCATCATGCTGCTCGAAGGGATCGGAGCCTGCAGGCTTCAGGTCCTCGACGTCGATCGTCTCCGCGGCAGCCCAGTCACGGTATGGCTTCTGGTTTGCGAAGGCCTCCTTGATTTCGTCGTCCCAGAGCACGCGGCCCTTTGCAGGATCGACAAGAAGCATCTGACCCGGGCCGAGAGAGCCGGTCTGGAGCACCTCTTCAGGGTCACAGCGAAGGGCACCGACCTCAGAGGTGAGGATCAGGCGGTCATCGCGTGTCACATAGTAGCGGGCAGGACGCAGGCCGTTTCTGTCAAGGGCAGCGCCGGTGACGATGCCGTCCGTGAAGGCGATGGCAGCAGGGCCATCCCAGGACTCCATGAGCATGGACTGGTAGGAGTCATAGGCGCGGCGCTTTTCCGAGAGGCTCGGGTTCTTGTCCCACGGCTCAGGCAGGAGCATCGAGACCGCACGCGGAAGCGAGCGGCCGTTCATGGTCAGGAACTCGAGCACGTTGTCGAGGATGGCAGAGTCTGAGCCCTCACGGTTGATGATGGGGATGACCTTTTTCAAGTCTGCACCCATGACAGGAGAGTACAGGCCCGGCTCACGGGCACGAATCCAGTTCACGTTGCCCTTGAGCGTGTTAATCTCGCCGTTGTGGATGATGTAGCGGTTCGGGTGTGCACGCTCCCAGCTCGGCGTCGTGTTCGTGGAGTAGCGGGAGTGCACGAGCGCGATCGAGGACTCCGTCGCAGCATCGGCCAGATCCGGATAGAAGCGGCGCATCTGCGTCGCGACAAGCATGCCCTTGTAGACGATCGTGCGGCTGCTCATCGAGCAGACATAGAAGATCTTGCCCGAAAGCGCGCTCTCAGCGTCGGCCTTCTTCTCGATGACGCGGCGGCAGACATAGAGCGCACGCTCGAACGCCTGGCCACGCTCCACGTTCTCGGGACGGCCCAGGAATGCCTGGACGATCGTCGGCATGCATGCCTTGGCGGTCTCGCCGAGGTCGTGGGCATCCGTCGGAACCGAGCGCCAGAAGAGCAGAGGAATGCCCTGCTCGGCGCAGCCATCCTCGAATACGCGCTTTGCGACAGCGAGGCCCTCTTCATCCTGCGGGAAGAAGAGCATAGCGACACCGTAGTCGCCCTCATCCGGCAGAAGGTAGCCATAGCGCTGTGCCTCGCGGCGGAAGAAGCGGTGCGGCACCTGGAACAGGATGCCGGCGCCGTCGCCGGTATTGTGCTCGAGGCCCTTGCCGCCACGGTGCTCGAGGTTCACAAGGACGCTCAGGGCGTCGTCGATCATCTGGTGGGAACGCTGGCCCTTCAGATGGGCAAGCGCGCCGATGCCGCAGGCATCATGCTCGAACTCGGGACGGTAGAGTCCCTCGTTCTCTGAAGAAGCGCAGGCCTGCGCATGCTGGTCGGCATGCAGCTGGTTGTCTGAACTCATAAGGTTTCTCCCTTGCGTGTCTTCCCTCTCAGCTTCGATGTGAGTCTACGCAAGGATTGTTTCCACCCAGTGAGCACCCCCGGGAAGACAGAAAGGCTTCTCGGAGTTGTCATTCGAACGAATCATGCCCGAAACATAGCCAAACACACGCCCGACATGTTTTCAGCACCCTTGACACTCCCCATGGCTGAAGCTGGGGGATTCTCGCTTCGACGCAGATGGCCTTCCTCCGCCTTGCGGCGGAAGCTGG
>OGYD01000918.1_pt1 | contig 23984 bp, 20 predicted proteins | sample 1576441 | NCBI WGS metagenome assembly OGYD01 (sample SAMEA3541537, study PRJEB24748) | human gut metagenome | biome: human gut; feature: human-associated habitat; material: faeces | place: China | collected 2012 | reverse complement strand
CTTTAGGTTTATAGGGACGGATGTCAAGCGTCATTTTTGCGCTTACCGTTACCCGGCCACTTCCTTCACACTGTCTGCAGACTTCCTCAACGGTTTCGCTTCGCTTCTTTCCAAAGATCCGAGAGGGATATTCTACAACTTTCTTTACTTTACCTGTACCGTAGCAAGCACGGCACAGGGCTACTTTCGGAGATTTCTCCACTTCTTGTATCATAGTTCTATTATTTATGATTCTGTCATTCCCAGAGGGATAGGTTTCCACATTCCGTTTTCGTTTTTGATTTCAGCACGGATAAACTGTTTGCTCACTTCCGGCTGGTAGGCTTCCTCAATGATACGCACACCTTCAATGAAACGGTCATCTCCGGTTTCCATGGCCACTTTGCGAAGCTGCACGATGCGTGAAGCCTTCAGCGTTCCCTTGGCATCACGGGCCAACAGACGAAGCACCATGCTCACCAGTGCCTTGGTCTTTTCATCTTTGGCCAGACCTTCGATGTATTCCTTCACCGCCGTCTGCTCCAGCGACGTGGCGGTGGATTCCGTTCGCTCGGCGAGATCCCGGTTCCCCAGCGTCAGCTCGCGGCTGCCGGTGTCAATCTGCGCGCTGGCATCGCGTACCCGCAGAACCGAGTTCATCAGCGACTGACGCATCTCCTCAATGACCGCGTTAAGGCGGTTAAACTCCTGGCTCGCGGGCGCGGCCAGCGTATGGGTTAAATCGCCCGCCGCCACGTTCTCCAGCTGAGCAATCGACGCCGAGAGCGGCTTGAGCAGCATATGGCGCAGCGCCAACCAGGCCAGCACGATAATGCCCGCCGTCAGCAGCGCCGCCAAGATAATCAGGATCAGGACGCGGGTTTTGCTCGCCTGCACGGCGCTCACTTCCGCCTGACCTCGCGCTTCGCTCCATTTCTGAAACGCCTGCATGTCGTTATCAAACGCTGACGCCAGCGGGATCAGCGTCTTCTCCAGCAGGTCGTAATACCCGTCCGCGCTCTGGTCATTGAGGGTTTTCAGCATCGGGTTGATCCCCTGCTGGTTATACGCCGCCAGGCTGGCTGCCACTTTATCGAGCAGCTGCTGCCCCTGCTCGTCAGCCACGCCGCCGTCGATCACGCCCTTCAGCGTTTTCTGGGCCAGGGCGACTTCCTGATTAATGTTTTTTACCGCGCTGGCCGCATCGTCCAGCATGCCGATTTCCATCATGCGGACGGCCTGACCCGCTTCATTGCGCGCGCGCAGGATCAGCGTATAGCCTGAATTAAGCTGCACCATCTGCTCACCCTGAAGGTGATTAATGCGCTGCAGCGAAGAAGAACTCTGTGTGAGGGCATAAATGCCAATGCCGCTGACAATCAGCAGCAGAAGGGTCATAACGGCCAGTAAAGAGAGCAAGCCGGTACGAATCGATAGCGTTTTCAGCATGATATTATTTCCGGTAGCGAGATATTTCTGGGCATAAAAAAAGAGTATCGGCCGCTACCGGAAAATGTTTAGACTTTCAGCATGTTATCGCTCTGTTACCGATGTGTTCACGCGGGTAACAGGCGAGCTTTGACGGTTCTCCCAGAGCACCGTCAGGCCGCGCTGCAGGGCAATAAAAATAAACAGCAGAATGCCGATGGCGATCTTCGTCCACCAAGAGCTGAGCGTGCCGTCAAAGTTGATATAGGTCTGGATCAGCCCCTGAATCGCCACGCCGAACAGCGTCCCTAGCACCGTACCCACGCCGCCGCTGAGCAGCGTGCCGCCGATGACCACAGAAGCAATCGCATCCAGCTCCACGCCAACGCCTGCAAGGGCATAGCCCGCCTGGGTATACACCGAGAAGACGATCCCCGCCAGCGTCGCCAGGCCGGTCGAGAGCATATAAATGCGGATGGTGGTGCTGCGGGTCGAGATCCCCATCAGGTTGGCCGACGTGGCGTTGCCGCCAATAGCGTAAACCTGATTGCCAAACCGGGTGCGGTGGGCGAGGAAGATGCCAATCACTACCACGCCCAGCATCAGCAGCCCCATCGCGCTCAGGCGGCCGCCGCCGGGGATTTTCCACGCCAGGCTGGAGAGCGTGTCGTACACCGGATGGTTAATGGGAATCGACTCTTCCGACACCAGGTAGCTCACCCCGCGCAGGAAGAACATCCCCGCGAGGGTAATGATAAATGCCGGAATTTTTAACGCGTCGATCAGTAGCCCCATAAAGGCGCCAAACGCGCAGCCCATCACCAGCACCAGCGGGAACGCCAGCAGCGGTGAGATGCCCCAGAAGCCGATCGCTTTCGCGAGGAACACGCCCGTAAACGCGATCACCGAGCCGACGGAGAGGTCGATCCCGCCGGAGAGGATCACAAAGGTCATCCCGACGGCGATGATGCCTAAAAAGGCGTTATCGGTCAGGATATTGCAGATCACGCGCGTCGAGGCAAACCCCGGGAACTGGGTCAGGCAGTAGAGATAGCCCAGCACAAACACGCCCAGCGTGATCATTAGCGGCAAATTACGTTTTATCATGGCCACGGATCCCCTTAATGATGCTGACAAAGCGCGGCGACTGGACGATCAGCACGCAGAGCACGACCACCGCTTTCACCACCTGGTTGAGTTCCGGCTGGAATCCCGAAAGCAGGATCCCGGTGTTCATGCCCTGAATGATCAGCGCGCCGATCGCCGAGAGCAGCAGGTTAAAGCGCCCGCCCATCAGCGACCCGCCGCCGATCACCACCGCCAGGATCGCATCCAGCTCCAGCCAGAGCCCGGCGTTGTTGGCATCGGCTCCGCGAATATCCGCCGCGACGATCACGCCGGCGATGGCAGCGCAAATACCGCTCAGCACGTAGGTCAGCATCACCATCAGCCGCGTGTTGACCCCGGCGTTGCGCGCGGCGCGAATGTTGATCCCGACGGCCTCAATGAACATGCCCAGCGCCGTTTTGCGGGTGAAAAGCCAGAAGACAATGAGCGTGACCAGGGCAACGATCACCGGCGTCGGGAAGAACAGAAGGTTGCCGCTGCCGAGCCACGCCAGGCTCGGCGAGTTAAAGGTGACAATCTGTCCGGAGGTAATCAGCTGCGCGACGCCGCGCCCGGCCACCATTAAAATGAGCGTGGCGACAAAGGGCTGGATTTTCAGCACCGCCACCAGAATGCCGTTCCATAATCCGGCCAGCACGCCAGTGCCTAAGGCTGCCAGCAGGACCACCGGCAGGCTATGCCCGGCCACGGTCATGGAGGCTGCCGTAGCCCCGGCGATAGCCATCACCGCGCCGACGGAGAGATCAATCCCGCCGGTGGCGATGACCAGCGTCATCCCGATGGCCAGCAGCGCCACGGGCGCGGCGCGGTTTAAAATGTCTATCGGGCTGCCAAACAGGCGGCCATCCTGCACGATAATCTGGAAGAAATGCGGTGCGACAAGGCTATCTACCAGCAGCACCACCAGCAGCGCTGCAATTTGCGGCGTGCCGGTCGGCCAGCTGAAGCGGCGCTTTGACTCACCGGTTTGCGAAAGCGAACGGGACATCACGATTCACTCCTTATGCCGCGATGGCATTCATGATCGCCGGAACGGACAGCTTATCCAGCGGGATCTCTGCCACCTGTTTACGATCGCGCATGATGATGACGCGATCGGCATAGCCCACCAGCTCTTCCAGCTCGGACGAAATGACCAGCAGGGCCAGACCGTCTGCGCACAGGGTTTCGATAAGCCGGATAATTTCGGCGTGCGCCCCTACGTCAATGCCGCGGGTCGGTTCGTCGAGGATCAGGAACTGGGGTTTGGTCAGCAACCAGCGGGAGAGCAGCACTTTCTGCTGGTTACCACCGGAGAGGAACTCGATGGGCTGTTCCGCGCTCGGGGTGCGGATGCCGAGCTGGCGGATAAAGCGCTCAGCAATGGCGTTCTGCTCTTTGCGTGGGATCGGCCGCAGCCAGCCGCGCTGCGCCTGAAGCGCCAGAATGATATTTTCCCGCACCGAGGCGGCGGCAATAATGCCGTCCGTTTTCCTGTCTTCCGGGCAGAAACCCACACCCAGACAGGAGGCCTGATGCGGCGATCGCAGGGTTTGCGGTTTGCCCTTGATCAGCGCGCTGCCGCTGTCGGCGGGCTTGATCCCGAAAATCACCTCGGCTGTCTCGGTACGCCCCGAGCCCAGCAGGCCCGCCAGCCCGACAATTTCGCCCGGCCGCACCTCAAGGTTAAACGGCGAGATGACCCCTTTTTTGCCGTAATCGCTGAACGCGGCGACCGGCTTCTCGCTCAGCAGCGTGCGGCCCGCGCGCTGAAGGGCGTTGGTCTCCAGCACGCGGCCCAGCATCATTTTGACCAGCTCGATCTGCGGCAGCTCGCGGGTTTCGCGGCAGCCAACAAAGCTGCCGTTGCGCAGCACCGTAATGCGGTCGCTCACCTCATACACCTGATCGAGGAAGTGGGTAACGAAGATCAGGCTGACGCCCTGATCGCGCAGCTGGCGCATCAGGGTAAAGAGCATTTCCACCTCCTGGGTATCAAGGCTGGCGGTGGGTTCGTCGAGGATCAGCACCTTTGCCGAGAGATCGATCGCGCGGCAAATGGCGACGATCTGCTGCATCGCCACGGAAAAGCGGTTCAGCGGCTCGCGGACGTCGAGAGAGAAGCCGTAGGATTCCATCAGCTTTGTCGCCCGCGCCTCCATCTCTTTACGGCGCAGCAGGCCAAAGCGTCGTGGCTCACGGCCAATAAACAGGTTATCCGCCACCGACATATTCGGCAGCAGGTTCACTTCCTGGTATACCGTCCCGATCCCCAACTGCTGGGCATGGGCGGTGTTTTTTGGCGAAATGGCGTTACCTTCCAGCCAGATGGTGCCACGGTCGGCGTGATAAACGCCGGTCAGAGATTTAATCAGCGTCGATTTTCCCGCGCCGTTTTCCCCCAGCAGCGCCATGATCTCCCCGCGCCGCAGGCTGAAATCAACGTTATCCAGCGCCTTTACGCCGGGGAAGAATTTACTCAAGCCCTCTGTGCGGAGGATTTCCTGGTGTTGTTCAGTGGTCATGGTTTCCCCCTGCATCAAGCCGGATGGCGCTACGCTTATCCGGCCTACAAAAGAGCGTATCGTAGGCCGGGTAAGCGCAGCGTCACCCGGCATGTTCAGACAGGCTTAGTAGCCCATATTTTTCTTCTTCTCTAACTCTTCTTTCGCCGTGTCAGGCAGGTAGAGTGTGGATTTGGTGACCGTCACTTTCTCCGGCATCGTGCCGTCTTTCTTGAATTTCTCCAGCGCGTCGAATGCCGGGCCGGCCATGTTTGGCGTCAGCTCCACGCTGGCGTTGGCTTCGCCGTCGATCATCGCTTTGTAGATATCAGGCACGCCGTCGATAGAGCCGGTGAGGATATCTTTGCCCGGCTTCAGGCCCGCTTCTTTAATTGCCTGAATCGCGCCGATCGCCATGTCATCGTTGTGGGCGTAAACCATGCAGATGTTCTTGCCGTTGTTTTCAGCCTTAATGAAGCTCTCCATCACCTCTTTACCTTTACTGCGGGTAAAGTCGCCGGACTGAGAGCGGATAATCTTGATGTTTGGCGCTTTCGCGATGGCTTCAGCAAAGCCTTTTTTACGGTCGATGGCCACGCTCGCCCCAACGGTGCCCTGCAGTTCAACAACGTTACACGGCTTGCCGTCGACCTGTTTTATCAGCCAGTCGCCAATTAACTGTCCTTCCAGCACGTTGTTGGCCGTCACGGTGGTCATATAGAGAGATTTGTCTTTGACGTCGATGGAACGATCGAGCAGGAAGACCGGGATTTCAGCGTCTTTCGCTTCCTTCAGGACGGGTTCCCAGCCGGTCGCCACGACGGGTGCAATAAAGATGGCATCCACGCCCTGGGCGATAAAGGAGCGCACGGCTTTGATCTGATTCTCTTGTTTTTGCTGACCATCGGCGATTTTCAGGGTAATGCCGCGTTTCTGAGCTTCGCTTTTCGCCACGTTGGTTTCTGCCGCTCGCCAGCCAGATTCAGAGCCGACCTGCGAAAAACCTACGGTTAAGGGAGCGGCCATCGCCATAGACGACATGGCTGCCGAAACTGCTGTGACAAGGAGTAAGCGCTTCCACATATGAACGTCCTCGTAGGGTGAGTTATTGTTGGTTAAAAGATGTTCTGCGGAATGACTATAGCCCATGAAATATGTAACGAATTGCGTTACATCACACTTCAGAAAAGTGAATAAAACGTTAATCACAAGTTTGTAATCGCTTTCATTTCTCCATGAAAAATGCGGCTGAGTTTATGGATTTTTCTGTCATGGAATCGGTCTGAAAAGTGGGAAGAACGTGGAGAGAAGGCGAAAACAGGCGGAGACATTCAGCGCGAGTTGGCTATAATACCTGCCACTTGTTTACCATCCATTTTAAAGGACACCGACATGAGCTTACTCAACGTCCCAGCGGGTAAAGAACTGCCAGAAGACATCTACGTAGTTATCGAAATCCCGGCTAACGCAGATCCGATCAAATACGAAGTGGACAAAGAGAGCGGCGCCCTGTTCGTAGACCGCTTCATGTCTACCGCGATGTTCTATCCGTGCAACTACGGTTACATCAACCACACCCTGTCTCTGGACGGTGACCCGGTTGACGTGCTGGTCCCAACGCCATACCCACTGCAGCCAGGCGCAGTGATTCGCTGCCGTCCCGTTGGCGTGCTGAAAATGACCGACGAATCCGGTGAAGATGCGAAGCTGGTTGCGGTACCGCACACCAAGCTGAGCAAAGAATACGATCACATCAAAGATGTGAACGACCTGCCAGAGCTGCTGAAAGCGCAGATCACTCACTTCTTCGAGCACTACAAAGACCTCGAAAAAGGCAAGTGGGTTAAAGTTGACGGCTGGGACAACGCAGAAGCAGCGAAAGCGGAAATCATCGCCTCTTTCGAACGCGCTGCTAAGAAGTAATTCTTACTGCTGTTAATGAAGGCCCCGCGAGTCGGGGCTTTTTTATTTCCCTGGTTTAAAGTAGTACAAACTGAATTGTTGAGAATAATCCCATTCCTTATGTTTTTGACATTAAAACCAAAAAAGACACCCTATCATTTATAGTGGGAGTGGTTAAATAGCCTGGCTGTTCACAACATACTGTCATGATGATCATTAATCCCCATTCATGACAGGATTCATATGTCATCCATTAACATTGATGTTGCCCGCCCAACTGGAATTTATTTTATCATTGAACGGTTGTATTCCCGCGATGGTTTTATGCCTTCTATTGGGGAAATCAGCCCCTCTTTGACACAGGTACACCGTACTGTCATTCAGCTAAAACGCAAGCAGGATATGTTTATGGATGGTGTTAAGGTTACCCCTAAAGATATTACCCTTTGGCAACAGATAAAATATATTACAGGTTCAAAAGTAACGACCAAGGATACAGATGCGTTAGTGTATTCGACCGATTTTATCGGCTCCCTTGTTGCCACCATGCCTTTAGGTAATATTGAGCATGAAAATATTCCTCGCTTCCTCACGACAGAGTCTATCCACTCCCTTCCACAGGCGGTGAGTTATGGGCGTGATCCCATCCCACTAGTCCTTCTTTATGGTCGTAAGGATATAGTCTTCTTTATGGACAATGGTGGTAAGGGTACGCCAACCGCTATTGCAAAATATAACCACAATACTCGTGACCTTGCCATAATCAAAGATCAGCTAGAAGCCAGTAAAACGATGAAGGAGCTGCTATCTAAGGGAGCAAAATTATGAGTAAGAAAAGCCATGTCATGAGCCTATTCGTCCTTATTATTGCCTCCTTTGTCTTTGGCAGAAGTACTTATGTTGAATATCTGTCATGGTACTATGGAAGCGATCATTTAATATTCAGTCAAATAAATAGCGCATTACTATCTGGTTTACTTAACGGACTTTACTTCGCGCTATCATCAAGCATTATTTATGCGTTACTCACTCTATTAAAAACAATTCCAAGAAATATCTTGTTTTCTTGTCTTCTGCAATTCTTTATTAACATAGGGCTATATACACTTTTTGTTGCAGTAGATAGAGGTTATAGTAAATTGCATACTTTAGGCTCGGGTGCTACTGATATCACTCACAGCTATTTTTTAGGGGCGTTGCTGATGAGCACACTCCTGGCCGTCGCGATCGTGAGCGTTATACATGCTAAGTTTCTTTCTTCAAAGCATAAAGATGGGCTACATAAAGGCGTTTGACTGTTACGGTAAAGACAGTAAATGGCAGTATCTCTGCATCATGACATTCCAGCTTGCCTGGTTTTTGTTTTACTTATGGATCCCTTATCGAAGCGATTATGTGATTCTGCTGTTTTTACTGTGTTTCCTGCCCGTCATTTCAAGCAATACGCGGTGCATAAACTACTATGGCCGTTCACGCGCCTTGTGTTTTTTATGGCTAATTGCGCCGTACATCATGCTGTTCGTTCCTCTGTTTTTAACCCGACGCCGGGATACAGAAGAGAGTTGAAGGAATAAAAAAAACAACGCCACCTTACGGTGGCGTTGTCGTTTTTCAGTACTGGTCTCTGTCTAACCAGTTACCGCTTACGATCCGCGTTAACCCGTCGACTGGACGCTGGTAGACATACATCCACGCGCTTCCGTACGGCGTCTGGATCAACTGGCGTGCGTATTCACCGCCCCTGGTGCGCAAGGCATCAAGTTCGGCAAGCGTCGCGTTATCAATACGATAAACTTCACCCTGTACTGTTCCTTCGCCCGGAACCGCGCCTGGATAGTGGCCCAGGCTGTACAACTGGTAGTTCTCGATATTGTAATTCCCCAGTAGCTGGGCATTGGTCATCCAGTGACTGTTGCCTTGCCTGGTTCGTAAACTGCCGTAGACAAATATTCGCATTGCTAAAACTCAAACTGATAGAGCAGATCAAGTGCCTGGTCTACGCCGGACACTGCTTCCAGATATAGCTTAGGCATCAGGCGATAGCGTAACGTGAGTGTTGCCAGTGAGTCAAAGATCCCCACACCATATTTTACCTGCAGACCCGGCAGTACATAGCCGCTGACCACCACCTGCGAGGAGTCACCCACGCCCTGGGTGTCCAGCGCCAGATTGCTTACGCCGAACGTCTCGCCGATTTTACCCACAACCTGCCCACTTTGTGCAACCCCCAGCCCCACTAACATCGAAGTCATCGCCGCGCTGTCGCTCTGACCGCTGTCGAGACCTTGACCACGCAGCAGGTAAGAGAGGGCTTCCTGCTGGGACATCGCCGGGTCAGAGAAGATCTCCGCCTTCGGTTCGTCGGCGGAACCGGTGACGCGTACCCCGGCAATGACGTCGTTTTCCGTCGCTTCCGGGTTACGAATCGCTTCAATGTTCAGCAAGGGTTGATCCGGTGGACCGGAGAACAGCAGCTCGCCTTTGCGGACAATCAGATCCTGACCATAGGCGTGGAATCGCCCTTCAGGGATATTGATCTGCCCGTTCAGGCCAAGCCCTTGTTTATCCTGCGCCACCTTCAGGTCGCCCGTAAGCCTCGCCTTCAGCCCAAACGCATCCAACCGCACGTTATTCCCCACGTGCACGATAAGGTTACTATTAATCGGGATGCCCGCGCTCTTCTGTTCGACCGGTTTCAGATTTTCATTGAGCATAACTTCATCACTTGAGACGCCGACCGCACTTTCCGGCACGTCGTGAACCACGATGCGCGCCCACGGCACGTCGACGCGACCGTCAAGCGTGAAGAGGCTTGGCGTGGCTTCAAAGACCACATCAGGCGAGACGTCCAGTCGCACCATCGGCGGTACGGTGATGCGCACCTTACTGCCCTTCGCGGCAATACGGGCGCGCCAGTTGTCGAGCTGGCTCCAGTCCGCGTCGCCGCTCAGGTTGATTTGCCCCTGCTGCGTCAGTACCGATCCGCTCAGCGTCGAGCTCATGCCGTTGAAGTTCATCGCGATCTGGCTCGGCTGCATGTCAAACGGCATAAAGTTGCCGTCAATATCCACGCCGCTGAGCCGCAGCTGGCCGAACAGCTGTGGGCTTTGCGCATTGCCCGCCAGGCGCAGGTTGGCGTTCACCATGCCCTCGGCTTTTTCCCCGCGCGCGAAAATCGGGTTCACCATCGCCAGGTTGAAGTTGCGGATAGTGACGTTGCCGCCCAGATTTCGCCGTCCCTGTGGGTCGGTAATTTGAACCTTGCCGTCAAACTGACCGTTGTTGGTGAGACGAATCAGCCAGCCCAGCTCCGCACGGTTGTTATGCAGGTCCGCGCTCAGGTTCAGGGTGTCGAAGGCCACCGGCAGCGGCGCGTCATTCACCTCCTGCGTCACCTTCACGTTACGCCCGGACAGCGTGACGCTACCCTGCGGCAGCCCCTCTTTGGTGGTGTCCCAGGCGACATCGGCTTTTCCGCTGAAGACGCCGCTGGCCTGGGTAGTATCCGGCATAAACGGTTTCAGCATCGCCAGATCGAAGCGGTTGAGGTTGATCTGCGCGCGTCCTTCCGCGCCCGCGTCGATGGTCTGCGGCACGCACAGTTCCGCATTCGGGTTGGTCCAGCAGTGCGGCCCAATGCTGATCTTCTGCTCGGCGTTGCGGTAGTCCAGCGCGATGGCGCGCGACAGCGCCAGCGGCCCGACCGGCGTGTTGAAACGGGTGTTATCCAGCGTCCCTTTCCAGCGCTCCTCTTTGCGGTCGAAGCTGCCGGTCAGGTGAAGCTGGCCGGAGACCGGCTCGCCCTGCACGCGCAGCTGCAGGTCGTGCTGCTTCTCGTTCCCTTTCGCGTCCAGGGTGACCAGGCTGATGTTGACGTCCGGCTGAGAAATGCGCTCCACGCGCAGGTTCAGGTTACCGCCGATCTGGTCAGTGGATTTCACATCCCCTTCCACACGAACGCGGGCAACGCTCAGCGCCTGCCAGCGCAGGTTATTGGCGGTAATGTCCGCCAGCAGCTGCGGCGCGTCTACCGTGCCGCGCACCTTCAGGAGCCCCTTCGCCGTACCGCCCAGGCCCGGCAGGGCGTTATCCAGGTTCGGCGCGTCGATGGTGGCGTCCAGATTGAGATCTTTCACCCCCAGCTCGCCTTTGATATCCGCCGTGTTGCGGCCCAGCGCCACGTGCAGACCCGGGATAATCCACTGCAGGTAGCTGTTGCCTTTCACCGAGCCTTCAACGTTTACCTTGTTCTGCTTCACGTTCCCGGTGAGCTTGATCTCCGGCACGTCCATCTGCCACGTGCCGCCGTACAGGCTGCCGCGGGTTTTGATCAGGCCATCCAGCTTCGACGGCCAGTCCGGCACCTCTTTGGCGGTGTTAATGCCCGTCAGCTTCAACTCGCCGCGCCAGCTGATCGCCTGCTGCCAGTCGAGCAGCGCGGTCAACTCGGTTTTGCCTTCCAGCGCCGCGACGGTCAGCTTGTCGAGGTTAACCTGCTGTTCGTTGCCCTTCGCATCCAGGGTGATGTTCGCGGGCGGCACGCCCTGCCCCTTCACTGCGGTGCGGAACGAGAGCGTATAGTCGGTCATCTTACCGCTCAGCTTCAGCTTCAGGTCATCGGCCTGGTACTGTTTTTCGCCGGTGAATGGCCAGTAAAGCTGCTTGCTGACCACCTCAAGATTGAGCGGCAGCCCGGCTTCCGCCAGCTGGGTTTGCGCACGCAGGACCATGTCTACCGGGCCGGAGAGATTGACCCCGACATCCAGCTTCTCGCGCAGCGCCCCGCCCACCTTGACCTTCACCTTCTCGCCTTTGAGCGGGTCAATGTTCAGGGCGCTATTCAGCGTGATATCCACCGGCCAGTTGTCGCGCAGCAGGGCGTTGCCTGACGCGTTCACCGAGCCCTGATTGGTGTCGATATCCAGCGCGTCGAGCTTCATGTTGCCGTCAATGCTGCTGACTTTCAGCAGCATGTTATAGACCGTCAGGTCGGTATCGCCTGTCAGGCGCAGCTGCTCGCCTTTGAACTCTTCAATATTGAGGTTCAGCGGCAGATGCACATCGGTCATTTCCGGCAGGACAGGCTTCGAGAAGAGGTCTTTCAGCGTTTCGCCCAGCGGCTTCTCTTCCGGCTGCGGGTTCTGGATCTTCGGCTCGACGATCTCTTCCTGCGCCACGTCGGCCACTTTCGGCAGCGCGATCAGCAAGCCCTGCAGGGAGGTTGGCGTCAGGGTGAGGTTTTTCTCCTGCCAGCGCAGGCCGGAGCTGAAATCCATCACGGACACGGTGGTGTCGTCGATTTTGATATTGACGTTATCAAGCGCCACCCGATAAAGCGCGATCGGGTACGGCGTGGAGAGATTCAGCGGACCGCTGTCCTCTTCCTCTACCGGCGCAGACTTCGGCATTTTCTTCGAATCTATCGCCACGTTGACGTCTTTTAGCGACAAGTCGTTGACGCAGAGCTTGCTGTCACGCAGACAGCCCAGCTTCACCGCCAGGTGAAACTCCCCGGCGTTCACCGCCACGCCCGGCTGCTCATAGCGGATGTTCTTCAGGCGCAGGTCGCGCCAGCCGCCCGTCACCTGGCCAATCTCCAGCCCCGGCACCCAGCGGTTCGCGGCGTTAAACAGCAGATGCAGCCCGGTCGTCGTTCCCACCAGAAACGCCACCGTACCGAGCAGCAGCACGATAAAAATCAGCACCCCGAGGCTTATCTTCTTCCATAAACTCATAATTCAGGCCCCAGACCGATGTAAAACTGTAATCCGTGTTCTTCTTTGTCGCCCACCGGCACGGCGAAATCGAGCTTAATGGGCCCGACGGGTGACTGCCAGCGTACGCCGACGCCCGCGCCGGTTTTAAAATCGCTGCGGCGGATATCGCTCACCGCTTCGCCGCCGTCGACGAACATGGCGCCCCACCATTTTCCGCTGACGTTGTACTGGTACTCCAGCGAGCCGGTAGCCAGCTTAGAGGCACCGATCAGCTTGCCGTCATCGTCCTTAGGCGCGATGGATTTGTATTTATAGCCACGGATGCTGCGATCGCCCCCGGCGAAGAAGCGCAGGTCCGGCGGGACCTTGTCGAAGTCGCCGGTTTCAATCCAGCCGAGGTTGCCGCGCACCACAAAGCGGTGTTTGTCATACAGCGTGCGGATCCAGACGTTCTGCGCCTGAATCACCGAGAAATCCACGTCGGAACCCCACATGGTGTTGGAGTAATCGATAGAGTAACGCTGGGAATCGCCCCAGGTCGGCATCAGGCCGCCGCGCGAGCGGGTGCGGCTGATCATCACCCCAGGATAGAGCAGCATGGTGGTGTTGGTGACGTTGGCCTGGGTAAAGTGATCCAGGCTCCAGCGCAGGTTGATGGCGCGCTGCCAGCCGCTGGAGAGATCCCAGTAACGCGACACGGCAAGCGTGGTGGAATCGGACTCGGTATCGTTCAGGTCGGTGCGCTTAAAGCCCCCCTGAACCAGGTAATATTGCTCAAGCGGATTTTTCAGCAGCGGCATTTTATAGCTGAAATCGAGCTGCTGTTCCGGGGCGGAAATGCTGGCGCTGGTGGTCAGGCTATGGCCGTAGGAGTTCATCCACGGCTTTTTCCAGGTGGCCTTCACGCGCGGGCCAACGTCCGTCGAATAGCCCACACCGGTTTCTATGGTGTTCTCGGTGCGCGGCGAAACAACGCCGTGCAGCGGCAAAACCTTGGTTTTGCGAGACTTATCAAATTCAGGGGCGACAACCACGGAGTTAAACCAGCCGGTGGCTGAGAGCCGTCGGTTCAGCTCTCCCAGGTCGCTCGACTGGTAGTAATCCCCTTTTTTAAAGGGCACGAGGTTTTGCAGGTACTCTTCACGAATTTGCGACCCTTCGAACGTCACGTCGCCAAAGCGGTAGCGTTCTCCGCTGTCGTAGTCGATATCCCAGAAGGCCTGACGTCGCGCCAGCGCAATGCCCAGCTGGCTTTTATTGAACTGGCTGTCAAAGTAGCCCTTACGCAGGGAAACGCTGGTCAGCTCTTTTTTGAAGTGGTCGTAGTCACCGTGGTTGAGCACGGTGCCGATTTTCGGCCGCGTGCTGAGCAGGTCCAGGTAATCCCGGTCGGTACGCGCCCCGCCGCGCAGGATGACGTTGGTGCCGCCAATCAGCACCGGCTCGCCCGGCGAAACGCGGGCAATAAGCACCTGGCGCCCCTTCTTTGGGGGCGGGCGGAGATCGAAATCAATGGTGGGTTCGTAATACCCTAGCGCTTTTAGTCCTTCACGGATGGCATCATCGACGCGCGCGCGGAAACGCCGGTCCGGCGTCACCTCATCACTCTGGATGGTCGATAGCTGCGCACGCACGTTTTTTTGTAGCGCCCCGGATAACCCCTCAACCTGCAAACGGACATTCGCCGCGCTGGCAATCCCGCTTGTCAGCAACAGACTGACTAAACATAACTGGCGGATTTTTGTCACGTTTTCTCCTGAATATCCCTGTTTCCACCCTGGAAGCAAATGAAGTGCCGCTCCGCGGCAAAATACGGCCTGTTGGCCAAAAACCCGAATCTCGGGTTGAAAATGGGTGTAACACCCAAATATTTCTTATGATTAAATCTAGACTCATTCAGCGCATTTATTGTGTTCAATTAAACGCGCCGTGACAACCTTAACCGAAACATCGCACCCCGGGAGGCCCCACCGTGAGTTTATTCGACAAAAAGCATCTGGTTTCACAAGCTGATGCATTACCGGGACGCAACACCCCTATGCCTGTGGCGACTTTACACGCCGTCAATGGCCATTCCATGACTAACGTTCCTGATGGCATGGAAATCGCCCTGTTCGCTATGGGCTGCTTCTGGGGCGTTGAGCGCCTCTTCTGGCAGTTGCCTGGCGTTTACAGCACGGCAGCCGGCTACACGGGCGGTTACACGCCGAATCCAACCTACCGCGAAGTCTGCTCCGGCGAAACCGGCCATGCGGAAGCGGTACGCGTAGTGTACGACCCGACGGTAATCAGCTACGAACAGCTCCTGCAGGTCTTCTGGGAAAACCACGACCCGGCGCAGGGCATGCGTCAGGGCAACGACCACGGCACGCAGTACCGCTCGGCTATCTATCCGCTCACCCCTGAGCAGGATGCCGCCGCGCGCGCCAGCCTTGAGCGTTTCCAGCAGGCCATGCGTGAAGCGGGCGATACACGCGAGGTGACCACGGAAATCACCACCGCGAAACCGTTCTACTACGCCGAGGACGATCACCAGCAGTATCTGCATAAAAACCCGTACGGCTACTGCGGAATCGGAGGTATCGGCGTCTGCCTGCCACCACAGCTGGCCTGATTATCAGCCGTTAGATCGTCGCCCGTACCGGGCAGCACCCGCTGTCCGGTCTGTTTTATGTAAAAATGTGACCTCTGGCAGATTTACATCTCTTTACGCTATACTAGCCGCTGAAATAATCGGCTCAACGCTACGAGCTGATGTTCAATGTGTTTCCACACAAATGGTATCAACTCCCCTTCTGAGGATCTGGCGAGAAGCCGGATAAACTATGTTAAACAGTATTTTAGTAATACTTTGTCTGATTGCCGTCAGTGCATTTTTCTCGATATCCGAGATCTCGCTGGCCGCGTCCCGTAAAATCAAACTGAAGCTGCTCGCCGACGAGGGCAACATCAACGCCTCTCGCATTCTCAAAATGCAGGAAAACCCCGGTACGTTCTTTACCGTGGTGCAAATTGGTCTGAACGCGGTGGCTATCCTGGGCGGTATCGTGGGCGATGCGGCGTTTTCCCCGGCGTTTTATAGCCTCTTTGCGCAGTACATGTCCGCCGAACTGGCCGAACAGCTGAGCTTTATCCTCTCCTTCTCGCTGGTGACCGGGCTGTTCATCCTCTTCGCCGACCTGACCCCGAAACGCATCGGTATGATTGCGCCAGAAGCCGTGGCTTTGCGTATCATCAACCCGATGCGCTTCTGCCTGTTTGTGTTCCGCCCGCTGGTGTGGTTCTTCAACGGCCTGGCAAACGTCATTTTCCGCATCTTTAAGCTGCCGATGGTGCGTAAAGATGACATCACCTCTGACGACATTTATGCGGTGGTGGAAGCCGGTGCCCTGGCCGGGGTACTGCGTAAGCAGGAACACGAGCTGATTGAGAACGTATTCGAACTGGAATCCCGTACCGTGCCCTCTTCCATGACGGGCCGTGAAAGCATTATCTGGTTCGATTTACACGAAGATGAGCAGAGCCTGAAGAACAAAGTGGCGCAGCATCCGCACTCTAAGTTCCTGGTCTGTAATGAAGATATTGACCACATCATCGGTTACGTCGACTCCAAAGACCTGCTGAACCGCGTGCTGGCGAACCAGAGCCTGGCGCTGAACAGCGGCGTGCAGATCCGCAATACCCTGATTGTGCCGGACACCCTGACGCTCTCAGAAGCGCTGGAAAGTTTCAAAACCGCCGGGGAAGACTTCGCGGTGATCATGAACGAATACGCGCTGGTGGTGGGCATTATCACCCTGAACGACGTGATGACCACGCTGATGGGCGACCTGGTAGGCCAGGGGCTGGAAGAGCAGATTGTTCAGCGTGACGATAATTCATGGCTGATTGATGGCGGCACGCCAATTGAAGACGTGATGCGCGTGCTGGATATCGACGAGTTCCCGCAGTCCGGAAACTACGAGACCATCGGCGGCTTTATGATGTTTATGCTGCGTAAGATCCCGAAACGTACCGACTCGGTGAAGTTCTCCGGCTACAAGTTTGAAGTGGTGGATATTGATAACTACCGCATCGACCAGCTGCTGGTGACGCGCATCGACAACAAACCGACCGTACTGGTGCCGAAGCTGCCGGATGCGGAAGAGAAGGTGTCGGCGTAAGGTTCCTGTCCCCACAAACATCAACGGCTCCCATCGGGAGCCGTTTTTTTAACTACTGCATAGCACGTTGGTTAAGCCATCTCAGTTTGCAGACGCATAACCTGACGGTTGACTTCGGACATCACAGACAGGTGCTGTTTGTCCTTCACTTTTGGGACAAGGATTTTGCCCTTATCAAACTCAAAAGCGCCAACATCCTTGATATACAACCGTCCACGGAACAGGATCTTCACGTACTTCGCCACCTGAAGCGGGTTGTAGCGTTGGAAAATTTTCATTCTTGTATCTCCTGCGAATCATACGCTCTTGCGGTGCCACAATCGGCCCGACTGTCCTGAGCGCAAATTTTAATGCCCAATGACTATAGACCAGAACTACGGTGTTACCCAGTGTGCATAAGTTTATTTACCGTTTGATTACAATTATTCAGAATAATCTTTGCAAAGCGTGACTGAGCGCAGTATAAGCCGTCGTTTTTTCATGGATATGTGCGTTCACCCGCAAAGTGGCATCGGGATTGCGGGAAAACCACATTGATCGCACTTATCATTAAAAGTGCATGACCAAGTGGTCGGATCACCTGCAAACAATAAGGAAACGCCATGACCCTACGTAATATCCTTGCAGCAGCCTGCCTGCTGCTGCCCCTGTGGGCGAGTGCTCACAACATTGAAAAAGGACAACGTGTACCGTCAGTCGGCATTGCTGACCGGGGAGAATTGATTCTCGACAATGATAAGTTTAGCTACAAAGCCTGGAATAGCGCGCAGCTCGCGGGCAAAGTGAGAGTTGTACAACATATTGCCGGTCGTACATCTGCAAAAGAGAAAAATGCCAACCTGGTGGAGGCGATCAAGGCGGCAAAATTCCCACACGATCGTTACCAGACCACCACGATCGTGAATACCGATGACGCCATTCCGGGCTCCGGGATGTTTGTGCGTTCAAGCCTTGAGAGCAATAAAAAGCTCTACCCATGGTCGCAGTTTATCGTCGACAGCAACGGCGTCACCCGTAAGGCCTGGCAGCTGGAGGAAGAGAGCTCTGCGATTGTCGTGCTGGATAAGAACGGCCGCGTACAGTGGGTGAAAGACGGGGCGCTGACCCAGGAAGAGGTGCAGCAGGTTGTCGACCTGCTGCATAAGCTGCTGGCTCAATAAAGAGAGACGCGGAAGCCGGGATTGAGGAAGGATTCGCGCGGGGTGTAGTCCAGCGGCTTACCCTGCCAGTCATGAACATGCGCCCCGGCGGCCGCGGCAACGGCATGCCCGGCGGCGGTGTCCCAGACGTTCGTCGGCCCAAAGCGGGGATAGAGCTGAGCTTGTCCTTCCGCCACCAGGCAGAATTTCAGCGATGAGCCAATCGAGGTGGTCTGGTGTTCACCCAGCTGCTGCAGATACTCCTGCAGCTCGCTGTCGCTGTGCGAGCGGCTAATCACCACCAGCGGCGGACGCGCGTCGCGCACCTGGATCTGCTTGCGCACGCCGCACTCTTCTTTCCACGCCTTTCCTTCCGCAGCGCTGTACATCACCTTCATGACCGGCGCGTAGACCACGCCCAGCACCGCTTTACCCTTCTCAATCAGGGCGATATTGACGGTGAATTCACCGTTGCGCTTGATGAACTCTTTTGTCCCGTCCAGGGGGTCCACCAGCCAGTAGCGCTGCCAGTGCTGGCGCTCTTCCCAGCTTTGCGGCGCTTCTTCTGACAGGACGGGGATGTCCGGCGTTAAGGCCTGTAACCCTTTCAGGATCACCTTATGCGCCGCGATATCTGCCGCCGTGACCGGAGAGTCGTCCGCTTTGCTGACAACCTCCATGGGTTTACTACCGTCATACACCTGCATGATGGCATCCCCCGCATCCCGTGCGAGCTGACAAATTTTATCTAGCATTTTCCACCTCTTTGTTAACGCAGTGAGGTTAACTCTTTGTTTTAGTTATATCGTAATGTGAACAATTCCGCTATCTGTGAAGCAATTCCGGTTTCAGGTTGCTTTTTTCTGTCAGGATTCACATTTATGTAAGCAACACGTTATAGATACATACTCTTTTGTGGCCTGGATCGAAAAAAGGACTCTTCTGATGATTAAGTTTAGCGCAACGCTCCTGGCGACGCTGATTGCGGCGAGCGTGCAGGCAGCGACGGTCGATTTACGTATTCTGGAAACGACCGATCTGCACAGCAACATGATGGATTTCGATTACTACAAAGATACCCCGACGGAAAAATTCGGACTGGTACGCACGGCGAGTTTGATCAATGCGGCGCGCGGCGAAGTGAAAAATAGCGTGCTGGTCGATAACGGCGATCTCATTCAGGGCAGTCCGCTCGGGGACTACATGGCGACCAGGGGGCTGAAAAAAGGCGAGATCCATCCTGTTTATAAAGCGATGAACACCCTGGACTATACCGTCGGTAACCTCGGCAACCATGAATTCAACTACGGTCTGACATACCTGCATGATGCCCTGGCAGGTGCAAAATTCCCGTACGTTAACGCCAATATCATCGACGTTAAGACCCAAAAGCCGCTTTTTACGCCTTACCTGATTAAAGAGACTGAGGTTGTCGATCAGGACGGGAAAAAACAGACGCTGAAAATCGGCTATATCGGTTTTGTCCCGCCGCAGATCATGACGTGGGATAAGGCCAACCTCGACGGTAAGGTGACCGTTAACGACATCACCGAAACCGCGCGTAAATACGTGCCGGAAATGCGCGAAAAAGGCGCCGATCTGGTGGTCGTTGTCGCCCACTCGGGCCTCTCCGCCGATCCGTACCAGGCCATGGCAGAAAACTCCGTTTACTACCTAAGTGAGGTCCCGGGCGTCGATGCGATCCTGTTCGGTCACGCCCACGCGGTCTTCCCGGGCAAAGACTTTGCCAGCATCAAAGGGGCCGATATAGAGAAAGGGACGCTTAACGGCGTGCCGTCGGTGATGCCGGGCATGTGGGGCGACCATCTTGGCGTGGTGGATCTGGTGCTGAATAACGACGGCGGCCGCTGGAAGGTCACGCAGTCAAAAGCCGAAGCGCGCCCAATTTACGACGCTGCGGCGAAAAAATCGCTGGCGGCGGAAGATAAAAAACTGGTCGACGTGCTGAAGCACGATCACGACGCCACGCGCGAATTCGTCAGCAAGCCGATCGGCAAATCCGCCGACAGCATGTACAGCTTCCTGGCGCTGGTGCAGGACGATCCGACCGTCCAGGTGGTTAACATGGCGCAGAAAGCCTATGCCGAACACTTTGTGCAGGGCGATCCGGATCTGGCGAAACTGCCGGTGCTCTCCGCCGCAGCGCCATCCAAAGTGGGCGGGCGTAAGAATGACCCGGCAAGCTATGTGGAGGTCGAAAAGGGCCAGCTCACCTTCCGTAATGCCGCCGATCTCTATCTCTACCCGAATACGCTGGTGGTGGTTAAAGCCACCGGGAAAGAGGTAAAAGAGTGGCTGGAGTGTTCTGCCGGACAGTTTAACCAGATTGACCCACACAGCAGCAAGCCGCAGTCGCTGATTAACTGGGACGGCTTCCGCACCTACAACTTCGACGTGATCGACGGCGTGAACTACCAGATTGACGTCACCCAGCCGGCGAAATATGACGGCGAGTGTCAGGCGATCAACCCGCAGGCGGAGCGCATTAAAAACCTGACCTTCAACGGCAAGGCGATCGACCCGAATGCCACTTTCCTGGTGGTGACCAATAACTACCGTGCCTACGGCGGTAAGTTTGCCGGTACGGGAGATGGCCACATCGCCTTTGCCTCGCCGGACGAGAACCGCTCTGTGCTGGCGGCGTGGATCAGCGCGGAGTCGAAAAAGGCCGGCGAAATTCATCCGGCGGTGGATAACAACTGGCGTCTGGCGCCGATCCACAGCGATACGCCGCTGGATATCCGCTTTGAAACGTCACCGTCCGAGAAGGCAGCCGCGTTTATTAAGGAGAAGGCGCAGTATCCGATGAAACAGGTGGCGACGGATGATATTGGGTTCGCGATTTATCACCTGGATTTAAGTAAGTAGCGGCGATTGTGCCGGGTGGCGCTTCGCTTAGCCGGCCTACGGGATGGAAGATTATGGGTAGGCCGGGTAAGGCGAAGCCGCCACCCGGCTTTTACGCCGCGCGCTCGTCCCGATTCGCCATCACCTTCGGCGTATTCACCTCAATCCAGTCCGCCAGCGCGGCGACTTTCTCGCTGACCTCGATCCCCATCGGGGTCAGGCTATACTCTACGTGCGGCGGCACAACCGGGTACGATACGCGATCGACAAACCCGTCCTGCTCCAGCGCCTGAAGCGACTGGGACAGCATCTTTTCGCTCACCCCGCCCATTTTACGGCGCAGATCGCTAAAGCGATGCGTTCCCTGGCGCAGCGCCAGCAGAATCAGTACCCCCCAGCGGCTGGTAACGTGTTTGAGCACCTCTCGTGAAGGGCACTGTTCCGCGAAGAGATTGCCATCGCGCAATTGTTCGCTGAGCGTCGGTATCGTTGTTTTCATACTTACCTTTTTGTACGTACTTACTAAAAGTTAGCTATGGTGCTAGTGTGCCACAACACCAGATAAACACGAAGGAGATTCATCATGATCGCGATTACCGGCGCCACCGGCCAGCTTGGCCATCTCGTTATCGAACAGCTGTTGAAAACCGTACCGGCTAACCAGATTGTGGCTATCGTACGTAACCCGGCAAAAGCTGAAGCCTTAAGCCAGCAGGGAATTGTGGTTCGTCAGGCGGACTACACGGATGAAGCCGCATTCACCGCCGCGCTGAACGGCGTGGATAAGCTGCTGCTGATCTCGTCCAGCGAAGTCGGCCAGCGCGCGACCCAGCACCAGAACGTGATTAACGCCGCCAAAACGGCAGGGGTGAAATTTATCGCCTACACCAGCCTGCTGCATGCGGATACCTCGCCGCTCGGTCTGCACGTTGAACACGTTGCCACTGAAAAAGCGCTGGCGGCGTCCGGCATTCCTTATGCCCTGCTGCGCAACGGCTGGTATACCGAAAACTATCTGGCGAGCGCGCCGCCTGCACTGGAACACGGCGTGTTTATTGGTGCGGCAGGCGAAGGCAAAATTGCCTCTGCCACCCGCGCAGACTATGCCGCGGCGGCAGCGAAAGTGATTGCTGAAGAGGGCCATGCGGGCAAGGTGTATGAACTGGCGGGCGACCACGGCTGGACGCTGAGCGAACTGGCGGCTGAACTCAGCAAACAGAGCGGAAAGCCGGTCACCTACCAGAATCTCAGCGAAGCGGATTTTGCTGCCGCGCTGAAGAGCGTCGGCCTGCCTGCCGGTCTGGCCGATATGCTGGCGGACTCCGATATCGGGGCCTCCAAAGGCGGGCTCTTTGACGACAGCCATACGCTGAGCAAACTGATCGGGCGCCCAACCACTACGCTGGCGGAGAGCATTAAAGCCATCCTGTAATGGTTACGGGATGGTTATTTTTTGTGGCATCCCCTCGGGTCATCTTTGATAATGAAAAGATGACCCACGAGGAGGCTCACCGTGCAAGGCGTACCGGAACAGTTTAATGATGAAAGAGACAGCGCGCGCTTTCGCCATCTGGCGCAGCTACCGGGCCTGGAGCTGTATCACGCGCATATTTCTGACTACGCCTTTGAGCCTCACACCCATGAAGCCTTCGGCATCGGCACGATTGAAACCGGTGCCGAACGCTTTCGCTATCGCGGCAGCCAGCATCTCGCGGCGGAGAAATCCGTCGTTACCATGAACCCGGACGAGATCCACACCGGCGAATCCGCCACCGAGGGCGGCTGGCGCTACCGGATGGTCTATATCGAACCCGATCTGCTGGAAGAGGTGACCGGCCTCCGACACTGGTGGTTCAGCGACGTGACCCGTCATGATCCGTTACGCTCACAGCAAATCGGCAGGCTTATTTACGGCTTGTGGCACACGGACGATCCGCTTGCGCAAAAAGGTTTACTGCTGGATCTGATTGAGACCTTCCAGCCGTTTGCCCACCACGCGCCACGGGTTCAGGAAGGCGCGCACCGCTTCGAACGGGTACGCGAGTACCTGCACGACAACTATATGCGCGCTCTGACGCTGGACGAGCTGGCCAGCGTCGTCTCGCTCAGCCCGTATCATTTCCAGCGCCAGTTCAAAGCCCATTTTCACGTGACGCCGCATCAGATGCTGATGGCCATTCGACTCTGGCGCGCCAAAGCGTTTCTCACCCACGGCATGCCCGCCGCAGAGGTTGCCGCCGTGCTCAGAGACAGTGCGCACATTCAGATGTTTGAAGCAGAATGGAGAAACCGTAAAGGCAGACGACAGGGCAAACCGGAATTTGTTCCGGCTTATACAATGGAAGATGCCATGGGAGTGATCAGAAACTTTGTGGGATGCCCGTACAATAAGATGATCACTCCTGCAGAGGGAATCTCAGCCCGGTTTATTGATGCAGGCCATTTGCTGGGCTCTGCAAGTATTGAGTTGACGATCAGGGAGGAGGATACAGAGAAAAAGATTGTATTCTCCGGAGATATTGGAAATACCTGCCAGCCCTTGATCAAGGATCCTGAGTATCTGCACCATGCAGATTATATAGTTATGGAATCCACTTACGGTGACCGCAGTCATGGAGAAAAGCCTGATTATGTGAAACTGTTGTCAGAAATCATCCAGGAAACCTTTGACAGAGGAGGAAATCTTGTGATTCCTTCTTTTGCAGTGGGACGTACGCAGGAAATGCTGTACTTTATCAGACAGATCAAGGCAGACGGACTGGTGTATGGACATGACGGATTTAAAGTATATGTGGACAGTCCTCTTGCAAATGAAGCTACCACGATTTTCTCGGAGCATCAGTATGACTGTTTTGATGAAGAAGCGATGGAACTGATCCAAAAGGGAATTAATCCAATCAGTTTCCCTGGATTGAAGGTTTCCGTCACCAGTGATGATTCGAAGTCGATCAATTATGATGAGGAGCCCAAGGTAATCATTTCAGCCAGTGGTATGTGTGATGCAGGACGTATCAAGCACCATCTGAAACATAATCTGTGGAATGAGAAGAATACGATTCTTTTTGTAGGATATCAGGCGGTCGGTACTCTTGGAAGAGCACTGATCGAGGGAGCAGCAGATGTGAAACTGTTTGGTGAACCTGTTCATGTGGCAGCGCATATCTGCCAGATGCCGGG
>OGYD01000911.1_pt1 | contig 24119 bp, 32 predicted proteins | sample 1576441 | NCBI WGS metagenome assembly OGYD01 (sample SAMEA3541537, study PRJEB24748) | human gut metagenome | biome: human gut; feature: human-associated habitat; material: faeces | place: China | collected 2012 | reverse complement strand
TCAATTCTTTATCGTCAAAGAGGAACAAAAATATATCCTGGTAAAAACGTTGGTATCGGTAGTGATGATACTGTATACGCTAAAATGGATGGATATGTAAAATTCGAAAGAGTCGGAAAAGATAGAAAACAAGTAAGTGTTTATGCAGAAAGAGCATAAACTCTTTTTTTATTGTTTTTTTAGATACAATAGGGTATAATACATAAAGAGATTGGGTGTGATACTATGTTTACAGATGAGGTAATCGTTGAATTATATGCAGGTGATGGTGGAAATGGTTGTATGGCCTTTCGTCGTGAAAAATTTGTACCAATGGGAGGTCCATTTGGCGGAAATGGTGGTAGAGGAAGTAACATCATTTTTAAAGTAGATGAGGGTCTAAATACATTAGTTGATTTAAGATATAATCGTATAATTAGAGGTAAAAAAGGAACAAATGGTGAAGGTAAAGCTAAAAATGGTAAAAACGCAGAAGATTTGATTATTAAAGTTCCAATAGGAACAGTTATTACTGATGTTGAAACTAATTTAATAATAGCTGATTTAACTAAAAAAGATGATGAGGCTATAATTGCATATGGAGGACGTGGTGGACGTGGAAATATTGCCTTTGCAACAAGAACTAATCCAGCTCCTTCATTTGCTGAAAACGGAGAACCAGGTGAATATAAAAAAGTAAAAGTTGAATTAAAATTACTTGCCGATGTAGGTTTAGTTGGACTTCCAAGCGTTGGAAAATCAACTATTATATCTAAAATATCAGCATCAAAACCTAAAATAGCCGCTTATCATTTTACGACATTAACTCCAAATTTAGGTGTTGTTAGAGTAAGCGATAGTAAATCCTTTGTTGTAGCTGATTTACCAGGATTAATTAAGGGAGCATCATTAGGAGAAGGTCTTGGTGATAAATTCTTAAAGCATATAGAAAGAACTAGAATAATAGCTCATGTTATTGATATGAGTGGTTTTGAAGGAAGAAATCCTTATGAAGATTATCTTTTAATTAATAAAGAGTTAGAAGACTTTAATAAATCGTTGCTTTTAAAACCTCAAATCATTATAGCCAATAAAATGGATATTCCAACTTCAACTGAAAATTTAAAAGAATTTAGAAAAAAAGTAAAAAATGTTGACATCTTTGAAGTGTCTGCAATGAATAATCAAGGAATGAAAGAGGTTTTGATTAAGCTTTCAAAAATGTTAGATACGATTGAAAAGAAACCATTATATGAAGAAGAAAAGTTTGAAAGTCATATCTTATATAAATTTAAAAAAGAACAACCCTTTAGTATTACTAAGGATGGAAATGTATGGGTTGTATCAGGAAAAGAAGTAGAAAAATTACTTAGAATGACACGTTTTACAACTGATGAAGCTGCTAAAAGATTTGCAAACAAATTAAGAAGAATGGGAATAGATGAAAAATTAAAAGAAATGGGAGCAGTAGATGGTGATTATGTTCGTATCCTAGATTTAGAATTTGAATTTAGTGAAAATTAAAAAATGTCTTAAGACATTTTTATTTTGTTATATATATCATCAATTGGTAATATTTCTTGTTTTTCTTTATAATAAGGCTTTAAATGTAAATGATAATGTTTAACTTCTTGAACATCACCATTATTTTGAATTAAAGTTAAACCATCAATTTTTAATTTATCCTCCAGTAATTTTTTTAAATTACGAGCAACACTCATAATATGTGATAATGTAGCATCATCAATATCAACTAAATCAGTATAATGTTTTTTAGGAATTATTAAAGTATGACCATTACTATCTGGATTTATGTCTAAATACGAAATAACAACATCATCTTCATATATTACTTTTGAAGGAATTTTTTTATTAGCAATTTCACAAAAAATACAATTCATTCTATCACCCTTTCAATAATTAGTATATCATAAAATTTAAAGTATAAGATAAAAAAATATAGTCACAATATAAATGAGTGTGATAATATGGCAATTTTTACATATATATTTATTTTTGTTTCAAAAATTATTGAAAATGCTATTGGAACTTTAAGACTAATCGTCGTTTCGAATGGGAAAAAAATACTTGGAGCAATTCTTCAATTAATTATAGCTTTAGTTTGGGTCTTGTCAACAGGATTGGTGGTAGTTAATGTTAATAAGGATCCATTAAAAATTGTATTTTTTTGCTTAGGATCATTAGTTGGATCTTACTTAGGCAGTATCATTGAAGAAAAACTTGCCTTAGGATCAAATATGTTAACATGTATTACTGATAAAAATAATGGAATGATTGATTACATTAGAAAGAGAGGATATGCCCTAACTTGTGTAGAAGGAAAGGGTAAGGATAGTGATAAAAACGTTTTATTTATAATGATTAAAAGAAAAGAAATGTATAAAGTGGTTAAAATGTTAAAGAGAAAAGATAAAAATTCTATGATTATATCAGAAGTTGCAACCACAGTTAATGGTGGTTATAATGAGAATTAAAAAGTAAAAAAGCCTTATCAGTTATTATATAGCAATCATTAGATATTTCTTTTAGTTTTTTAGGAGAATCAATCGTCCAAATAAATAATTGCTGTATTCCTTCATATTTTTCATAAAAATCAAGTGGAATTAATAAAAAAGGGAAAACAGATATATCTTTATTTCTATTTAAAACTTTTCCAACAAGTAGACCACAATTTGAATAGTCCTTTTTTAAATCAGTAATTAAATCATAATTAAAACTAGTTAGATAGATATTTAAATAACTATATTTTTTTAATAATTTTAATAATTTTTTCTTTTGATAAGTATTATAATTTTTTTCTTCTTTTATTTCAATGATAATAATTTTATCATTTTTTATTTGCTTTAATACTTCGTTTAAAGTAGAAATCCTATATACTTTATTATGATTTTTAAATTTAACTTCTTTCAATTGTTTTAAAGTCATATTTTTAATCGTACCGATTTTATTACTATTTAAATTAATAGTAGCATTGTGATTTATTACAAATTTATTATCTTTTGTAATTCTAATATCAAATTCAACTCCATCAATATATGGTTTTGATAAAGAATTTAAAATTGCTTCTTTAGAATTTTCAGCTAAATCGTCATCATTACCACGATGAGCAATAAACTTATACATATAATCACCAATAAAGTATATTAAAATAAGAAAAAAACTATTACTTAGTAATAGCTTTAGTTTTTTCATTTTCAATTTCTTTAGGTAAATCAATTCTTAAATTGTTATAAACTGATTTATTTTTTGTAGCAACATCTATGATATTACTATCATTATCAATATAACTAATTAATTTATTAAGATATGTTGATTTAATTGAAATTTTAAGTCTTGTAATATCTTCTTTTTTAATTAATTTATAATCAATATTTTCAAGTATTCTAGCGATAGCACTTATAGTTTGTGGTGTACGCATACGTGAATTATTTGATACAATTAAATTCTTTATTTCTGATAAATCTATTATTTCATTTTCTAAAAATGTTTTCTTCAAATAAACAATTAAATCATAAGAACTTTGAATATTAGTATATCTATTATAAGTAGAATGAACTGTATCATTATTTATATAATAGGATTCAAGATTTAAGTTTAATAAATTATTTATTTGTTCTTTTAATACATTTTCATCAAAATTAATTTCATAAGTATACATTGTTTCTTTATCACAAAGATATAGAGTTTTATTCATAAACATGCCCCTTTCTTTTACGAGTTTGATATTTTAACACTTATTTTTATATTTGTCAAATAATATCAAAAATGATATAATTATCTAGGTGATAATATGATATATTTAGATTATTCGGCTACAACGCCTGTAAATGAAGAAGTACTAGATAGCTTTAATAAAGTTTGTCGTGAATTTATTGGAAATCCAAATTCTTTACATAAATTGGGTGTGAAGTCAAAACAATTAGAAGAAAGTGCAACTAAACAAATTGCAAATATTATGGGAGTAGAACCAAATGAAATAATTTATACAAGTGGTTCTTCAGAGTCAAACAATTTAGCAATTAAAGGAATAGCTTTAAAATATTTAAATCGTGGTAAAAAAATAATTACAACTAATTTAGAACATTCATCTATATATGGACCAATAGGTTATTTACAAAAGTTAGGCTTTGAAGTAGAGTTTGTTAAAACAAATGAACATGGAGTAGTTGATATTAACCATTTAGAAAGTTTAATAGATGATGATGTAATACTTGTAACTATAGCTTCTGTTAATAGTGAAACAGGTCTAGTTCAGCCAGTTGAAAGAATAGCTGAAATGTTACAAGATAAAAAATGCTTTTTTCACGTAGATGCTACTCAAAGTGTAGGAAAAGTACGTATGAATTTAAAAAAAGTTGATCTAGTTAGTTTTTCAGCTCACAAATTTTATGGTATAAAGGGAGTAGGTTGCCTTATTAAAAAAGATGGCATTAATCTAGAACCACTTATCCATGGCGGAAAAAGTACAACTAAATTTCGTAGTGGTACCCCAGCTTTACCACTTATAGCATCAATGGCTAAAGCATTAAGACTTGCTGATTTAAGTATCAGAGATAATTATGAACACGTTAAATATTTAAAATCAAAATTAATTGAAAAACTTAGTATGTATAAACAGGTAACAATTAATAGCAACGAGTATTGCTTGCCACATGTTTTAAATATAAGTGTTATGTTCGCTAAACCAGAAACATTTTTACACGCTCTAGAAGAATATGATATTTTTATATCAACTCAGAGTGCCTGTTCAACTAGTACAATTAGTAGAGCTGTTTTAGAGCTAACAAAAGATGAAGATAAAGCAGAACATAGTTTACGTATTAGTCTTTCAGGATTAACAACAAAAGAAGAAATAGATGCCTTTTTAAAGGCTTTTGATGAATGTTATAATCATTTAAAATTAAAGTAGGTGAAAATTTGAAGTTACTTAGAATAAGTGCAATTTGGTGTTCTAGTTGTATCATAACATATCATATTTGGGAAGAATTAAAAGAAAAATATCCTTCCTTTACTTTTGAGGAATTAGATTACGATTCGGATGAAGAAGAAATAAAAAAATACCAAATAGGTAAAATAATTCCTGTAATTATCATTTTAAATGATAAAAATGTCGAAATAGGTCGAATTATAGGAGAAAAAAGTAAAAAAGAGATTATAGAGACAATTGATAGTTTGCGAGGTTAAAGTATGTTAAAAAAGAAAATAGTATTACTTTTATTATTATTAATTCCAACATTAGTAAGTGCAAAAGAAGTAAACTTATATTTATTTCATGGTGATGGTTGTCCACATTGTGCAAAGGAAAGAGAATATTTAAAAGAAATTGAAAAGGAATATGATGATGTAAATATTCATTTATACGAAGTATGGTATGATACTGATAATCAGGAATTGATGGCAAAGGTAAAGAAAGAATTAAACTCTTCAACTAACTATGTTCCACTTACAATTATCGGAGATAAATATACAGTTGGATTTAACGATAATACTAAATTGATGATAAAAAATAATATTGAGAAGTGCTTAAAAGAAGATTGTGAAGATGTAGTAGGGAACGTTTTAGCTGGTAAAACAGCTAATGAAACAACTATCAAAAAAGAAGTAAAAGAACCAAAAAAAGATAAAGATGATAGTATTAAGGATTTACCTATCTTAGGAAAAGTTGATGTAAAGAAGGTTTCATTACCAATTATTGCAGCTGTTATTGGACTTGTTGATGGTTTTAATCCATGTGCTATGTGGGTGTTAGTTTTCTTAATAAGCATGTTACTCGGAACAAAAGATCGTAAAAAAATGTGGATTTTAGGACTAACATTCCTATTTACATCAGCGTTTATATATTTATTGTTTATGGTAGCTTGGCTAAATGTAGCCATAAAAATGAATACGGTTATTTGGTTAAGAATTACTATTGCTATTATTGCTATAATTGCAGCTTTTATAAATTTGAAAAGTTTTTATAAAAGTTTAAAAAAAGACACTGGATGTGAAGTAGTAGATAGTAAAAAGCGAAAAAATATAATCGAAAAAATTAAGAAATTTACGCTTGAAAAAAGTTTAATTTTAGGACTACTAGGTGTTATGACACTAGCAGTATCAGTTAATTTTATTGAGCTTGCATGTTCAGCTGGATTGCCATTATTATTTACTCAAATTTTAGCTCTTAATAATTTAAGTAAATTATCTTATATGATTTATATTCTTATCTATATCTTCTTCTTTTTAATAGATGATATAATTGTATTTGTGATTGCAATGTTCACTTTAAAAATAACAGGAATTTCAAATAAATATAGTAAGTATTCTCATCTTATTGGTGGAATAATTATGTTGCTTATCGGACTTCTTATGATTATAAAACCAGAATGGTTAATGCTTAATTTTTAAAAAATGTCAAATATTTACATTTGTTGACATAAAAAAATAGACAATTATGTCCTAATAGTCTATAATTAAGATGGTGATTAGATGGAAGAAAATGAAGTTGTTTTGGACTTAAGTGATAAAAAAATACTAATTGTAGATGATAATAAATTAAACCTTAAGGTTGCAGAAAGATTAATTCAAAAATATAATCCACAAATAGAAACGGTTGAAAGTGGTTTTGAATGTTTAAAAAAAATAGAAGACGGTAATATATATGATTTGATTTTTATGGATGATATGATGCCTGAGATGTCAGGTACAGAAACACAGAAAAAATTACATGAAAATGGATATGATAGACCAATTGTTGTACTTACTGCTAATGCTGTTGCTGGGGCTCGTGAAAACTATTTGAAGGAAGGTTTTGATGATTATATTTCAAAACCAATTATAAAAACGGAATTAGAAAGAATTTTAAAAACTTTTATGGGATAAAAAAAGAAATGTTTAATGATTAACATTTCTTTTTGCTTGTTTTATTTTATTTGATTTTTCTAATTTTTTAATTCTTTTTTGCTCTTTTTCTTCAAATTTGATATTTTCAATAATATCAATAAATAAATCACGAAATTTTGAATTACTTTTAAGTTTTAAGGCTTTGTTTAATATTAATACTAAAGTTTCCTTATCAATAATCATACTCGTAGTATGAGTATTATCATAACTATTTTTAAGGATATTATTAATTTTAACAAAATTTAATTTTCTTTCGCTGTATATAACATGAGGAATAAATGAGTAATTTTTATTATTTTTATTGAATGATTCTGTAGTTGATGTGATTGGAATAGTTATAACGTATTTTTGGGCAGGGTTATTATATATAACAATACAAGGTCGATTTTTCTTGTTATCTTTTTTACCATCTTTAAAATGTAAAGTATCATGATAAACAATTTCACCTATTTTAAACATATAATCACTCCCATTGATTGTTTGTTATTTTAACATTATAAAACGAAATAGTCAAATATCATTTACACTTTATGTAAAATATGATAATGTATTCTTGATTGTGAGGAAGCAGTAGTAATGGAGTTAGAAGTAAGATTTTTAAAAAAATGTGATATTAAAGAAACAACAAAATTAATAAGTAATTTTTTTAATATAAAAGATATGAATAACGGATATGAAAAGATTACGAGAAAGGGATTAGATAAATCAATTATTGCTATTATGAATAATGAAATAATAGGACATATATTAATTGAAGAAAAATATGATGCAAACGAAGATAAAATATTTTATTGGTTAAATTATGTGTGCGTAAAGGATGAATATCAAGGATATGGAATAGCATCAAGAATGCTTAAAAAATTAGAACAGTATGCTAAAGATAAAGACATATATTGTATTCAATTTAAATCTAGTAATTTTCGAAAAAAAGCACATGCTTGTTATCTTAAAAATGATTATAAAAAATTAGATACAACGGTTTTTCAAAAAATAATTTAGATAATGTATCAATATAAAAATGGTTTTAATAGTCAATAACAATATTCCAATTTCTTTATTAATCATAAGATAATATAGAAAGGGGAGTTAAAAATGGGTTGTGAATATTCTAATAAAATTGAAAAGATTTTAGAAGAAGGAAAACGTTGTAAAGAAAAAATGGGGGTATTTGGTCCAACCGGTCCAACAGGACCTCAAGGTCCCGCTACAATAACAATAGGAACAACAACAACTGGAAATCCTGGAACAAATGCATCTGTTACTAATGTTGGTACAAATGAAAATGCAATTTTGAATTTTACTATTCCAGCAGGTGCGACAGGTGCACAAGGAATTCAAGGTCCGACTGGCCCAACCGGACCACAAGGAATTCAAGGAGCTGCAGGTGTACAAGGAGAAATTGGTCCAACCGGTCCAACAGGTCCGACTGGTCCAAGTGGAGAATCAGCTTTATCTTATGGTAGTAAATATGATACCACTACAGATACAATAAGTTTGACAGCAGATACAGATAGTCCTGTTCCATTAACAACAACCGCACCTTTATCCGGAATAACTGGAACAAATGCTAATACTTTAACAATCACTGCAAATGGTGTTTATAAAATTGATTATTTTTTTAATGGATCACCTAGTGTAGAAGCAACACTTACTTTGTCTGTTTCTCAAAATTCTAATCCAATAAGTAGTTCAACAATTATTAAAGAAGTGCAAGCAAATACTGATGATATATTAAACGGAAGTATAATCGTATCTTTATCCGCAAATGATGAAATAGGATTAAGCTTGAGTTCAAACGTAAATGCCACAGTATCTACTGCTGATGGAACAAATGCTTTTATAAATATTGTAAGATTATCGTAATTGTAAAATGGTAGTTTATGCTACCATTTTTATGATATTTATGTTATAATCTAACATATTTAATAATTAATATAAATGGAGGATTAAAGTGAAATTAGATTTTTTAATAAACATTTTACTAAGTGATAAACCTAGTAAAAATATCAAGTTCAATGAAAAACAAATTTTTGAAATGATACCAGAATTGTCAGCGTGTAAAAACTTTAACCAGAATAACATTTGGCACATTTATGATGTGTATGATCACATTCTACACGTTGTAGATGGCGTTCCTAATAGTCTTGCACTGAGAATGGCTGCTTTATTTCACGATATTGGAAAACCATTCGTTTATACTGAAGATGAAAATGGAATAGGTCATTTTTATGATCATTGGAATAAATCTAATGAAATATTTTTAAATTTTATTTCAAAATATGATTTAAACGAAGAAATTAAAAATACAATCTCAAAATTAATATTGTATCATGATTTAAATATCGAAAAATTAAAAGAAGAAGATTTGTTAAAATTACTTAATACTTTTAATAAAGATGAAATAATTAAATTATTTCAATTAAAAAAAAGTGATTTACTAGCTCAAAATAAAAAATTTCATTATTTGTTAGATGATTATAAAAAACAACAAGAAAAATTACTAAAATTAATAAATAAATAATGGACGTTATAAAAATAATGTTTTAATTTTTACTAATATTTACTATACATGATATAATACTTGTAGGATGAAAGATAAAGGATTGTGACATGAATGCTAAAAAAATTAATTATTAATAACTATAAATGGATTATTTTTTTCATTTGTTTGCTTTTGTTTTTTGCGTTAGCAGAGGATGTTTTTAATCACGATATAATGAATGGGGACGTTATTGGTTATAAATTTGTATCAACATACTTAATTCATGATTCTATTACTGGGTTTGTAAAAATGATAACATGGTGTGGAAGTGCTACTTGTTTAATATTATTAACTATTGTTTTATTTGCTTTTATTAAAAACAAAAAAATAGGAATTTTAATAGGAACAAATTTAGTTATAATTACTATATTAAATCAAATTTTCAAATTTATTCTTCAAAGACCGAGACCAACAGAATTTAGAATCATTGATGAAACAGGTTATAGTTTTCCATCAGGACATTCAATGATAAGTATGGCATTTTATGGATTTCTAATTTATTTGATTTATAAAAATATTAAAAATAAGAGTTTGAAGATAGTTTTGATTAGTTTATTATCTTTATTAATAATAATGATTGGTATTAGTAGAATTTATTTAGGAGTTCATTATACAAGCGATGTTTGTGCTGGCTTTTTAGTATCAATATCATATTTGATAATTTATATAAATTGTGCAAATAAAATTATTTTTGCCGAAGAAAAAACAACTGAAATTAAAAAATAAAATATATTAAATCCAATAGTAGAAGGTGAATACTTTGAAAGTAGAAGATTTAAAAAAAGATTATGATAAGTTGCAAATTAAATATGGGGCTAAAAACCTAGATTCTATATATAATGGTGGATGCGAAGATAACCCAGATATTTGTTTTGTTTTTATGAATCCTACTGGTAGAAACATTGCAAGTGATAAGTCTTGGGAGGGAAGAAAGTCACCTTGGCTAGGTACTAAAAATATATGGAAATTATTTTATAAGGTTAATTTAATAAGTGAAGATGTGTTTAATAAAATTCAAGAAAAAAAACCAAAAGACTGGGATTATGAATTTTGTGATTATGTTTATGAGGAAATAACTAATAAAAAATTATTTATTACTAACTTAGGAAAATGTACACAAATAGATGCAAGACCGTTGCCTGATGAAGTCTTAAAAAAGTATTTGGATTTATTATTTAAAGAAATTGATATAATAAGGCCAAAAATAATTATAACTTTTGGAAATCAAGTTAGTTCTATTATTTTAAATAAAAAAATAGCCGTATCTGAAAACAGAAAAAAATATCATGAAATAGAAATCAATCAAAACACATACAAAGTTTATCCTGTTTATTATCCAGTTGGTAATGGAATATTTAATATTGATAAGTCAATAGAAGATATAATATGGATAATAGAAAATGAAACATAGTTGTAATTATTTGAATCAAAAAAAACGAGATAGAGTAAAAGAAAGAATTATATTCAGATTTAAAAACATCATTTATTATATTTTGTTTAAAAATTAATAAGAAAGGTGATATAAATGTATAGTAAAGATTTTTGTAATATATATAATGAGTATGGGTGGGATTATTTTAGTATAACTATGGGAAATGCTATATTAAAATATTTTGAAATCAATAATAAAATAATAAAAAAACACTTAGATTTAGGATGTGGTGTAGGAACATTATGTGATTTTCTATATAATAAAGGAATTAAAACAACAGGAATAGATATATCAAATGATATGATAGAGTTATGTAAAACAAAAAATAGCAATATAAATTTTTTTGTATCAGATATAACTAAATATTCCTCAGAAGAAAAATATGATTTAATTACATTAACTTGCGACGTAGTTAATCATATTTTAAAAGAAAGTGAGCTTAAATTACTTTTGAAAAATGCTTATACTATGTTAAATAAAGATGGTTATATTATCTTTGATATTTATGATAAAAAATATTTGCCTTTAAACAAAAATATAGTTAGTAATAGAGATAATGATATTAAAGTACAATATTATATTACAGAGAAAGAATCTTTAGTCAATACGAATGTAAAGGTAATACAAAACGAAAATTTAGTATTTGAGTATGATGTATTAGAAAAATTATATGATGTTGAGTTTATTAAACAACTACTAACCAAATATAATTTTAAAATAATAAAGGCTGAAAAAAAGATTTTAAATGAAAAGCAACGCTTTGAAGATAAAATATATATTATATGTAAAAAGTAAAATATATGTAGGAGATGGAATAGCTGAAACTAAGCTCCCATTTTAGAAGCATAAGCTGAATATGATGAATTATAAAAATATACCCTTACAATATAAAGAAACCTCTGAGATACAAGAGGTTTTTTACATTTTATTTAATAATAAGTTTATTATTTATTTTTTAATACTTTTTTATGTTCTTTTACTAGTTTATATGCTTCACTGCGTTCAGAACGTCGTTTAACAAATCTTCTTTTTAATCCTAATCTATTGTAAAATTCAGATAGCGGCATACAACTTATTACTTCTGGTTGTCCAAATCCAGAGTTTTTACAATAAGAATTATTAGTACCAACATCGTAAAAATTATTTCCATTTCTAGTACATAGGTGGTAATTGGTCCACCCAGCTTTCACTGTTAAAGAATATGTTTCTGGCATTAATACTTCTACTAAATAGTATCCATCATATTTCATTAAAATCACCTCTTATCGGTATATATTAGCATATTACAATTTTAAAATCAATTATAAGTGAATTAAAGGATAAATTAGATAAAATCGAGAATATAACATTAGATGAAATAAATTCAGATGATGTTGATTCTAAAATTGATGATACAGTATTGTTTTTTAAGGCTGAATATAATAAAGAAGTAAGAAAAATTAAATTAAGTGAAATAGAAGTACAATTGAGAAAATATAAAAACTTAATTCAAGAACTTTTAAAAGATTATGAATAGAATTATATTTCACAATCCAATTATACAGATTTTAAAGAAAAATATATGTTACAAATTAATAAATTAAATATAGAAAAAGAAGAACTATTAAAAAATAAAATTAATTCTTCAATTAATATTAATTCAAAATTTAAAAGTGAATATAAAGCGTACTTAGGTATCTTAAAAATAAATAATATGTTATAATTGTTTATAAGTAAGTTTTATTTTAAAATATAAAAGGCATGAAAATTATGGAAAAATTGAAAATAATATGTGGTTAGAAAAATCGATATTAATTAGGATTTGGGAAGTTATGAAAAACTAAAGGAGAGTATTGATGGAAGATAATAAATTAATTATATATAAAAATAGTGAAGGCAATATTATAGTAGATGCTATTTATAAAGATGAAACTTTATGGTTATCACAAAAAGGAATGTCAAAAGTTTTTGAATGTTCTACAGATAATATAAGTTTGCATTTGAAACATATATTTGAAGATAATGAGTTAGATAAAAAATCAGTTACCGAGAAATGCTCGTTAACTGCCGATGACGGAAAAAAATATAACACAACTATTTATAGTTTAGATGCCATAATTGCAGTAGGATACAGAGTTAATTCTAAAAAAGCAACAGAATTTAGAATATGGGCAACAAAAATATTAAAAGAATATATGACTAAAGGTTTTGCTTTAAATGATGAACGTTTTATAAATGGAAATAAATATGATATGAAATATTTTGATGAATTATTAGAACGTATCAAAACAATTAGAGTAAGTGAAAGAATGGCATATCAAAAAATCACTGATTTATTTATTGCAACAGCAACAGATTACAATCCCAAATCAGAAGAAGCTTATACTTTCTTTAAAATAGTTCAAAATAAGTTGCACTATGCTATAAGTGGACATACTGCTGCTGAATTAATATATAATAGAGTAAATTCAAAAAAAGAGCATATGGGGTTAACTAATTGGAAAAATTCTCCTGATGGTTTAATATATAAGTATGATGTAGTAATTGCTAAAAATTATTTAAATGAAGAAGAAATGAATAATTTAAAAGATTTAACAAATATGTTTTTAGTATTTGCAGAAGATGAGGCGAAGCAAAGACATGTAATGACAATGAAAGATTGGATTAATGCAACTGATGATTTATTAAAATTTAGAAGAAAAAAAGTATTAAATAATAGTGGCAGTATATCTCATGAAGAAGCAGTAGAAAAAGCTGAAAAAGAATATGAAAAATTTAGAATAATACAAGATCAAAAATATATTTCCTCAATGGATGAATTTTATAATAGATATTTAAATGAAAATAAAGAGGAAAAATGAGACAAGAAAAGAAAAATAGTTCAAATAATAATGGTATTGATAAGAAAGAAATTAATCGGTACCCTGAATATATGTCAAAGACTAAAAGATAAATAATAGAGGAATGAAAATAATATATTGATGAAATTTATTATAGGAGGTAATGAGATATGAATATAGAAAATGTAATAAAAGATATTATAATCAATTTTGATGGAAAAGTAGCTGTTTATTATGATGATTTTAAGGGTACTAAAATAAAAATTAATGAAAAGGAAAAGTATAATGCAGCAAGTTGCATAAAGATATTTATTCTTATTGAATTGTTTAATCAGATTAATAATGGTAGCATAAAAAAAGAACAAAAACTAATATATAAAGATGAACATTATGTAAACGGAAGCGGAGTAATGAGATATTTAACAAAAGGAATAGAATTACCAGTTATTGATATTGCAACTTTAATGATGATTATAAGTGATAATGTTGCAACAAATATTTTGATTGACTTTTTAGGTATAGATAATATAAATAGAACTATTACAACTATTGGATGTAATGATACTAAGTTATATAGTAAATTTAAATCGGTTGAAAATGAAGTCTTTTCTGAAACCACTGCATTTGATTATTATTTGGTATGGAAAAAATTAAATAATAATGAACTATTTAATGAAAAAATGACAAAGGAAATTATTGATATAATAAGAAATCAAAAATATACTGAAATGGTTGGAGACGGAATAGATAAAGTTTATAGTGAAGTTGAAAATCCAATTATAAATTATTATGCTACGAAAAGTGGTAAGTATGAAGCGATTAGAAATGATGGTGGAATAGTTTCAACAATATATGGAAATTATGTTTTAACTATTTTTATTAAGAATTTTAAGGATAAAAATTATTTAAATGATGAATACGCTTATAGTCAAGGAAGAAAAATTAGTAGTGTAATATTTAACGAATTTATAAGAAATAGAAGTTAATTATTACAATCTATAAAAAAGGAAGTGAAAAAAATGAACGATAATAAAACCAATATAAATTGGTTGATATTGTTTTATTCAACCCCTTTAACAAACCCTTATAAAATAAGGAAAAACTAAGAATTGAATCTTACATATTTTTATTAAAAAATAGTGAAAATTTGTAAAAAATGATAAAAATTAGCTAAAAATAATGATTTTTAGGTTAGGAATTAGGGACTTGATATTTCCAGTTAACCCCATTATAAAATAAGGGCTTTTCAACTTTTACTGAGTGTTCGGAAAATAGTAATATTACGATTAATCTTATTTTGTAAAAGTATGATATAATTATTATAAGAGAAGGTGAAATAATGAGTAAGAAAAAAACCGAAGACGGATTTATAAATTGTTTTTTATGTGATGAAAAAATATATGAAGATGATGACTGTTGCTATAATTGTGGTTTTCCGATTTATTCTGATGAAACGAAAAAATATAAATTATATATAGTTGCTTGTAAAATTGAGGATGATACAGCAAAAAAAGAAGTAATAAAAATATTAAAATCTATATATAATTACAGACAGAATATGGTTAAAGCAAATCATTTAATTATGCAATGGGGCGAATATGAACAAAAAGATGAAGATTTAGAAAATGATGCAATAGATTTAATTGTTGATTTTTTTAGAAGAGAAAACAATATACCTTTTAATATGAATTTTATGGAAGCAACAAAAAGAACAGAAATTATAGAAAATGCTATTGAAAATGCAAATATTTTTAAACATGTTATATTAGAAACAATAGGAAGTGTAAAAAAATCGATTGATGAATTATCAGATTATGATAAAGTTGTCTATGTTTTTGGCTCAGATATTGAAAGAAAATATTTTAAAACTTTATACGGATTAATAAAATCATTTTCTGAAAAAGCATTTAAGTATGTTGCATTTGTTAATTTTGCTTTTTATGAAGCATTTTCATACACTGATAAAGGATTAATGGAACAAGTAGGTTCATTACTTGATGATTACTTTAAAATATGTAATAAAATCTTAGATGTTATAGATGCTACTTATGAAAATGACAATGATGAATTTACCTGTGGAGATTGTGGTAAATTAGTTGATGAAGATGATACAGAATGTCCACATTGTGGAGCTAAATTCGAATAGAAAAGATTCAGATGATTTGATATCTGAATCTTTTGTTTTCTATATTTAATTGAATTGTATAATTTTTTTTAAAAAGAGAATTAAGATTGACCTGGTGATGAATATAATAATAAAAAATGATTTTATTGATAATGATATTAAGTTAGAAAAACAAATAAACGAATTTGAAAATGATATTAAAAGACACATTAAAATAAATATATTAACCGAGTATATTTCATTTTATATTGCTAAATGTTTTAATGAACATTTAATATTTGAAGAAAATTTAAATACTATAATAGAAGCATCATTAGATTCACTTTCTCAAATGTCTATTAGTGATTGTAATATAGGCGATATTAAAAATTTTTTAATAGAAAAGTATAGATTAAAAATAGTTAATGATGAACCAATAAAAATTGATTACTAGAAATAGTAATTTTTTTATTATGGAGGAGGAATGATATAAATGAAAAAATATAAAGTTGAAGTGACTGAAACATTAAATAGGATAGTTGAACAAGAAGCCAATAGTTATGAAGAAGCATTGAATTTTGTAGATGAAAGATATCAAAATGAAGAAATTGTTTTAGATTGGCATGACAATTGTAATGTTGAATTTAAAGAGAAAACACATCATCATCACCATCATTAAATAATCGCAACATTAAGATATTACGAACTGATGAGTAGGAGAAATCCTACTTTTTTGATATAATAATGAAGGGAGTTGAAACTATGTCAAAATATAATGTTGGAGCTTATATAAGACTATCAAGAGATGAGAGTTATAGTGATTCTGATAGTATAGATAATCAAAATAAATTGGCTGATTATTATTGTGAAAATAATGGTTTAGAAATAGTAGGAAAGTATATTGATAATGGATATAGCGGAACAACTTTTGATAGACCTGGTTTCCAAAATCTTTTAAGAGATATTGAGCGTGGTTTAATTAATACAGTAATAGTTAAGGATTTATCTAGACTTGGAAGAAATTACATTCAAGTGGGTTATTATTTACATTATTATTTTCCTGATAAGAATGTAAGATTTATTTCCATTAATGATGACTTTGATAGTTTAATGCATGATAACATTATGGAACGATTAGATGTTCCGCTAAAAAATATGATGTATGATCATATGGCATATGAAACTTCAGTTAAAGTTAAAAAATCATTAAGAATAAATAAAGAAAATGGAAACTTTGTTGGATCTTCAGTTATTTATGGATATAGAAAAAATCCAGAAGATATTCATAAATTAATAGTTGATGATGAAGCAGCAGATATAGTTAGAGAAATATTTAATATGTTTTTATTAGGAATGACTAAATCTGAAATTGCAGAAGAAATAAATAAAAGAGAAGTGATGACTCCTGCTTTATATAAGAAAACTCATAATTTAGGATATACCAAACCTAAGAAAGATAATAAATGGAATTATGAAATAATTGATAGAATATTAAGAGATGAAAACTATACAGGAACTTTAGTACAAGGTAAAAGAAAAAATGAAAACTATATAAGTCATAGAGAAGTAAAGAATCTAGAAAAAGATTGGATAAAATTTGAAAATCATCATGAAGAATTAGTTTCTAAAGAGGTATTTGATAAAGTTCAAGAAATGTTAAAAGTACAAAGAAGAAGTACTAATAAAAATGATTTGTTATCTGGCTATTTATTCTGTGCTGATTGTAATGGGCCTATGGCTTTAGTTAAAGGTAAGAAAAATAGTTATTACTATTGTAGAAACAGTCTAAATAAAAAAATATGTACCAAACATAGAATTAGACAAAATGATTTATATAATAAAATTATTGAACTACTAAATCTAAAAAAATTAGATGATGAAATAATAGAAGAGTTAAATAGAGATTTAATTACAAAATATATTGATAAAATTATAGTTTATGAAGAAGAAAAAGTAGAAGTAATTTTAAAATATGAAAGTAATTTATTAAAGAGGTGAAAAAATGAGATTTAATTATTATTATAATTTTAAAAATACAATTAGATTTTTTATGGATATTGAACAGATTATTTTTTCTAGTGTTGATATTAATAAAAATTCTTGGAGTGCTCCATTTAATTTCAGAATAAAAAAGGATGATAATACGTTTCGAACATTAAAAATTCCTAATATATATAATTTTAAACTAGCATACGATTATTATAAAAATGAATTTAGTAATTTAGGGTATGATTTTGAAAATTTAGAATGTCTAGATGCTCATAAAAGAATGAAGATAGATTATGATTTAGGGGAATTTAAAGAAAACAGTTATAATGAATGGCAATTAATTGATTATAATAAATTAATAGATTACGATTTATTAATAAGGTGTGATATTAAATCTTTTTATGATAAAATATACACCCATTATATTTTTAATGACATTACTACTAATCAAGAAATAGATAAACCTTTATCACATATGAATTTGGGAAAAACAGCAGGAATTATAATGGGTAATTATATATCATTGTATTGTGCTGAGGTTTTGTCAAAAAAAATTAGTTCAAGATTTGAGGAGAGAATTGAAGAAATAGGTATAGATTGTGATTTTTCATATTTCTCTGATGATTTCTATATATTTACATTGAAAAATGATAAGGATAGAATCATTAAATTATTTGATGAAGTATTGGAAGAATTTCAGCTTGAAAAGAATGAAGACAAAATTAGAACTTTTAATTATTTAGAATATACATGTGAAGATGTTATTGAAAAATATTGGAAGATAATAACTAGAAAATGTAAAAGTCAGCAATATACTCAAGGTTTAAGAATTATTAAAGGTAAGCTTGATTACAATAATAATTTATTTTTTACTAATCAATTGATATATAGATTGCACAAACTTGATGATTATAGAAAACAAAGAGTATTTATTGTTAATTTTTTTAAGAGTGAATTTTTTAGAAATATAGATTTTAGTAAAACATACTTTGATGATTATAACTACCATCAAATATTATATTTAATAAAAAAATTTCCAGAAATTGTATTATATATAAGTAGTATTTTTGATTCATTTGATATTTTTAAAAGCAAAGATTTTATTGATAAAATTATAATGTTTTATAATAATAGTTTGTCTTCTAATTATCATGATGAACAATTATATTTTTATTATTTATTAAATAAATTGCAATCTCTTAATGAAATTAAAAATCCCATGTTGAATAAGAAAGTTTTAGATAGTAAGAACTATATTTTGATAAGCTACTATATTATTAATAATATGTTTGATTCTAATGAACTAGATATTATAAAGGCTTATACTGATGAATCATATTGGCTAGTATATTATTACTTGATATTAAATGATGCAACATTGTATAGTAATTTAGATAATTCAATCCAACATTATTTAATTCCAAAAAATGCTAAAAGACAAGATATTAAAGATGCATATAAAAATTTTTATAAAGATAATTTAGATTCAAAAAAGGAAATCTTGGTATCTTTAGACAATGTAGTAGATTATATAGATTTATATTTTGAAGAAAAGTATAAAAAAGAAGAAACAGAAGAAACAGTTGCAGGATAATTATGATATAATGAGTGAGTGAAAAGGAAGTGATTTCTATGAATGAAAGTGATAAAAAAGTGTTTTCTAATACGGTAATCAATTGGTATCCAGGACATATGGCTAAAACCAAAAGACTTATAAATGAAAAGATTAATTTAATAGATATAGTTTATGAAATAATAGATTCAAGGATACCATATTCTTCAAAAATAGTTGACATAGATAATTATATAAAAGATAAACCAAGATTACTTATTATGACTAAATATGATTTATGTGATAAAGAAGAAACAAATAAATGGATAAAATATTATGAAGAAAAAGGATACAAAGTAATAACAGTTGATTTAATAAACAAAAATGAGACAAAAAAAATAATTTCTGCAACCGATGAAATGATGAAAGAAATAAATCAAAAAAGAGAAGAAAAGGGCCTTAAAAAAAGAAGAACAAGAGCTTTAATAGTTGGAATTCCAAACGTTGGTAAATCAACCCTAATAAATAGATTAGTTGGCAAAAAAGCCGTAAATGTTGGAAATAGACCAGGTGTAACTAAAAATCTAGATTGGATTAGAATTAATAATAATCTAGAATTATTAGATACCCCAGGTATTTTGTGGCCAAAATTTGATGACCAAAAAGTAGCGTTTAATTTAGCAAGTCTAACAGCAATCAAAGAAGAAGTAATACCAACTAATGAAGTAGCATTTTATATCCTAAAGACCTTAGAAGAAAAATATCCAAACATTTTGAAAGAAAGATATGATTTGGATTACGTAGATGATGATTTTTATGAAGCACTTGAAATAATAGGACGCAAAAGAGGATGTCTTATGCGTGGCGGAATCGTTGATGACGAAAAAGTATATACAATTATCATAAATGATATAAAAGACGGCTTGATAAAAAATATAACATTTGATAGGAGAGAAGAATATGAATCATAAGATCAAAAAAAGAATATATCAAGAAATGAAAAAAGAAATAACGCGTCCAAACACTAATATTTGTTCAAGTTTAAAAAAAGAAAATAAAGAAATTGTTTATTCAAAACATAATTTGTATAAATTTAGAAAAACTAAATAAAAATGCAAACACAAAACATTAACGTACTTGCCCTTGCATATTTAGGTGATGCGATTTATGAAATATATATAAGAGAATACTTGCTAAATAAAAACATTATTAAAGTTAAAGAACTACAAGAAGAAGCAATAAAATATGTAAGCGCAAAAAGTCAAAGCGAATTTTTGAAAAAGATAATTGAAAACAATTTTTTAAACGAAGAAGAAATAGCAATGATAAAAAGAGCAAGAAATCATAAAAGTCATAAAGCTCCTAAAGGAACAAATATAATAACTTATAAAAATTCTACAGGTTTAGAAGCTCTAATTGGATATTTGTATTTAAATAAAAAAAGAAATAGAATAGAAGAAATAATGAAATATATTGTAGGTGATTAAATTGTATTTATATGGAAAAAACGTAGTTAAAGAACTAATCGAAAATAATAAAACGATACAAAAAGCGTATGTTTATAAAAACTTTAGTGATAAAAATTTAATATTGGAATTAAAAAAAAGGAATATTAATATAAATTACCTTGAAAAAAATCAATTAGATAAACTTGTCAAAGGACTTCATCAAGGTATAATTGTATCTGTTGCTAATTATAAATATGCTGATATTGATACATTTATTAATGATGATAATTCCTTAATCGTTATTTTGGATCATTTGGAAGATCCTCACAATTTTGGAGCAATTATTAGAACATGTGAAGCAGCAGGCGTAAATGGTATAATAATACCTAAAAATAGATCAGTTGAAGTTAATCCTACAGTCGCAAAAGTTAGTGTAGGAGCTTTAGAAAGAATGAAAATTGCCCAAGTTACTAACTTATCACAAACAATTTCATATCTAAAAAAACAAGGATTTTGGATTGTTGGGACTGATATGAAGGGAACACCATATGATGAAATTGATTATAAAGGTAAAACAGCAATCATAATTGGAAATGAAGGAAATGGAATGTCACGTGTCATTAGAGAAAATTGTGATTTTATCGCAACTATTCCAATGATTGGTAAAATTAATAGTTTAAACGCTTCTGTATCAGCTGGAATTATAATTTATGAAGCAATTAAATCTAGAAAGTAGGGATTTATTTGGATTATAAGGAATACAATGATAATGAACTTTTATATTATGTTAATGAAGCAAATGAAGAAGCTACAGAAATAATTTATAAAAAATATGAACCCCTTATTAACAATCTTGCCCGTAAAATTATTAATTATTGTAAAAATAGTGGAGTTGAAATAAATGATTTAGTTCAAGAAGGAATGCTAGGACTTAGTAAGGCTTTAGAACAATATAAAGATAATAAAGATGCAAGCTTTTATACGTTTGCTAAAACGTGTATTGAAAGAAAAATGATAAGTGCAGCTATTGCAGCTAGGCGTCAGAAACATAAAATTTTAAATGATTCACTTTCAATTGAAAGTACAGACGAAGAAGGAAATAATATTTGTGAATATTTATTAAGTGATGATAAAAGTAATCCCGAAACAATGCTTTTAAACATCGAAAGAGAAAAAGATATTTTAAATAAAGCATCACATATTTTAACTGATTTTGAAATTCAAGTTTTTGAACTAAAAATCAATGGATTTAATTATAAAGAAATTTCTGAAGTATTGGATAGAGATGTTAAAGCTATCGATAACGCTCTTCAAAGAATAAAAACAAAATTAAAGAAAAATATTAATATTGATTTTAAGTAATATTTTGCTTGAATAGATAAAGTTTATATGTTATAATACATATGGCTTTTTCAAATACACACATCGTTGATTTTTATGCCTAGTGCCGATTGGTGGTGTAAGAAGTTGAAACGGTGGAGGAAATAACAAAAGGAGGAATTTAATATGGCAGTTGTGTCAATGAGTTATTTATTAGAATCAGGAGTACACTTTGGTCATCAAACTAAAAGATGGAATCCTAAAATGAAAGAGTATATTTTTACAGCAAGAGATGAAATCTATATAATTGATTTACAAAAAACAGCAAAGAAAATCGAAGAAGCATATGCAGCACTAAAAAATATTGCAGCAAATGGTGGTAAGGTTTTATTTGTTGGAACAAGAAAACAAGCAAGCGAAGCTATCAAAGAAGAAGCAATTCGTTCAAATTCTTATTATGTTTCAGAAAGATGGTTAGGTGGTACATTAACTAACTTCAAAACAATCAGAAGAAGAGTTAGAAGATTAGAAGAAATCGAAAAAATGGAAAAAGATGGAACTTTTGAAGTATTACCTAAAAAAGAAGTTATAAAACTTAAAAAAGAATATGAAAAATTAAATAAAGTTTTATGTGGTATTCGTGATATGAGAAGATTACCTCAAGCATTATACATTGTTGATCCATCAAAAGAAGAAATTGCAATTAGAGAAGCTAGAAAATTAAACATTCCAGTATTCGGAATTGTTGATACAAATTGTGATCCAGATATGGTTGATTATGTTATTCCAGGAAACGATGATGCTATTCGTGCTGTAAGATTAATTACAGGTGTTATGGCAAATGCAATCGTTGAAGTAAATGGTGGTAAGATGAATAACTATATCAAAGAAGATGGAAAAAGCGATGAAAATATAATGGAAAGAGCTTTAGAAACAGTAAAAAGAAAAGAAGATAGAAGAAGATTTGATAGAAGACCTAACAGAAGATTTAATGATAGAAATCAAAACAATAGATTTAACAGAGAACAACCTAATAAAGTAAATGAACAACCTAAAAAAGAAGTAGTTGCTAAAAAAGAAGTTAAAGAAGCAAAAAAAGAAGTTAAAGAAGCAAAAAAAGAAGAAAAAGCTGTTGATTTAACAAAATCGACTGTTGCTGAACTTCGTGAAATGGCAAAGAAAAAAGAAATTAAAGGTTATTCAACAATGAAAAAAGCAGAGCTTATTGAAGCTTTAAATAAATAAGATGATTATAAAATCATCTTTAAATTTTAATAAAGGAGAATAAAAAATGATAAGTGCTAGTTTAGTTAAAGAATTAAGAGAAAAATCAGGAGCAGGAATGCTTGATTGTAAAAAAGCTTTAGAAGCTAATGATGGAAATATTGAAGCATCTATCGATTGGCTAAGAGAAAAAGGAATTTCTAAAGCTGCTAAAAAAGCAGATCGTATTGCAGCTGAAGGACTTGCAGCTGTATTAATTGAAGGAAATAAAGCAGTTGTTGTAGAAGTTAATTCAGAAACTGACTTTGTTGCTAAAAATGAGGAATTTAAAGGATTGGTTAATACTATTTTAAAAACAATCATTAATTCAGATGCAAAGACAGTAGAAGAAGCATTACAATTACCAACAGAAGAAGGAACATTAAATGATGTAATTGTAAGTAAAACAGCTACAATTGGTGAAAAATTAAGCTTAAGAAGATTTAAAAAAGTCGAAAAAAAAGATTCTGAATCATTTGGAGAATATATTCATATGGGTGGAAAAATTGCTGTTCTTACAGTAGTTGACAACGCAAGTAGTGAAGTTGCTAAAGATGTTTCAATGCATGCAGCAGCTATGCGTCCTAAATATGTAAAACGCTCTGATGTACCAACAGAAGAAATTGAAAAAGAAAGAGTTGTTTTAAAAGAACAAGCTGTTAATGAAGGAAAACCTGCTGAAATAGCTGAAAAAATGGTTGAAGGAAGAATTAATAAATATTACAAAGAAATTTGTTTAGAAGAACAACCATTTGTTAAAGATAGTGA